>Ga0222712_10005229_pt1 | contig 13259 bp, 12 predicted proteins | sample C33_657DmetaG_FD_165043 | JGI IMG/M metagenome (GOLD analysis project Ga0222712, IMG submission 165043) | Estuarine water microbial communities from San Francisco Bay, California, United States - C33_657D | ecosystem: Environmental > Aquatic > Marine > Unclassified | place: USA: California...
GGAACTAATGATGTGTGTCGTCTCAAAAACGCTCGAGTGCCCCGTTTTTTCATTATAAACCCAATTGCCTCCTACTTCCGTATTAAAATCATAGCAAATAGCCTCTAGGCCTTGATCTAATAGGTTTTTTAATGCCGTGATTCCAGAAGGGCCGGCACCGATTACGCACACTTTTTTCATAACAATAGGTCTTTTGTCAAATATAATAAAAAGACAACATGTTCCCATTTCCGCAAAAGGGAACAAGTCCGTCAGATATTAAAGGATTATCAAGTAAAAAATAGTGTTCTTTGCCCCATGAAAAAACTGTTCATCTTACTGCTAGTTAGCCTTGCGACTTTTGGCCAAAAACAAATCCCTTACGGTAACAATCCACAAGCTGGCCAATTTGCGTCAATTCGTGGATTTCAAATGTATTACGAGACCTATGGAAAAGGGGAGCCCCTTTTATTTATTCATGGAAATAATGGTTCCATTCAAGATTTTAAATACCAAATTCCCACTTTTAGCAAACGCTACCGCGTTATTATCGCAGATAATCGCTCTCAGGGAAAATCGATTGATACGCAAGATTCCTTGAGTTATGAGCAAATGGCGGACGATTTTGCGGCCCTACTTGATCACTTAAAACTGGATTCCGTCTATGTGGTAGGTTGGAGTGATGGAGGAATTAATGGTCTTTTATTAGCGAGTAGGCATCCGTCGAAAGTACGCAAACTCGCAGTTACCGGGGCGAATCTCACGCCGGAACCCGTGAAAGGGGTAGATCCTTGGGTTTACAAAAATGAGTTACAGGTGGTCGATAGTTTATCGCATCTTCCTCAAACCACTGAGAATAAGCGACTACTCAAGTTGCACAGTATGATGTTACACCAGCCGAATATATCACGTGCGGTTTTGAATAAAATTGAGTGTCCTACTTTGGTGATAGGTGGCGATCATGATGTAATAATGCCGCGTCATACCTTGGAAATTGCGGAGGCTATTCCCCGTTCTTATCTTTGGATTTTGCCAAATTCTGGGCATTCGACTCCCGTTTTTTATAAAACGATATTCAATTCCACCGTCCTTGATTTCTTAAGAACTCCCTACCGGAAGATAGAGAAAGAGGCTAAATTTTTCTAAATGAAAAAAACACTACTACTTCTGTTTGTTTGCTTTTTTGCGAATGCCCAAAAGCGCAATCTCACCCTTTCCCTGATGCCGGATTCCTACGCGGTTTGCCGCCTAGCTCCGGACGCAAAAGTGCCTGATTGGGCCTACCAAGGATCTTTCTATTCCATCTCGAAAACAAGCGATGAATTATCCATTGTGGTGGATCAGCGCTTTGCGCCGGCTGGAATTAAGAAAGCAGAGAATTGGAAAGGGTTTAAGATCGAAGGCCCGTTGGACTTTTCTATCACGGGAATTTTAGCGGCTTTGTCCAAGACTTTGGCAGACAATAAAATTCCTTTGTTCTGTGTGAGTACGTTTGATACAGATTATATTCTGGTCGAAAGTAAATACTACGAACAGGCGAAGCAAGTCCTCGCCATTGAGAATACGATTAAATAAAAAATAGGCTCACCTGTTACTGGTGAGCCTATACACTTATTTGTCTGCTTTGTGGCCTTTTCCTAAAGATCGATCTACGGGTAAACCATAGAAAAAATACAGGATTTTGCCAGTTAGGGCGCCTATTTCAGAAACGTGGCTTTCATCTTGAAAAACGTGGTGCTTGACAGTTAAACCAGGGTAGTTTCTGCTTTTCAAGGCATTGGCTAAGTTCAAAGCTCTTTTCTCGAAGAGATTTTTGCCTTCTAGAGAGGAGGCTGAAATGAATACTTTACCTGTTAAGGATTTTTTCGAAGCATAAAAGGCTTTCTCTAAACGCATCGTTTCATCGTCATTGACGAATAGAGGAGCGCTGTTGATACCTATTTTGGAGAAATAACCGGGATCCTTAAATAAGACATGGCTCGCAAAAAGGGAACTCAGTGAATGGCCAGTCAAGCCACGGTCAGTAGAAGTTTTGTAGTTTGCCTCGATGAATGGAATCACCTCTTTTTTGATCGCATCGTAGTACAACGCACCATCTCCAGAATGCAATTTCACCGGAGCACCACGCAACAAATTAGCCACATGGAAGGAATCTTCATACGCCACATTATCATAACTTAAAATGGGGTAACGCGTGATAATCCATTCAGGCAAGCTCATGCGATCATCGCCAATACCTACGATAATGGCTGGTTCAATTTCACCTGCCATGATTTTATGCATTTCATGCATCAATGGGAAAGAATAAAAACCATCTAATACATAAAGCACCGGGTATTTTGTGTCTGCTTTCGGGTCATATCCCATCGGAACAGAAACGGAAACCCGTATGTTGCTTTTGATGTATTTTGAAGGAATGTCGTAGGCAACAGCTCCGAAAAGTGAAGCTGGTTGGGCTGTTTGTGCTTTCCCTTGGAAGGCAACAAATGCGATAAGAAGGAATAGTAGTTTTTTCATGGTTTGTTTTATTTAGCAATACTTCCCCAAACGAGGTGTCTGAATTTTTCATTAAAACGAGTAGGCTCAGGAGCAAGCTGGAAGAAAATCAAAGCGAACATATCTTCCTTTCTATCGATCCAAAACTGGGTCCCAAAATAGCCTTTCCAGAAATAGGAGCCCGCTGAAATCGTTTCGAACTTCGCTTGCTCTTCCGGATAGACGTAAACAGTAACGCCCGCTTTAAATTGAGAACGTCCGGTTACGCCTAAGGCAACGCCATCTTTGGTAGCTACATCGAACAAGGGTTTTTCGATCATTTCGACGGTCTTTTTGCTCAAAATTTGGGCGCCATCTAATTGTCCATAGTTCAATAACATTTGGAAGAAACGCGCATAATCATCTACATTACTGATGATGTCGGTTCCACCCATTGCTAAGGGAGTATTGGTATTTTTGTAATAATCCATCGTCATTTCTGTCGAAAAACCCAACAGGTTTTTACCTACTTCATCCGAATACACACTCTTTTTACCCGCTTTATCTTGTGTATACACTTGAGACATATTTTTCCATTCGCTAGCAGGAACCCCCACAAACGTGCGGTTCATTTTTAATGGGGCAAAAATCTCTTGACGTAAAAAGTCTGCAAAAGTGCGACCGTCCAAAACCTCAATCACGCGTCCTAACACCTCTAGATTCATTCCATAGTTCCAGCTCTCACCGGGTTCATGGACTAAAGGCAATTTGGCCGTGGTTTGAGCGATGTCAGCTAAGGTTAATTTTGTCGAGGCTTTTGGAAAAGCAATTGTCACATTCGCGTTTAAATAGCCTTCACGTCCTAAACTAGAAAAGGGAGGATAAGCAATCCCGGATGTGTGCGTGAAAATATGCTTCATCAGAATCTTGTTTTTCGCAGGACGCGTGATGAATTTGTGTGCTAGTGTGTCGTATCCCACTAGGATTTGCATATTTGCGTATTCAGGAAGGATTTTTTCCAAAGGAGTATCCATCGTAAACAGCCCTCGCTCGTACAATTTCAAGCCAGCCACCGCGGTAATGATTTTAGTCATACTGGCCATTCTGAACAAGTGATCGGTGCGCATCGCTTCTCCTGTTTCTAGGTTTGCTTTACCAAAAGCTTTTTTATACACCACTTTTCCATGGCGAACGACCATGCCGATGGATCCTGGGATGATTTGCTTATCACTTTGGGATGCTAAAAATGTCTCCACTCGTTGCAAGCCTTCTTTAGATAATCCAGCTTGAATAGGGTCGCCAGATGGTAGGTTTTGCGCGAAGGCGTTCAGCGCAAGGAATACGAATAGGATGAGTTTTTTCATGTTTATTTGACTAAGTAATTGCCTAATTGTTGGTTATACCACAAGTTATCATCGAAATCTTGTTCTTCAATAATTTTGCCGTTTTTCATTTTGACTAGTGTAACTCCGGATAAGTTCATGGGCTTTCCTGTGGCGGTATGAGTGCCTTTAAAATTCCAGTGCTTCACTAATTTATCTCCGTGTCCCCAAACATCAATAAAGGTAAATTTGATATCAGAAAAGGTGGTTAGGTAGTAGTTGAATGACTTTTTGAAACCCTCAATTCCTTGGGATCTGATGTTTTCTTTTTGGCCTAATAAAATCACATCTGCAGCGAAATTTTGTTCATTTACTTGGTCGATATCGCGCTGATTAAATATTTTGTCCCAAGTTGCGGTATACATTTTGATATTCTCTGCCACGTGTTTTTCTGCTTTAACAAGTTCTTCGCATTCTTTTTTGCTTTGAGCATTCGCAGTCATTGCAAAGCAAGTGACGAAAAGTAAGAGGTATTTTTTCATTGGTGAATTTGTTTAATTGAGTTCAAATGTAGGCTTTTAACACTGCCTTAACCGTACATAAGCACCTGCACTTGTTCCCTTTTGCGCAAAACGGAACAAACTCAATTGATTAGAAATGCAGGTGTGGAGCCTTTGATAAATAAAAATCAACAAATGAAAAAGGCCATCGGTTTTGTGCTGTGTTTAGTAGCGCTAACTAGTTTCGCTCAAACAGAGCAAGCAGATCAAATTTTGCAAAAAGCCCGAGTTTATTCTGTCCTGGATAAACGCCAAATTCCACCAAGCGGAGACAAGCACGATTACATGAGTCAAGGACCCTATTGGTGGCCGGATTCGACAAAGAAAGACGGTAAACCCTACATTCGTCGGGATGGAGTTCGCAATCCAGAGATCGATCTGATTTCGGATTCAGAAGAGATGGATTGGATGACGGATGACGTGGTTGTGTTGACCAAAGCCTTTGAGCAAACAAAAGACGAAAAATATGCACGCTTCGCGACGCGATTAATAGAAACCTGGTTTTTAGATTCTGCGACAAGACAGACGCCTCATTTGAATTTTGGACAAGGCATCCCCGGCATCAACACGGGGCGCGGAATCGGGATCATCGAAACGCGCTTGCTCTATAAAATTACGGATGCCGCCACTCGCTTGCGAGCTTCGAAGACTTGGACAACTGAAAAACATAGCGCCTTGAAAGCTTGGTTTAGTGCTTATTTGACTTGGCTTATAGAAAGCCCCATCGGTTTAGATGAGGCAGACGAACACAATAATCACGGTACCTATTATGATGTGCAGGTGGTGAATTATGCTTTGTTTGTGGGTAAGGACGCGTTAGCGAAAAAACAGCTAAAGTTTACTAAAAAGCGAATTGAATCTCAAATCAAGCCAGACGGCTCCCAACCTTTCGAAATGGCTCGGACAAAATCACTGGGCTATTGTGTCATGAACCTGACGGGCTTTTTCTTGTTAGCGGACTTGGGAAATAAAATAAAGGTGGATCTCTGGCACTACGAAAGCCCATCAGGGGCGAGCTTACAGAAAGCTTACACCTATTTAATGCCTTACCTAACGCGTGAAAAAGCGTGGCCTCATCAGCAGATTGTTCCCTTTGATAAGACGGAAGGAGAGGATTTGGTTCGCTGGGGTGATCTACATTATTTGTCCAAATGAGTCCAAATGCTACACAAAGTAGCTTAGATGTCCTGAATATCAACTAATTAGTAAAAAACCCGTTTAGCTAAAATCTAGCTTAATCGTTTTTAATCGTATATTGAGTGGTAATTGTTCTAAAAATATGCCTGCATCTGTTCCAGTCAGTATACACGAAAAAAAATGGCTTCTGAAGATTATTCAGGAGGTCTATGATATACAAATTATAGATGCCTATTCCTGCCAAAAACTCTCTGAGGCCCTACTCAGTCGAACGCGAATTTCGATTTCTTATAATACGTTGCGACGGCTTTTTGGCATAATTAAAGGGCCTACACATGCTTCGCGTTTTACCCTAGACAGTCTTTGCAAAGCGTTAGGCTATGTTGATTTTGCTGCCTTTCAGCAAGCCGTAAATCAATTTGAGAAAGACTTTTTCAATGAAATGCTGATTTTAAATCGATTGGAAAAGCGAAAGGATGACCAGGTAATTCTGGGTATCGTCCAACAATTTCAATTGAAGTCTTGGGATGAGGTTTACCAGTTTAAGTCGATTATTGACCTTTGCTTAGAGGTGGAAAATTTTGATTTGTTAACGAATATTTTCGAGCTGAAATTTGATACCAAAGATCAAGAAGTGGCTTGGCGATTATATGTTTCTTTTCAGTCCATCTATGTGCAAAGTTGTCAGCAAAATGAGCGTGTCATCGCTTATGTGGAGCAATTGTTGAGCTCGAATGAATTAGCTCAACGGATACTGCTACAATTGTATGTGGAGGAAGAGTGTTTGCAGGGTTATTATGGTCGTTGGTTAGTGGCTGCGTCAGAGGATTTAGTAGAGGATATGTCCATTTTTAAAAATAGTATGTTGTGCCAATGGGCATTTGAAAAGAAGGACCTACTAGCGGCTAAAAAGCATTTATTGCTTGCTAAGCAAGCGTATGCCCATTCTTCGGTAGATCTGCACCCAAATTTAAAAGGGAGAATTGCTGCTTGGGATTATATTTTAGAGGGGAATACAAAAATGGGAGTGGAGTTTTATCACACCGTGCATGATATCCCAGAAAAACTCTCATTTCTTGTTTTTTTCTATCGATTGCTTGAAATCTATCACAAGAACCTTTTGGATTTCGATTGGATTGAGGGTTTTTTTGCAGAGGATTTACTTATTTCCTTTTCGTTTCCAGAGAAGCATAATTTAAATAAAATTTACCTACTGAAAGCGCGTTATTTCCTCCAAAAAGGAAATAAAATGAAGGCGCGTGAAATGTTGACTTTTTTAAACCTGCGCTACATTTATAGTTGCGATAAGAGTTGGGTAGACCGTCAGGTCGCTTATTTGGATGCCGAATGCTAGGGTTTTTATACATTTTGGGTAGTTCTGCCGCCTTTGGTTTTAGCAATGCTTATTGGAAAAAAGCCATTCAGGGTAAATCTTTTTTGCAAATCATTTTTAACCGAGGGCTGTACACTACTACGTTTTTTGGGATTTGCTATGGTTTGGATTTGCGGTTTGGACTATTTCAACACTGGTTAGGCATTCCCCCTCATTTTCCGCCTCAGCAATTCCTGCTGAGTATGGGCTTATGTATATTTAGTGCGTTTGGGCTATTTTTTTTCGTCCGATCGCTGAAATCCAAAGCCGTCTCTCTCGTAGCTCCTATTTCATCCATTAACCTTTTTGGCTTGTTGGCAGCAGTCTTCTTTTTAGGGGAGCATTGGAGCATTACCTACAGTATTGCTTTAGTTTGCGTTTGTGGGGGTGTGTATCTTGTGTTTCAAAAAGAGTTTCAGTTCAAAGGCCCCCGCTCTTTCTTCCAAGCTTTCGGTGGAAGTCTGCTGAGTTCCTTTTTTTGGGGAATTTCGTATACCTTATTTAAATATCCTGTGGCGTGGTTAGGCGTATTGCCATTTACCTTGTTGTTAGAGGCTAGTGTTACTCTTTTAGTGGGATTAGTTCTGTTTTTCCAAAACCAAAAAAGGGAAAAAATCCCCCAAGGTCCCGTGCTCATTTTAGCCTTTAGTGTGGTCTTAGGGTCCACTTTACTACACATAGCCTATGCCACCGCAACGATGACTCAAGTTATTTTTGTGAGTAAATCTCAGTTAATTTTAACCTTAGTTTTTGGCCAAATTCTCTACCGCGAAAAGCTTAGTAAGATTCAGTGGTTAGGTATAGCTTTATTAGTGTTATCGATTTATGTCGTTTCCTAAAGCATCATTGCTAGGTAACTTTTAAACCCAAAAGCCTCCTTCGGTCGTAAATACCGCAGGGAACAAAACCTGTTTTTCGTCAAGGCGATAAAGGTATCCGTTAAAACCAGATTTTCGATCGTCCTCACCTGAACTACATCATTCACGGGGAAAGTATTTACTAACTTTTTCCATCGGAACAAACGTAGTGAATACACCTCGATCAAGCCATCGCGAATGATAACTTCGTGACCCTCTTTACCCATTAATAAAACGTAAAAAGGACTTTTACAGAGATAGTGTTTTGTTTCCATAGCGTTTTAATTTCTATGGAATAAAGCTACGCTAACCGCTTGATACATCCTTTGGCCAAATGGGGCCAAATGTGTTCAAACGAGTACAACTTATTCGAAACAATCCATCCCAATAGGCGCACCGTCCGGAATCACCGGTGTCAGCATCGGTTTCCAATCCGCTGGATTGGCTTTGAATTGATCAATCGTTTGCACCAGATAGGCCGCAAAAGCGCCTGACTTTTTGCTGTACACTTCTCTAATTCCTTTCACAGAAGCGTTTACATCTGCTGCAGCTAAAGGAGAAAGCGAAGGTGCATTCAATACGTTCAATAAGGATGAAACCACTTTGAAATTGATGGTCTCTTGCGTCGCTTGTAAGTACGCATCCGTATGTGCCGTATAAAGGGTCGCATTTAACAAGGTGCTCAATGTTTCTGAAACCCCTAATTGCTGAGCATGCACCGCTTTATTACCTGCTAAACGAGAAAGGCGATCCGGATGCAACAAGAAATCCAAGGTAAAATCAGCCGCAGATTCTACGGCGCCAAAAGGATCGAATGTAATTCCCGTTTTCCCCTTAAACGATTCGCGTGTCCGGTCATGATTGAATGCGCGCGGAGGGAAAAGCGCTAATTTATCTGTCGGAATAGCTAGCGTGCGGGCGTCCAACGTCTGTGTCACTGCTTTTAAAGCTTGCGTTTGCAACGCAACGGAAGCAGGTTCTGCAACCAATTCTTTGCCACCTCTCACCGCATAATTGTATTCAGATCCACCGATGATTTTCGTGGCCGCTTCCGTCTGGTAGCGGTGCAAGAAATACAAGGGAACGAAGACGTCTTCCAGGTGGGAATAGGTTTCATTTGGGCGAATGTTGTTAACGGAGAAATTAGCGATCGCTTTTTTGCGCACCGCTAAAATATGCTGAAGTTCGTCCACGATCGTTTTTCCATTATCCCAAAGGTGGGCATAGATATGAGCCCCACCTGGGTTGCGCGCGTCGGAGTCAGTGATGAAGCGAAGGCCTTTGGCATGGGCATTATCAATCACTTGATTTAATTCAGCTATCGTTTTGTGGTCTCCGTACGCGTAATCAACAGATACCTTGTCCCAATCACCGATTTTCGTGTCATAGGCGTGGCTGAAATCCATTTGATCTCCTTTGAAGTCAATTTGCGGATGAGGATAATCCATCACACTCGAATTCTCCCGAGCACTCGCCGCATAGTTATGCGCAAAACCTAGTGTATGGCCTATTTCATGGGCAGCTAGTTGTCTGATGCGAGCCAAAGCCATCGCCATCATGGGCCCATTCGCCGAGCCGTCAACCGCAAAAGGGGCGTTCATTAAAGCCTGTGCTATCAAGAAATCTTGGCGAATGCGAAGGCTGCCTAAACTTACGTGCCCCTTCATGATTTCGCCAGTTCTTGGGTCTGAGATGGAAGAACCATAGCTCCAACCCCGCGTGGAACGGTGCACCCATTGGATCACGTGGTAGCGCACATCCATCGGATCCGCGTCTTCTGGTAATAATTTCACTTGGAATGCATCTTTATATCCGATCGCCTCGAAAGCCTGGTTCCACCAGCGACCACCCTCCATTAAAGCGGAACGAACCGGTTCTGGAGTGCCATTGTCTAAGTAATAAACGATGGGTTTTACGGCCTCGCTAACCGCCGCATTCGGGTCTTTTTTCTCCAAACGATGGCGCGTAATCCACTGCTTCAACACCACCTCATTGACTGGGGAAGAATAATCTTGGAAAGAGATCGCGTTCGCGCCTGAACGGGGATCAAACTCACGCGGTGTGTATTTATTGTCCGGTAATTCGATGAATGAATGATGTTCTACCACCGTCACAAAGTCTGCGTTAGGGGCTACTGAGCGGATTTCAGCTCCTGTGCCATTGCCAGCAAAAGTTAAGCGTGCCTCGAATTCGGTGTTTTTAGGAAATGATTTAGTGCGGTCTAATGCCAAAGAGCTTTTGGACTTATCTAAACTATAGCTTCCTTGTTTTGCCTGCGTCAGACGTTTTAAAACGCCATGCGCATCTTGCATTAGGAAATCAGTTATATCGATTAAATAGGCACCATCGGAAGCGCTCTCAATTTTAAATCCGTATAAAACGGACTTGGCGAAGGCTTGTTGAACAGATAATTTCTCCAAAGGATTAGTCGTATTCGCCCGGTATTGGGTATTGGGTTGTACTAAGAAGATTTTGTTTCCTTGCTTTTCAAAGAAAACCACTTGCTCATTTCCCAGTTGACCGCGGTCTAAGCCCAAGTCATTATTTCCCACGCCTTGTGCTAGGGAATAGGTATACAAAAACTCTTCATTCAGTTTTTTGACCTCTAAAAAGATCTTGTCATTCGACTCATCGTAGTATAAGTTGAAATACCCGGTGTGGGCTTTCATCGATTTGAATTTATCAGCGATTTGAGCGGAAGCGCTAAGGCTGATGAGGACGAAAAGGAAGAGTAGTTTTTTCATGTTATTTTGGATGAAATTTTGGCAATAATAAATATACAGGAATACCCGTTGCTATCAAACCTAAACCGATGCAAGCTTCACGAGGTTGATTAAATAGGGTCAATATAAACAAGGCGGCACAGAAAAAAACAAAAATCAAGGGAATGAACGGATAGCCCCATACCCGGTAAACGCGGGGTAAATCTGGTTCTCGGTGCCGCATGATAATCACGCCCAAAGCCGAACTTCCGTAAAACAAAAAAGAGGCGAACACGAGCATATCCGTTAATTGATCGAACGAGCCAGAAAATACCAGGGCAATCGCCCAAATCCCTTGAATCAACAAGGCGACATCCGGCGTCTCAAAGCGAGGGTGAACAGAGGCTGCGGATTTGAAAAACATCTGATCACGCGCCATGGCAAACAAAATGCGGGCGGACATCAAGATCGTACTGTTCGTAGCATTTAATGTGGTCATCAAAATCAATGACGCCACTAAAATCATTCCTGCCGATCCACCTAGCGCATTCGCCACTTCGACGGCCGCAATTTTATTAGGCGAATCGTTCAACGTGATGAAAAAATCGATGGGTAAAACATAGACGAAAATGACGTTCAATGCGACATAAGAAAAGATTACCATCAAGGTACCCAGCGTTAATGCGATAGGTAAATTGCGTTTAGGCTGTTCGATTTCTTCGCCTATAAATCCGATATTATTCCATCCCTCATAGCCCCAAAAGGCTCCCAAACTCGCCACCATCATCGCCTTAATTAGCGTCCAGCCACTGAGCGTTTTCTGTGCCTGAAAGTGTTCCAGCTTGCCCACGGGGGACAAAATTCCCCAGATTACTAATCCGGCAATCCCAATCAACATCGCATAGGTTAAGATGCGACTGAAAAGTTCTGCTTCTTTGATTCCTCTGTAATTGATGGCGGTTAACAAAACGATTAGTGCGGAGGCCAGCAATTTTATGCTGAGGTTATTTTCTAATTCCGGTAAGGGAATAAGGCTGTTGAATGATTGCGCGAAGATGTAGGCCAAAGCCGAGATTGCAGCCGTCTTAATCACCGCAAAGCTTGACCAGCCATAAAGAAAGGCGAAAAAGCGGCCGTAGATTTTTTGGAAATAATGGTATTCTCCACCTGAATTAGGATATAAACTGACTAATTCAGCGGTGGATAAAGCGCCAGCCAATGAAATCAATCCGGCTATCACCCAGCAGGCTACCACCAGCAGGGGAGACCCTAATTCTGCCGCCATGGGAGCGATTTTCTTAAATACCCCAGACCCAATAATCACACTGACCACCAAAAAGGAGGCGGAATGCAATCCGATTTTGGGCTGTAGTTTGCTCATTAGATTTTAGTTATCCCTAAACCTGGCTTTTCGATTAAATGCAGATAGCCGTCTATTAATTTGAATCCCCCACTAACGAGATCCTCCGCTAAATCAAAACTGCCATCTAGGTCTAAATAGCGGGTATTCGGCATAGCATAGGCCACATGAAGCGCCGCTGTAATACTGAGAATACTCTCATCGTTGCAGCCCCAAAACAAATCAATTTTTGCTTTCTCGGCAATCTTAGCAATCTCCATGGCGGCTTGAATGCCACCTGATTTCATCAGTTTGATGTTATAGATACTAAATGGTTTAGGCGCTTGCGCGAATCGTTCAGCCGCTTCAGGTCCGGTAATCGATTCATCGGCCATCAAAATTGACGAATGTAAGGTATGTAAATCTGACTCTAATCCCACCGGTAGCGGTTGCTCGATGAGCTCGATATCCTTTGTTTTAGCTAGAAAAAGTTGTAGGTCTTTTAGGGTATATCCCTGATTCGGGTCTACCCTGATTTTCAAATCCGGGACTATTTCTTGCAAGCGAATGACCTTTTCAATATCCTCCTCCACCTTTTCCCCCGTTTTTACTTTCAGTACTTTGAAGCCTAGTTTTTTGAATTCTCGTGCCTCTGCTAAGGCCTCTGGCATGGACATCAATCCGATAGTTACGGATGTAGGTAAAGCCTCGATTTTTATACCTAAAAGAGAAGAAACAGATTTTCCAACGTATAAACCATAGGCATCATGCAAGGCAATATCGATAGCTGCCTGTGTTCCTGGTAGATGGTAAAAATGTGTTCTAGCCTCTTGAATGAGTTGTGGAAAATCTTCGATTTCGCGACCTATGAGTTGTTGCACAAAATCCGATGCTAAATTCTCTGCACTCATCTCGGACGTTTCCCCCACTACTTCTTCCGCCGGACTCGCCGTGCCTAATCCAATCATACCGTTCGCTAACTCTACCTCTAAAAAGGCTAGTGACACGTCCGAAAACGTGTAGCCCGCGATGCTGTAAGGCTTTGTGAGCGCCATCTTTTTAAGGTAAGAACGAACGGCAACTATTTTCATTTTAGGCTTTTTAGGACTGGAATGATTTTGTCGACGCCTTCTTGAATAGGCAATAAGACGGGCAAACCCGTTGATTTTTCGAATTGTGCCTGCAGTGCGAACGCCTCTTCCTCGGTACATAATTCGGTATTCATCGCCAAAGCAATGACTTTCGATCCTAATTTCTCAATGATCTCTATCTCGGATTCCACTGATGGAATCTCCCCCCAATGTTCTTCGTTATCGAAGTATTTTCGCTTAGGAGCAAAGACTAAAATAACGGACTTGGCTCTCCCAGAAATGAGGAATTCTAATCCGCAAGGTCCACTCGGATTACGCAAAGACGCTTGTCCCTCTAATAGGATATAATCAGGATTTTCCTCTTTTGCGCAGGTCAAAATAGCGTTTTCTAGCTCCCCACAGACAAAATCGTTTAAGGTGGAGTC
>Ga0222712_10005230_pt1 | contig 13255 bp, 15 predicted proteins | sample C33_657DmetaG_FD_165043 | JGI IMG/M metagenome (GOLD analysis project Ga0222712, IMG submission 165043) | Estuarine water microbial communities from San Francisco Bay, California, United States - C33_657D | ecosystem: Environmental > Aquatic > Marine > Unclassified | place: USA: California...
GATGGTACTTGGGAATGGTGTCGAGAAATGCAACAACAGGATCCAAATTTCAAAGCCATACGCAATGATGGTCCTGCTCGCAAAGGTATGACTGAGCTTTACAATATTTTGGTGGAGACCGTTGCCACCAATGATGTGGTGATGATTTACCACGCTGACATGTATATCAGCAAAAATGCTGATCTTTTGATTGAAAAGCATCTTGTTCCACAGACGGTTGTTTGTTTGACCCGCATAGAACCACCGTTGCATCCAGGCGGTCCAGAAAAGATTGTCCAAGATTTTGGTATGGAACCCGAAACTTTCAAAAAGGATGAATTTGAAAAATGGTTGTTGACCACCAAAGTAAATCGAAAAGATAAAACCACAGAGGGTGTGTTTGCTCCATGGGCAATTTATAAGCAAGATTTTCTAAAGATTGGTGGTCACGATTTGCTTTTTGCACCAACCAGCAAAGAAGATAGCGATATCTTCAATCGATTCTTTTTGTCGGGCTACAAGTTTGTACAATTGTGGGAAGCGTGTGTGTATCATCTAACATGTCGTGGTAGTAGGTTCAATCCAACCATCACAGCCATTGGTAAGGACAGTGATGAGTGGCAACAACAAAACGTCAAGAGTGCCAGAAACTTTATTCGTAAGTGGGGACATTTTGTAAAACACAACGACATGATGAAGCCTGTGGTACCCAATAGGTATAACGTAGGTTTTGTTGTGATTAATTGTGATGAGTATCGTGTGGCACTACTTGAACCTTGGTGCGATACATTATATACAGATGTTGAATACAGCAGATACATCAAAGCAGAGCAAAAAAACACTCGCTATGATCTTAACAAGAAGCTCAAACAATATGATGAACCAAAAAATAATGATGTTGTAGTGACCTTTGATGGTAACAAAATTACCAATCAAAGTTTTGAGTTCTTTAATATATTGCAACAAATGTTGGAAGATAGTGGTCAACCGGGCGAGCTTGAATATGACATTTTCAAAATCAAGGTCAACCAATTGGTGGATTACAAGGAAACGTTGATAAATATAAAATAACTATGCTATACACTCTATACCCAAATTTTTATGTAATATTTGCTATGATCGTTTGGTTACACAGCGATATTATATACACAATTGCTAAATTATCAAAATTGATGACACTGGACTTTGTGTGGCGGCGGTTAAAAATCAATGAATACCAAGATCATATCAACAATGTAAATGTCATGGCTACGTATCCAGATTTTTTGTATGCTGAATATTCTGGATATTTGACCAAACTGTTGAGTTGCCCAATTTGTTTAACATTTTGGTTTACTTTGCTACACACAGTTGTGTTGTGGAATTGGCGACAAGCTATTGTTATGTTTCCAGTTAACTATTGTTTGACATTGACTATTTATTTGGTAATACGTAAATTGTTATGAACATAGGAAATTACCAATCATTTTATAACTTAGTCAAAGACGATCTACCCGTTATTGCTGGGCCGATGGGAGATTGCATTCGTAATGTAGCATCTATCTGCAATTGTAAAAAAGAACAAAAGCAAAAGAAGTCAAACGAATGCAACATCATGTATATTGATTTTGTAAAAAAAAATGGCGAGGCACTCAAAGAGTACTTCGCCACTAAAACAAGTGATGCTGAATTATTGTTTAATCATGACACTCATCATTACGTACTAAGATTACAATTGCGCTGAAATCTGTCCAATACTTGCCAAAGCAGTCCGTACCATGTCTCGGATGTATTCATTTTGTATGAGTTCTTCTGATGCATCACATCTATTGGATACATCTTCCCACTCAAATGCATAGTCAGCACGTTTCTTGACTTTTGGATTGTTAAACAATTCATGCTCATTTGGGGCGATCTCATAAATCTTGGTTGGCTTCTTGCTACTAATTCTGCGGCCGGGTGGTGGAGCGGTCACCTGATACCTCGTAATATGAATGATTTTACCAGCCATTTTACGTTGTATCCAGTTACATTCATCTTCTGGATACAAATCGTAACGGATATCCGTCACAAAAAACACATCAGCCTTGCTTTTAGCAATTCGCTGCTCCATCTTTTGCGTCCAATACTTACCGCTGCTGGTGTTGCGCATTACGTCACCGTATGCAACCAATAAAGGTCTGATAAGAGTCTTAGACGTTGTATCCTCTGTGAATGTGTCGATGCCAATCTTGTTCTTCACAAGATCGTGCAAATCGTTCTTGAGTTCATACGCCAAAGCGTGACGTTCAGCCTTGATGTTGTGTTCAGTTTTAAGAATGTCGATGGCGACACTCGTAAACAAATCTTTGCCGCTTCTGGCTAGACCAGATATACCAATTATATTCATATATTATTCTTCAAACATTTTTTCAATTTCTGATTGTGAGTGTCCATACGAAGATACCAATGAAATCAATTCATTGATACCCGGCTCTGTTGAGATCCATACACGATAATAATCGGCTGCATCTTTGCTACCCACACCAAACTTTTTGCAGATGCAACCCATCACAGTTGCATTGATATCTTTGCCACTCTTTTTGATGTAAGGATAAAACTTGTAATCCTTGGGCAAACACTTGATCAACAGTTGATAAAACTGAGCATCTGGCAAAACTTCAAAGTATTTTGAAATGTACGAAATCTCCTCAATAACATTGACATCCATACTCAACACTCGCAAAATCATATATTTGTTGAATGTCTTGCGCTCTGCTTCTGACAGTGTGTTGTAGTAGTTGCTACTTTGAGTCTGACGAATGTGTTTTACATGATCAAACAGGCCTCTGGTTCTCACCACGGCGTCTATGGACGGCTTGTCTTTTCGTTTCATTGCTATTCATTCTAACACGTCGATTCAAATCTGCAACATCTTTCAACATCTGTCTTCGCTCGGTACTTAAAAACTCAAACGCTTCTGTGACCGTTTCAAACATTCTGTTGGTCTCAGTTTTTTGTGTTTCAATTTCCTTGGCAAGACGCAAATGATTTTGCTCAGTTATATCGTGTTGCTGATTTGATGCTTGGTGTATATCAACTAAATCTTGTGACGTTTTATTTAATGACTCATTGAGGGATGTTAGTGTGTTGGTGAGTTCATTAATTTTTTTTCGTAACGGGCATACCCATTTGCGATAAACAAAAAAAAGTGTGGCTCCCAAAATTAGGAGCCACACCCCAACACTAATTGTTGGTCCAATGCTCATTGATTAGGCTTTGAATCCAACGGCAAGAACCTCACGCAGAGCCTTGATTTGACGACCGTTCAAATCCAAACGGGTATCACCGGCACGGAGGGTCAGACGTGTGGGCTTCTTGGCACCAGAGAGTGGAGTTGAGAGATAAAGCTCAACACCAGTGCTGTTGTGGCCGACGAAGTTTGTCTTGTTCTTGCTATTTTTACGAGTATACATATTTATGTTTTTTTCTTTTTTTGTTTGTTTCGTTAGTTGTTCGCTAACTTGATATTACTATACACCCAATCTGCGGTATTGTCAACAGGTACCACTTATTTTATTTTGTATGTTCTGTTCAAAATGTTCAATAGCGTAATCTTTAGCCTTAAACTCAAATTCCAAATCAACATCCAAATTCTGGTATTCAGTAGGAAACACACTGGGTTTGTCGGCATGAGCACGACGATTGACGCCTGTTTTGCCAATTGAATCGCTGTAATGAAACAACGGACGACACGTAGTCCATGTTGATACTGCCAAATCTATAGCACGTTTCGCAGTTGTGCGGCCTGGATTACACTCAAAGTGCAAATTATCATACGTAATAGGTATGTTGATTCTTTGATAAATGTATTCATACAACTGTTCCACATTCCAACTATTGGGTTTGTCTTCGTTCTCCAACACCAAACGACTTGTAACAGCCTCTGGAAGCGTTCTAAATGCCTCTATAAAGCGTTTTGATGTCTCGGCAAGGTCTCCTTTGAAACTATTCATGTGAATGTTTATAGGAGCCTCGTAGGAGCGGGGAAGACCCATTCTATCCATCAGGTCTGCGTGATGTTTAAGTTCCACCAAAGATTTGACCACAACCGCAGGATTTGCGCTGGCTGGAACCACAAATTGATCGGGATGCATACTGCATCGAATATTGCTATTTTTAATGAGCAATGCAATTTTTGAGAACATTGCATCAATCATGAGTTTATCTGGTAGAATATCGAATGAAATGTTTGCGTCTGGTAGAGTTGCCAATGGAAACAAATTACTGCTGATTCTGTAATTCCAATTTTTTTCGATACAATATTTAATGGTATTGTGTGTTACTACCAAATTATTGAGTACACGTTTGCTGAGAGTGGCTAGTGCTACTTTGTTTTCTAGCAACAAAAACCGTTGGCGGGTCATTGTTTGGGCTTTAATGCCACGTTCTTGCAATTTTAGAGATATACAACATAGACTTTTTCGCATGTTACAATCATAACACAGATTATAACAATGTCAATCAGACACTTCCTGAGAGGGCGCAACAATTAACGTTAAGAATTGGGCAAAAGTATCCCAGTAGTTTCCATGATTTTGGACCAATGGATGTTTTGACCCAAGATGCTTTTTTATTGACCCCTTGTGCCAATACGTATGACGTTTTTTGGGTTATGTCGGGGAATTGATCAGACAATGAATTGAAATCGGCATCGGATTGACCACGATAATAGATTTCATTATTGTTTTTTACCAGCAGGTCGCCAATGTCTCCAGTAAAAATGCCGTCAGGGCTATTGTCAACCGTATCTGATTTTCGGGTTAACCTAGCAAACTGTGTCAACTTAGATACAAATCGTTGATATCTATCTGAAAATGTATAGTTGACTGACGGATTTTTACTCGTATCCATTGATTTACCCTAATAAATAGTAAAATTATCATCTTCCCACTTCACCAAAGTAATGTTTTTTGGCGATGGCATAACTCATACCAATCATTTGGTTGTAATACAAAATTTCTGGTTTGAGATTATTTTGCTGTTTAAGGTTCAAATATCGAGCAATTGCCTTTTTACGCCACCAATCAATTACATATTGTTCAGTGTATATCGGATTCAATACCAATTCGTTTTCAGAAATTTCATTTCTCAGAAACTCTCGGCTATTGAAAAATGGACACGCATAGTAAGTTCCACGCTCATATCCATTGATGTAATCTCGCTGCTTCAACCCCACTTCGTCTAGCAACAAACCAATGGTTTTATTCTTAGGAGCAGTGACCGGACCTGTATTTCCTTCGTTGGGAGTCAATCGATCAGCATAAGTTTGTGTACGGTTCAATATAAACCATGTACGCCAAATATTGTAAATATCGTGGTCAGGTTTGATCACCATGCGCCCAGTACTGATGCCACACTTCTTCCACCACTTCAAACTATTGTACATTGAATAGCTACCATACAGACTGGTGGTGCTGATTCCAGCCAGTGTTTGACCATATTGTTGTTTCCATAGGTCTCGGACAGTTTCGCAGGTTATCAACAACGACATTAATTTGCCACCCAAAAAATTGTATCCAAATGGTTGGGTTGCCATAATACAACTACCAATGGAACTATGATTCAGTTTCTTCTTTTTGAGTTTATCATGTTCCGTCCAACCAATATAAGTATCTCTGTATCCTAGTGCTATTACATCGCTGGCCATGCTCACGGCTCCAATATACCGTGGATTGGTCGGATGACCATCTGTGACCAATAACCTCATGAATCTACCTGGGTTTTGGTCATATTCCATTGTGTGTGAAAATATACGAATCATTTTCCAGTCATTAACAAGAGTTGGATTATTTACATGCAATATCTTGGGTTGAATAGAATTTATTTCAGATATGGTGAGTTGAACATCGTTGATATCTGTTGGAGTCCATATTTTGTATTTCACCACAACGGACTTTGCTACCACATCCTTCAAATCTTGAACTTCTCGCCATTTCTTATAGAATGTGTGTTCCTCTACACTCATGGCTTTGAGAAAATTTAAGTTATCTATGAGCTTCTTTTTATTGGCTTCATAATCAAATTCGTTTACATTGAAGTATTCTTGCAAAACATCCATATTTATAGGTAGAGCCAGCTATGCCGTTCAAACCAATAAATCCAAAAGAAGATACTTTTTATGTGTTTGAGTTGTCAACTACAAAATACAGTGTTTTTGATAGTCAACTAGATATTGCCATTTACAATGGTAGTTGGAACATGTGTGAGGGTATCATTAAAAATATTAAAACACACATGAAAAATGCGTCAATTTACTATTACGCAAAAGAAAAAAGCGGACTAAAATTAAGTCCGCTTTGGTCACACAATCTTTAACTGTACGTATTTGTTACGCAGATACAGTATTGTGCTCCTTAGTGAATTCTTTGGTGGTGGTTGCCACAGCTTCAACCGTCACAGGTACGGATGCAGCCGTGGGTTGAATATTCATGACGTTGACGGTGAGGCTAGGCTTGAGAATAATACCACGACTCTTGGCCAAAGCGACCAGTTCTTGAGTAATAGGACCATTGACCATCACCTTGGATGGACGTCCCTTGCCGTTCTGCAACACACCAATCTCATTCACACTTCCAGTGGTGATTGCCTTCTTGATGCGTACTCGCAACGTAATACCAATAAAATTGGAATTCAGTGTGTGGCAGTCCTCATGTGTAAATAGTCCATTGGGCCAAGTGACCGTGAGACCTGTCTTATTCTTCCTATCAGTTTTCTTCATATTTTATCCTTCTTGTTTGTTTGTTTTTTGTTTTTACGGATTGCGTAAATTCTACCTTCTTACATTATAGACGTAAGTTTTTATAAGTCAACACTTTCCATCAACTTTTGATTGAGTGTTTTGACAATCTGATTGATATTATCAACGTTGATGAAATATGCGTCATCGGCATACATTATTTTGAATAATTGATTCAACTTATCGCTCATGGAATCATTTTCAGCAATAAAGTATGAAAGAACACCATATCCCATTTCACGTATCTTCTTGACCTGCTTTCGGGTGTGCCGGGCCGCTGCCTCGCCGCTGTAATTAATCCCATACTCAGTTCCATCACCATTGTAGTTGTAGCATGGCTCACCATCACTGATGTTTATAAAGTAATTCTCGGTGTTGGTTTCATTCTTAGGCAGAGTTCGCATGATTGCTTCAAAACTCAAGCCCTCGGGTGTAAGACCATCAGGTGATAGTAGTGCAAATAGATTGTGGATTTTAACAAACTTATCAACAGCACTATCATAACCAATCACAACATACGGCAACTTTTCCATGGTTGTACGGAAACTGATGGTGACTCGAATGTTATCCAACATACTAGCAGCCTTGGCAATAGCAGTGCAAAGACGCATGGTACGAAACCACTTGTTGCCTCGCATACTGCTACTCGCATCAACACTGATGTGGAAATTCATTTTCTTATACTTGCTGGTGGCAATTGTATAAAATACATTTTCAGACTCACATCCCAATTCATGCAACAAACGCTTGTCGATGCGACCTGTCTCTCGACGGCTAAATTTATCAATATTGACTTCGTTGCGGAATTGAAGACGTTTACCAATTTTGATTCCCATGGAAATACCACTATTGATATACGTCTGCATATCCACAACATGTGGATTCTTAAATGGGTCTTTATAGGCACTTGACTTTTGTCCAAGAGGGAACTCTTCGCTCATCACCAACTCACGGGTCATATTATTGACCAAAACACACTCGATAGCACCCACCGTATTCTGGTTGACAAGATACTCAGTACCCACATCAATCAAATCGATTTTGCTCTGTTCAAGCACAGTAAGAATTTGGTTCTCCTTCTTAGAAACCTTTTTCTTTTTGATATCACCTTTGAGGAATGACTTTTGCTTGTCAAACGCCTTGCGGATTTTTTCCCGCTTTGTAGTACTGACCGTGGCATCCTCACCAATGTCTTCAACTGGCGCATCACCCGCAACATTGTCTACCTTTGTGGCGTCGCCACCCAAAACGTCATCTAAAGATGCACCATCCTTTGGTTTTTTTGCAGACTTTTGGTCATCAGCACCATCCTTAACATCATCGGATTGGTCATCGGATTGCTCATCGGTTGGCTCTGAATCAGAGCCTGGTTGTGATTCACTCGGAGAGCTTTTGCTGGACGGACCCACCATTGCAGATTGAGCATCATATTCTGTGATATTTTTGAACATCAATGTTGCCATTTCAATCGCAATACCCAGACGATCCTTGGGCTTATCCAATCGTGCGATGTTGCTTAGATCCAGAATCTTGGCGAGTTCGTACAACCCAGGCAACGCCTTGAGATCGGTGTTCTTGTTAGTGATATTAATCAATCTGTACAAGTATGATTCGATGCTGGGAATGCGATATAGTTTGCTACGTAGACCGTCATCAATTACAGATGCATAAAAATACTTGTTGTAAAGACTCTCATAATATCCACGATATCCAGGTGCGTTTTTGTACACCATATAGTCGATATAGCGATCTTCAACAATATTGAGAAATGTACGTACAACGTCAGCCACCTTCTCCTTGGCAATCTGCAACTTTTCCGTGTAATTGTAAATCTCACGGGGAATATTTTGCCAAATAGTCTTGAACATATCAAAATCACTATAGCAAATATGGCTACCCTCATGTAGGGCTAATCCGACGGAAACGTCGAAGTTGCCCTTTTCATTGATGTCGGAACCAATATACACGGTCTTACCATCAGTCATGCTCATGTTTTGATCGTTGAACAGAACGGGAATGGTTCGGTTGGTGAGAATTGTAACATAATTAGCAACAGCCCTTCGAGCAGCACTGAGCCGAATTAGATTAGCTGTACGCTGGCTTTGAGCATTGGATATATCAACCCCATCAGAATCTTCCGAAAAATCCCAATCTATATCGTAATCATCCAACCAAAAATTGCTGTGGTTACTCATGTGTTTATGTAGTTACACTATCGTTAATAATAGTTCAGAACGGAACCACACCGGTACCGAGATCGGCCTTGACTGGATCATTGAACAACTTTGTATTGGTATTGGTGCTAACATATTTTTGCACCAACTGCTTCATGTATGTGCGTTCGCTATCAATACCACCATCCTCAGAAAAATTAGGATACACCGTGGTCTCAGCGATCTCGACGAGACTAAATCCATCCACAATAAGTTCAGCAATTTCAACGGTGCTACGAGTCGGCAAAAAGTTGCTGATCTTACTATCCTCATGCTTGATCTGCTTGCGGGTATGATCGACAATGTCACACACAGCATTCAGAATGTCCAAATGACTCTGATCAGTGATATTGAATCGATCTTTAAGTAGTGCAAATTCACTTTCCCTATCAAGGGGATTCATTTCGATCTTGACCGGAAACCGAGACAGCAACGCACGGTCCATGACTCGGGTGGCGGTATACTCGTTACCAACATTGGCGGTTGCAATAAATGTGACACCATCAGCAACACGCACAACCTCGTTGTCTTCCTTTTCATCCAAACGAAGATACCGCTGAAGATCATCCAACACAGTCATCAGAATGTTCACACCATCGTGGTGTGAACGGGAAATTTCATCCAAAAGAATAATTGCGTTGGGAGTACGAATTGCCTTGACAAAGCTGGACTCCTTGAAAAATGTACCGCTGGACTTGTCAAAGTGTGTGTTACCAATCAACGCACTGCGAGCGTCTTGAGTGGCACCCAAATTAAAATAGAAAAAGTTGTCAGCCTTGCCAATAGCCTTGGCAACTGTTTGTGCAGCAAGAGTCTTGCCGCAACCAGTGGGACCAAGCAGCAAAATATTCTTACCTCGCACCGCACTGCGCACCATATACTTCCACTTAATATCATCCATGATCAAAGTGGTCGGACGCAACTTGATGCACTCATTAAGATAATTCTTCATATCAAAGTTGTCGGCAATGGTCAATTTCAAAGTCTTTTTGCTCATATCGTGTGTTGTTTTACTTCCCTAAGAATAACACATATTGTAAATCTGTCAATGGGAAAATAAAAAAACCACCAACAAAAGTTGGTGGTTTTTAATATATTATTTGAATTGCTTACCAATCACGCCTCATCTGGTGGTGATGACTATGCGCATGATGATACATTACTGGGCGAAAATGGCGGGGATATACAACAACTGCTGGTTGTGTATAATAATAAACAACGGGTGCTGGTTGCACATATACAACTGGTGGGGTAGAAACGTATACAACGGTTGGTACGGATTGAACCACAACGGGTTGAACCACAACGGGTTGTTGATAAACTACGACTGGTTGTGGTGGATTAACAATCCTATCAATAACAGTGATTGCTGCTATACCAGTCAAAACCTTGCCAGCAACAGCCCATTCACGATCTCCGGCCTTGACGGTTTGGGTTACTAAAACTGCGGATAATACTGCACCAAGAATTAAATTCTTCATAGATTTCTTTTTTTGTATTGTTACACTAACAGTCTAACACACATTAGAAGTTACGTCAAACACCAATATTCACATTACTTCTTACGATTCTTGCCACCTTTTGTATATTTAATCACAAGTTTTTGGAGATTCTTTGGCAAAGTGGGTGGTTTGTAGTCTGGTTTCTTTGACTTATAATCCGACAATTTTGTAAACTTACCAACTTCACGCATTGGTTGATTTGGATCGTCTATTTCATCATTCATTTTTTCTGCTTTGATGTTTCTGATGACTTTGTTGTTCTTTTCCGGATTGATCAGATTTTGCTCATCGCTGGCATTATCAGCTTTTTTGCCACCTTGCTTGTCTTTGCTGTTCTCTACATTTCGATCATACGCAGTATCAACATAATTTGGTGCGGTAGAATTGAGCCATGCCTTGACCAGCTTCTTGACCTCGCTGTATGGTTGATACAGCACTTTGGTGCGGTCTACGCCATCCTTGAAATATTGCAAATCAAATATGTCGTGTACAACTGGGCGAATACTAATATGGTGTGGTTCACACTCACAAACATTATAGTTACCGGCATCATCCAACTTGATTGGCTTCTTGATTTCCTTTTCAAGATTGGTCATCATTTCAGCCCAAGTTTTTTCTACGTCGGTCGTTTTTTCATCAATAACCTCACGCACAAGCTTACGAATAGATTCTATCAATTTAGTGCGATTGGACTTGTTGGTGTTGCGTTTATCGTTCATAGCTATGATTCTATCATATAAATATGACTCAATTCCCAAAAGTGATGCATTATTTATAACTTAAATCCATCAAATGCACCATCGCTAATGGTGTTATCAACACCTTTCACGTAGCTGCTTAACTCAGTTTCTTGAGGTGCAACCTGTAGTTTCTTGCTGTCGTAATAACTATCCAACCATCCAGCCAATGGATTTATTTTGGCATTTGGGTACAATTTCTTGTATCCCATACTTGTCAAACGGTTGTTGGCAAGCCACTCAACATATGCTTTGAGACTTTCTGCGGTTAATCCCACAAGACTACCCTTACTGAATAGATAGTCTGCCCAATCCTTTTCAGCTTCTACAGCAATTCTATATGCCTCGTATACCTTGTCTTCACTCTTCTTGACAATATCTTGGAATCCTTCGTCCTTATTGTCTGTGAGATGCTTCAAAATATTTTGTGTGATGGCTACGTGTAGGTTTTCATCACGGCTGATGAACTTGATGATTTTACTGTTGCCCTCCATCTTACCACGATATCCAAAGTAGAAACTACACGCAAAACTTACATAAAATATCAAGCCCTCAGTGATCTGAGTTGCTATCAATGCGTCAAAAATTTGTTGACGAATGTCGTCTTTATCATTTGCAAGCAAAGCGTCATATTTTTCACTGATTGCTTTGGCTCGCTTGACAATCTCCTTATCTTCAAGAATGCTATCAAAGAACTTGGTGGCGTCAGGATACACGTTTTGGAGAATATATGTATATGAATTACTGTGAATGGTTTCAAAGAAACTCCAAGTATTCATACAAATTTCCAATTCTGGATTTGTAACGTGTTGCATCATTTGATGAATACTACGACTCAACATACTATCAACTACGGTCTGAAACTTCAGATTACTATCAAATACAAAACGTTCTTCGTCTGATAAATTCTTGTAATCTGTAATATCCTTGACCAACGTAACTTCCTGTGGTCTCCAAAAGAAGTTCAACTGTTGATCATACAAATCGTAGAACTTAGGATACTTTTGACGATCATACCTTTGCAGCGACAGATCTTCTCCTAGGAACATAGGATTCTTAATTACATCAATATTAGATTTGTTCAGTACAGTTTTCATATTAGTCTTTTATTATAGGGCACAGGCACCACTTTCACAACCACTTTCTTGGTCCAACTTTGGTTGCGATTTTTCCACAACTGCTTTTTGTTCCATCGCACTTTGCTTATCACCATCATCAGTATTTGCATAGTACAAATTCTTGAGTCCATACTTGTATGCCAAAAGCATGTCTTTGATCACAGTCTCTACCGGCACCGCATTCTTTTCATAGCGAGATGGAATATAGTATGTATTCGTACTGATGCTCATATCAGTAAACTTTTGAATTGCCGCCGCAACCTTTAGATAACCTTCGTTACTTGGCATATCAAATGCAAAAGTATAATTGTTCTTATACTTATCAATATTAGGAATTACCACTGGCAAAATATTGCTTTTGCTTCCCTTGAAACTGATGGCACTACGTGGAGGTTCAATACCATTGGTACTACTCTGTATAACGCTGCTCGATTCCACCGGCATACACGCTGTCAATGTACTGTGCCGCATACCATATTGTTTGATGTCGCTACGCAGGCCTTCCCAATCCATATGTAGAGGTTCAGTGATGAATTCATCAACGTCTTTCTTATAAGTATCAATTGGAAGAATACCTTGACTAAACTTGGTTCTATCAAACTTCTCACACTTACCAAGTTCTTTTGCCATTTCAACACTAGCCTTGATCAAATAGAAACTCATCATTTCCATCCACTTGGCAACAAAGTTGGGAGCCTTGGGATCCCAATACTTCAAACCCTCCTTGGCAAGAAGAGCAGCCAAGTTGGAAACACCAACACCAAGACTGCGACGCTTCTTGGCAAAATTCTCGGCGGCTGGAACAAAGTAATTTTGGTGTTCAATCAAAGAATCAAGCATTCTGACAATAATATCACAAACACTCTCCATTTCTTGTTCAGACGTAATTTCGAGCCAATTCACCGCCGCAAGAATACAAACGCCAATTTCACCATTTGGATCATTAACA
>Ga0222712_10005233_pt1 | contig 13250 bp, 12 predicted proteins | sample C33_657DmetaG_FD_165043 | JGI IMG/M metagenome (GOLD analysis project Ga0222712, IMG submission 165043) | Estuarine water microbial communities from San Francisco Bay, California, United States - C33_657D | ecosystem: Environmental > Aquatic > Marine > Unclassified | place: USA: California...
GGTTTTTATACTGGCTATGGTGTGAAAACCCTTCCTGGAGTAAGGGAAGGAATTGAAGAGGGAAACTGGCCTGAAGCACAGGAAAGAATCCGCATCCTTGCCACCACTTTGGCTGATTTTGATTCAACCATAAAGGCTGCACTGGCCATGTTCAACTGATGTTGCTGAAAGAAGATTTTATCCATTCGTTGGAAGGCTGTGTTGGATTTTTGCCAGTTGAAATGATCGCAGCGCACAAGGAATCCACACCGGTGTCCATAAGGTTGAACCCACAAAAGGCAACCGGGCCCGAAGCTGTTTTTCCTGAAGAAAACACTGGTGAAAGGGTCGTCTGGTGCCCCAATGCATATTACCTCAACAGCAGGCCCAGTTTCACCATGGATCCGCTTTTTCATGCGGGCACTTATTATGTTCAGGAAGCATCCAGCATGTTCATCCATCACCTCATATCCAATGTGTTGCAAGATAAAACAGGATTGATGGCATTGGATCTTTGTGCAGCGCCTGGCGGCAAGACAACTTTGCTGTCTTCCATGCCCCATTTCCGGCTTGTGCTTGCAAACGAAATCATACAGACCCGTGTCCCGGTTTTGCAGGAAAATACCATCAAATGGGGTGAGGAACATGTATTTGTTTCAAACAGTGATCCTGCAGATTTTGAAAAAATGGGAGCCCTATTTGATTTGGTACTGGTGGATGCCCCTTGCAGTGGCAGTGGTCTGTTCAGAAAAGATGCAGCAGCGATGGATGAATGGAATCCAGGCCTGGTAAGCTTTTGCTCCGCCAGACAGAAAAGGATTCTTTCCAGCGCCATGCACTCGGTTGTTGAAGGCGGATATTTATTATACTCTACCTGTTCCTACTCAAAGGAAGAGAACGAGGACAACCTTGACCATATCATGGACTCAGGGCTTTTTGAATCCATTGCCGTTGAAGTTCCTGATGAATGGAATGTTGTAGAGAGCATTTCTGCAATCAAGAAAGCAACAGGGTACAGGTTCTATCCCAACAAGGTAAGGGGTGAGGGATTTTTTTGTGCCATCTTTCAAAAAACCGGGGCAAGTTATTCTCGATATCAGCATGTTGCAGGCAAGCTGGACCTTGTAAAGCCTCCCTCAGTATTGCACGATTGGATCGTTCCCTATCCTCAGCTGCAATTCTTTAAAAAGGAAAATGAACTTTTTGCAGTAGATGAAATCAATCTGCCCTCACTTTTACAATTCAAGGATTCATTGAGGCTAAGGCGATCTGGGTTGCGGTTGGGTGCAGAAATCAGGTCTGAACTCATTCCAGACCATGAACTTTCCATGTCAAATCTTTTGTCTGAGAATGTGCCTGTTTTGGATCTTTCTTTCGAGGAGGCCATTGCTTTTTTAAGAAAAGATACCCTGGAAAAAGAAGGCTCTGGAAGAGGTTGGAGCCTCGCAAGATTCAAGGGTATAGGTTTGGGTTGGGTGAAATTGGTTCAGGGAAGGGTTAAAAATCATTATCCAATGTCTTGGAGAATTTTGAAGCGTGATTGACAAATGTTAAAATTTAGTTGAACACAGTTGTTTCGAGACATCCCCCCTTGCAGTTATAGGAAATATATATTATTTTGTAATGTAACCAAGTAGCATGAAGACAATTTTCCTTTCTTTTATCCTGCTGATTTCCATTTCCCTGATGGGGCAACAGCAAAAGTTTATTGTACGGAATTCCGGTAGCCAGTTGTACTTGGAACACAAGGTGGCTCCCAAAGAGAATTGGTACAGTGTTGGCCGCATTTACTTCATCAGCCCAAAAGAAATTGCCTCTTTTAACCAACTTTCAATGGAGAAAGGATTGGGCATAGGTCAGTTGTTGAAAATCCCACTCAGGCAGGAAAACTTCTCACAATCAACAGCTATTGAAAATGCTGGGGGAAAGGTTGTGCACATCGTCCAACCCAAAGAGGGTTTGTATAAGCTTGCCAATCTTTATCATGTAGACAAAGAGTTGTTGAAAAAAATGAATGGAATATCATCTGATCAGATCAATGCAGGTACCAACCTGATCATTGGGTATTTGCTTCCTTCAGTGGAGTCTGTGGTTGCAGTTGCTCCATCCAGCCCTGCAACAACAACACCTGAGAAAGCTAATCCTGCGAAAATTATCGAGAAAGAATTGGTCGTAGAAGAAAAAGCAAAGAAACCTGCTACTGCTCCAGAGGCCCAAATCTCATCAAAGAAACCTGCTACTCCTTCCGAAGCCCCAATGTCAGCACCACAAGCTTCCGCTAAAAGCGTTCAAGCCCCAGCTCCGGTAAAGGTTGCTGAGGAGGAGGTCGAGGTTGCCAAGCCAGTTGTTTCAACCCCAAAATCAAATAACGGTCAGGCCCTGAAGCCAGAAAAAAGCTATTTCTCTACCTTGTTTGAGCAACAATCAAAGGAGGGAAAACAACAAAAACTTGAAAATTCCGTTTATGGGGTTTTCAAGAGCACCAGCGGATGGCAGGATGGAAAATATTATGTTTTGATGAACAATGTGGTGCCTGGAACCGTGGTGAAATTGGTCAGAAAATCTACTGAAAAAGTAGTGTTTGCAAAGGTGCTTGGTGCAGTTCCGCCAGGCAAGGAAAGTGAGGGGTTGGCGTTAAGAATGAGCAATGCTGCCGTTGCAGCGCTTGGCCTTGGGGATGCAGGAAATGACGTGGACCTGGTTTGGTTTAATTAGACAACGTACACAATGAATATTATGCCAACAGAAAGAAAATTTCAGGCCCCGCCCAGTCTTGCACCTTATGCAGGGACTTGGGACAAGGATGCAGTAAAGCACCTTTTGCGCAGGACCATGTTTGGTGCCAAAAAAGATGACATCCTTTATTTTACTGGTTTGGGCCGTGATGGATCCATTAACCAGTTATTGGATACAAGCTTGCCTTTGCCAGCTCCTCCTGTTAAGGAATATAGTGTAGGTAACGCATTAATGCCTGATACGATCATTGGCCCTGGTGAAACATGGGTGAACGATCCCAACAATGATGGTACGATCGCTTCTTATCGAAGGGGCTCATTCAAGAAATGGTGGGTAGGGAACCTGATCAACCAAGACAGGACGGTGAGGGAAAACATGTGCATTTTTTGGCACAATCATTTCTCAACGGAAACCAATGATGTGAGCAATGCGCAGTATGTCTACAAACATCATGACCTTATTCGTTCCAATGCATTGGGAAATATCAAGTCATTGGTAAGGGCCATGTCCATTGACCCAGCCATGTTGGTGTATTTGAATGGTCAGAACAACAACAAGGCAGCACCTGATGAAAATTATGGCCGAGAGGTTCAGGAGTTGTTTGTGATAGGGAAGGGAGTGGGTGCAGATTTTACAGAATCTGATGTGAAGGAGGCAGCCAAGTTGCTCACTGGCTGGAGAAACAATGCTACAAAAATTGATTCTTATTTTGATGCTACCCGTCATGACACTACCAACAAGCAATTTTCCTCTTTTTACGGCAACAAGGTCATTACTGGAAGAACTGGTGCAACTGCCGGTGATACAGAGTTGAACGATTTCATCAACATGCTTTTTGCCAATGATGAAGCCGCACTTTTCCTTTGCCGCAAATTGTATATCTGGTTCATTTACTATAAGATTACACCAGAGGTTGAGGCTGGTTTTATTGCTCCACTTGCCAAGCTCTTGAGGGACAGCAATTATGAGATCAAGCCAGTTGTAAAAGCGCTCTTGAGCAGTGAACATTTTTTTGACGTGATGAACAGAGGCTGTCAGATCAAGAGCCCGGTTGACATGATGGTTGGCTTGTTGCGGGAGTTTGAAGTGAAATTCCCCACACCTGATATGTATGCCACCAACTATGGTCTTTGGAACCAAATGTTGAGTTATTTCACCAATCTCCAGCAAAACCTGGGAGATCCGCCAGATGTGAGTGGATGGAAAGCGTATTATCAGGAGCCTGGTTTTTATGAATACTGGATCAACACAGATACCCTGCCTAAAAGAATTCAATACTTGGATTCACTGGTTACCAGTGGTTACACAGTAAGTGGCTTCAAGGTTGTGGTTGACGGATTGGCCTATGTTAAAAAGATGGCTGCACCCAGGGATCCCAATAAGTTGATCGATGAATTGGTTGACCATGTTTTGGGTATTCCCATTTCCACGCAACACAAGGCACAACTGAAAAGAGATATTTTATTGTCTGGACAGTCTGATGATCTGTATTGGGCTACAGCCTGGGATTTGTACATCACAACACCATCCAACGCCGCCAATACAAAATACGTTACGACCGCAATCACCAATTTGATCAAATACTTGGTTGATCTCCCTGAATATCAACTTTGTTAATCCGTATATCATGAACAGAAGAAAATTCCTCAATGGATACCTCCCCGCAGGTGTAATGATTCCTTCCTTTGTCAATGGAATGGGCTTCAAAGCATTTGAGTCAGGGCATACTTTCCTGAACAACATGCTCCTTCCCGGAGGCGATAATGACAGGGTATTTGTTGTAATCCAGTTGAATGGGGGCAATGATGGTTTGAATACCGTCATACCGCTTGATCAGTTCAGCAAGTACCAGAATGCGCGCAAAAATATCTTTATTGAGGAATCAAAAGCATTGCGGTTGAATGGTGTAGACAACATCGGTTTGCATCCTGCAATGACAGGGTTACAACAGCTTTACAATGATGGCAAGTTGCATGTGGTGCAATCAGTTGGTTATCCACAACCCAATTTTTCGCATTTCAGGGCCACCGATATTTGGATGAGTGCATCAGACAGCAGACAGGTCTTGAATACAGGATGGCTTGGCCGTTTCCTGGATGAAATGTATCCGGGATTCCCAATTGGATATCCCAACAGCACAATGACCGATCCCTTGGCCATCCAGATTGGCTCTGTCACTTCTTTAACGCTACAAGGGGCTGCACAACCCATGGGGATGAGCATTTCCAACCCTAGCAATTTCTATAGTTTTGTCAACAACCAGATCGACCCAGCTCCCAATACCTATGCAGGTAAGGAATTGAGTTTTGTAAGGGAGATGTCGAAACAAACCCAAAAATTTGGTGAGGTCATTAAGGCTGCAAACGCCAAAGTGACCACACAATCACCCTATCCAACCAGCAATTCTCTGGCTGATCAACTCAAGATTGTAGCCAGGCTGATCAAAGGTGGATTGAAGACCAAAATATACATGGTAAACTATGGAGGTTTTGATACACACTCCAATCAAACTGTTGCTGGTGATACCTCTATTGGTTATCATGCAACATTGTTGGGCAATGTGAGCAATGCCATCAAAGCCTTTATGGATGATCTTAAATTCCAGGGAGTAGAGGAACGTGTAGTTGGCATGACCTATTCTGAGTTTGGCCGACGCATCCTCAGCAATGGATCCAGTGGTACAGATCACGGTGCTGCTGCTCCGTTGTTTGTTTTTGGGGCCATGGTGCAGGCAGGAGTTAGTGGCACAACGCCTATTCTGCCAATGAATGCAACGGTAGGAGACAATGTACCGTACCAATATGATTTCAGGAGTATTTATGCCAGTATCCTTTCCAACTGGCTCTGTGTAAATACGACCACCCTGAACAATGTGATGTTGAAGAATTTCCAGAACCTGCCATTGACAAAATTGGGTACCTGTTCGATCTTGAATCCTGTAGGGAATCCAGATCAGCTGATTGTGGCATACCCCAATCCATTCCATAAAAAACTAACCATTCAATTCAAATCTGCTGGTGGTCATACCATGATTCAGGTGATGGATTCCGCTGGTAGGCTGGTGAAAATACTCATTGATGCCAATTTCGAGGCAGGTACCTTCCGGGTTGATTTTGATGGTGAGCACCTGCCTGCAGGACTTTATTATGTCAGGTTACAAAACCAGGTCATACAGCAGGTGAAATCCGTAGTCAAGATCTGAGGATCTTGACTATTTCTGGAGTTGTTTCAATACATTTGGGAGAGGTTCAATCAAAGGCCCAATGATGTCACTGTTGTTTTAATTGTAAGGAGATGATGGAATGGAAACTGGTCAAGTCGGATTATCTTTTTAGTGATCTGTGGTTTACTGTCAGGAAGGATACTTGCTTGCGTAGCGATGGCAAAATCATTGATCCATATTATGTATATGAATTTCCTGATTGGGTGACAGCCGTTGCCATGACCAAGGCTGGGGAGTTTATTTTTGAAAAGCAATACCGTCATGCAAGTGGACTGACAATGATGGAAATTCCCGGCGGTTGTGTAGACAGGGAAGACAAGGATCTTGAATCTGCGATCGCCAGGGAATTGCGTGAGGAGACGGGTTATCAGTTTGAGTCTTTTGAATACCTTGGTAAGACTTCTGCAAATCCTTCAACACACAACAACTGGATGCATTTTTACCTGGCCACAGGAGGAGAAAAAGTTGCAGCACAAGCACTGGATGCAAACGAAGAAATTGAAATTCACTTGCTCAGCATCGATGAAGTGAAAGACCTCTTGAAAAAAAATGAGATATTGCAAAGCATGCACGCCACTGCATTGTTTTATGCGCTGTCAAAACTGGGGGCATTGAATTATTGAGACCATCTTTCCCGGTCAACTTCACCTACAACAAAAACACTACCACAAACCAATAGAAGATCATTGTCTCCAGCCATTTTAAGCATTTCCTCAATAGCCTTGTTTACATCCGGATATGATATGCCCCTGAGGCCTGCAGCAGTTGCCACTTTCTCCAATTCTTCTGTACTGAGGGCTCTTGGTATTTGGGCTTGTGTAAACCCATAAATTGCTTGCAAAGGGAGTTGAGCAATGATTGATTCAACATCCTTGTCCTTGGACATGCCAAGGATGATGTAGAGCTTTTCAAATCCAGAGGCATTGATATGTTGAACCACTTGCTTGATTCCTTCTGTATTGTGGGCAACGTCAAGCATCAAGAGAGGGTTGGTCTTGATGGCCTCCCATCTCCCATGTAGTGCCGTATTTTTTCTGGCGTTTGCAATGCCCCTATCAATATCATCCTCTTTTATTTTCCACCCTTTGTCAATCAGCAGGTCAATGGCGGTAATGACCGTTCGGACATTGTCAGCTTGGTAAATGCCTGCCAAGTCAGCATTGAATTTTCTTTTAACACCATCATTGATGCCGGTCAATTCAATGGAAATGATTCCAGGGGTTACCGATTGCGCAGCAGTTGTCCAGATGGCCTCTGCAAAAACAATGGGTGCGTCAAGTTGCATTGCCTTGTTTTCAAAAACAGATGCAGTCTCAACATGGGTTTGCCCAATGATTACTGGCACTTGTGCTTTGATGATTCCTGCTTTTTCTGCAGCAATCAATCCAAGGGTATTCCCAAGCAATTGAACATGATCCAGTCCAATGTTGGTAATGATTGATAATGCCGGATGAATGACATTGGTGCTATCCAGCCTTCCGCCCAGTCCAGTTTCAACAATGGCTACCTCCACACCCTCTTTTGCAAAATGATCAAAGGCCATGGCCACGGTAACTTCAAAAAATGAAGGTTCCAACGCCTCTATCAGGGGTTTGATATTTTCGGTAAAATGAACCACTTGTTCTGTTGGAATCATCTCTCCATTGACCCTGATCCGCTCCCTGAAATCCCTTAGATGTGGGGAAGTGTAAAGACCGGTTTTGAATCCGGCTTCCTGCATGATGGAAGCCAGCAGATGGCTTACAGATCCTTTGCCATTTGTACCTGCCACATGGATGGTCTTAAAACGCTGCTGGGGGTTGCCCAAGGCTGTACACAGGGCAATTGTATTGGAGAGGTCCATCTTGAGTGCAGCAGCTCCTGTTCGGCTGAACATGGGCAGTTTTGAATAGAGGTATTCTATGCAGGATTGATAGTCCATGGTGTAAAGATATTGTATCTTTGCAACCATGAGTATGTTAATGTGGATGCCCATGTTGGCTTTTTCCCTTGCCGTTCTGATCCAGATATTCTATTATTTGCGCTATTTTCGTTTGCTTGCCTTCTACAGGGAGAAGCAGGAATTTTCTGCCAAGGAGCAGGCTGTCAGCGTAATAATTTGTGCCCGTGATGAGGCTGATGAAATTGAGGCCAATTTGCCAGGAGTACTGGCACAGACCTACCGGAGTACGCATGAAATTGTCGTTGTAAATGACAATTCCCAGGATGATACCAAATACCTTCTTGAGGGTTTGTACCGAGACTTTAAGCAGTTGCACATTGTTGAACTGAAACAAGAGGCTGTGCACATACCTGGGAAAAAATTTCCTCTTTCCATGGGGATTAAAAGTGCCAAGCATGAGTTGCTTTTGTTAACTGATGCAGATTGCATTCCGGCCTCTGAAAATTGGATCCTCAAGATGCAGGCAGCGTTCAAGGATGGAATCCAAATCGTATTGGGCTATGGGGCCTACAAACGAAAAAAAGGACTGCTCAACAGGATCATTCGATTTGATACTTTTCATACTGCTTTACAGTATTTGTCTTGTGCCCTGGCCGGACAACCCTACATGGGCGTGGGGAGAAATTTGGCATACAAAAGGGAATTGTTTTTCAAGCAAAAAGGGTTTGCTGCACACCATCATTTGCCAGGCGGAGATGATGATCTTTTTATCAATGCCTGTGCAACCAGCGAAAACACAGCCATTGTAATTGACAAAGACACATTTACCTATTCAACACCACCATCTTCTATCGGAGAATGGATCAATCAAAAAGAGCGACACAATTCAACAGGAAAATATTACAAAAGGAAACATAAATTCTTGTTGGGATGTTACATGACATCCCATTTCCTGTTGTACCCGTTAATGGCAGCAGCACTGATCACCTTTGATTGGCGCTGGGTATTGAGTATTTGGGGAATAAGATTTTTGCTTCAGGGTATTGTATTTTTCAAGTCCATGAAAAAACTGGGCGAGACTGATCTCTTACCATTCTTTTGGCTTTGGGACATTTGGATGTTTTTTTACTATTTGATTTTCATTTCTGCTATATGGAAAAAGCCTCGCAACCTATGGAACTGATACTCAAATATTTCGGTGATTTTTCTCCCAAACAGTTGAACCAATTCGCAGCATTGAGAGAAGTATATCTTGAGTGGAATGAAAAGATCAATGTTGTTTCCAGAAAGGACATAGCGTCAATCTATGAAAGACATGTTCTTCATTCCCTTTCCATTGCAGCACGTTATCCTTTTGCCAGTGGGTTGGAAATCATTGATATCGGCACTGGTGGGGGCTTTCCTGGGATTCCATTGGCCATTTTTTTTCCTGAAGTAAAGTTTCATCTGGTTGATTCAATTGGAAAAAAACTAAAAGTTGTTGAGGCTGTTTCCACTGCCTTGGACATTTCCAATGTTACCATTCAGCATTCCAGGGCTGAAGACATCAAGGGGCGTAAGTTTGATTTTGCTGTATCCAGGGCTGTTGCTCCTTTGGGTGAGCTTTGGAAATGGAGCAAGCCTCTGTTGAAGAAAGAAAGAAAAATGGAGGACCTTAAAAATGGTTTGATCTGTCTAAAAGGGGGTGATTTGACAGAAGAAATTGCCGTCTCCAATACAAGGCCCCATCAACAACCCATCGTAGATCTTTTTGATGAGCCATTTTTTGAGGAAAAATACATTCTCTATGTTCCTTTATAAAATTGTCATTACAAGATAAATGGAATAATTTTAGCAATACTGCATCCCTTAGCAAGGAGCCTTAATCAAATGGAGGAAACACATAGCAATATCAGGGTTAGTGTCGTTGAGGACAATCATTTTATACGGATGGCCTTGGAACAGATTTTGATCAATTCTGAGGGCTATGATGTTATGGCAGTATATGGTTCAGGTGAAGAAGCCGTTGATAAAATGCCAGGTGAAATTCCAGATGTTGTGTTGATGGACATCAACATGGGAAAAATGTCAGGAATAGAAGCGGTGCGCATCATTAAAGAAAAATGCCCCAGCATAAAATTCATGATGTGTACCGTATACGAAGATGATGAAAAAATATTTGACGCACTGGCCGCTGGCGCAAGTGGCTATATTCTAAAAAAAACCAAACCGGCAGAACTTGTTGCTGCTATCAGAGATTTGTATGAAGGTGGCGCACCCATGTCTGGCCAAATAGCCAGCAGAGTAGTGGCCAGTTTCAGAAAGAAAGAAGAAAACAGAGAAACTGTTTTACTAGAAAATCTTTCTACAAGAGAGCATGAAATTCTGGAGCTGTTGGTCAAAGGAAGATTGTACAAGGAAATATCTTCAACCTTGGGTATTTCGCAGGAGACTGTAAGAAAGCATGTTTACAATATCTACAAGAAATTGCACGTCAACAACCGGGTAGAAGCCTATAATAAGTTCTACGGTAATGGGGATTCAAATCACTAAGGGATAGAATTAAGAAATTCTTTTACCACCTGTAATTTTGCATCAGTCTGTTTGAGGGTCTCTATGAATGCAGGATCATTTTCTGCAATGGTTCCACCTGTCTTTCTAATATCCAGGTATTCCTCATATTTTTTGATCAGTGTGTCCAGCTCGAAAATCACCAAACTTGGTCTGATTTTGTGGAGTAGAAATTGGAACTGATCCAGGTCTGTTGAAACAGGCAATTGGGTGAAATGTCGCTTAAAAGACTCAAATTCATTGAGGAAAATAGAAGTGATCCTGCGGTTGAGCACCGGATCTTTTCCTGTCATGTTGTTAAGTCTTTTGAAATCCATTCGTGGGAAAAAATTAACTGATTGCTTGCCTTGTACTGCGTGAACTACGTAGTCGTAAGTAAAAATACTTAATATTTGTAAGGATACTTGTCGAATCGCTCAAAAAAATTAAAAACAACTTCAATAAGTAGTTTTCTAGGGATATTTTAGCACCAACCAATTCTATTATCCATTTGAAGCCATTTTAACCATTGGGTCGCCTTTTTAGGCGACTTTTTTTATTAATTCAACAACTAGATTGTCAGATAGTTGAGAAAAATCTGCATAGTAGGCTCCGATTCCCACAAAATGACTTGGTTGCTTCAAGATGATCAGTCTGTCTGCAATTTTCCTGATCTTGTCTGCTGTTTTTAGTGGGCAAACCGGGGTGGCAACCATGATTTCCTTTGCACCTGATTTTCTGAGTTCAATGATGGCCAATTCAACACAGGTTCCTGTGGCAATGCCATCATCCACAAGAATAATTCTCTTGTCAAGTATGTCATTTTTTGTGGCAACATGTCCAAATATTTCCTTCATCTCCTTTATCCTGTCCCATTCTTTTTTAATGCTATGATCAAGGTGATCAAGGTCTGCCTTTTCTGATTCATTCAAGATCAAGTCATTTTCTGTGACTGCACCCATTGCATATTCTTCATTGAAGGGGTGTCCAATTTTTCTGACAAGGAACAGTTTAAGGGGAATCCCCAGTTTTTCTGCCACAACCAACCCAACTGGAACTCCACCCCTTGGAATTGCCAATACCCTATCTGTTTTTATATTCAGTTCCAACAAGGTCTCGGCCAGCTGTATGCCAGCATCCTCTCTATTGGTAAAGATGGATGAATCAACCTGCATTTATCTTTTTTCAAATCTCCCACTTTTCTCATTGACCTTTATCCTGAACATCAGGGGTTTTATGCGGTCTTGGTCAGACAGTTCATGTCCAACACCTTCAAAATGTTCATGTTGGTGAATGGCTGAGGTTGTCATCAATGGCACTACTTTTGAAAAAAGGTGTTCCCTGGCTTTTAGGGCCGTTTCATCTTTCAATTCCTCAAATTGTCCAAACACTACAGCACTTTGCCAATTGTCCATGTTGCATGAAATGTCCACCTGGAAGCAAACATTGGGGTTTTGACGCATCAACTCCATTTTTTGTCCTTCTGTAGATTGGCCATAAATATAATGTCCGTCATAGGAATAGGTTACCGGAACGATATAAGGATGCTTTCCATCGCAGCAAGCTATTCTCCCTATGGCCTGACTTGTCAGTAAATTATTGATCTGTTGTTCATTGAGTTCTCCAGTCATTTTCTTTCTTTGGAGTAAAATTAGGTCTGCTATTTCTGGCACTTCATGATAGGGGTCATGGTGTTGAATGACAATAGATCTTCCCTTAATTGTTGAGAAGCACTATTTTGCTTTTCTTTTTTTAGAGAAATAAAAAGTGAAGAGGTTGAACAGCAGCCTGACTGTTTCATAGGATATCCATTGTAGTAATCTTTCTGAAGTACGGTAAGAACGAATGATGCTGATGGGTGAAATCCTGTTGCAATCATTGTCAATGATTTTCATGAGCTGCTGGTGGACAACCCTTGAAAATCCCGGGTCTTCGACATCAAGATTCAATTCAATGCTCGCAAGTGCACTGATGTCATTGATGTTGTATGATCCTATGGTAACAATTTTCCCATCTGCAACTGCAATTTTACCATGCAGAATATTGTGGTTGTATTCATGTATTTCAATGCCATGTCTTACTGCCCACCTGTACAAGTAACGTTCAGCATGTTTTGCAATGCCGACATCTGATATTCCTGCAAGAATCAATTTGATCTTCACGCCTTTTTTTAAGGCCTTGGTGATATTTTTTCTGAAAAATGGACTCGGAATAAAATAGCTGGACATGATGATGATCTCGTGTTGGGCATTCCTGAGCATCTCCATATAGCTTGCAGAAATTTCGTTCTTTCCCATTACCCAGTCGTTTCTTCTTATCCTTACTGGACAGTGCAAGTTGTTGTCCAGGGCAGTTGCGCTATCCTGTTTTGTCAATAACAGCCAATCTTCTGGTTTTTTGGTATAGCATTGGTTGCACAGTTTGAACAATTCAAAAGAGGCATCTCCCTCTACTTTGATTGCCCAATCCAACCAGGCTGGAGCTCCTGGCATGTCGTTGTACCTGTCTGAAATATTGATGCCGCCGACCAATGAAACAATGCCATCACAAACAACAATTTTATGGTGAAGCCTTCTGCCAAAATAATAATTGCCTCTTTTGAAAATGGGTTCGAAAAAACGCAATTGAATGCCCATTTCGCGCAGGCTGATTTTAAATCCGTTCGACAATCCTTTTGATGCATAACCATCCAGCAAGACCTGAACCTTGATTCCTCTTTTGGCAGCCCTGATCAATCTTGTTGCTACTTCCTTTCCTGTTTCATCCTCCTCGAAAATATACACCTGAAGCTGGATGGTTTTCCTGGCATTGTCAATCATGTTGTGCAGAACAGAAAAATAACTACTGCCGCCCCTGATCAACTCCACTTTGTTGAAAAGGGTGAAGGCTGTTTTAATCTTG
>Ga0222712_10005234_pt1 | contig 13250 bp, 17 predicted proteins | sample C33_657DmetaG_FD_165043 | JGI IMG/M metagenome (GOLD analysis project Ga0222712, IMG submission 165043) | Estuarine water microbial communities from San Francisco Bay, California, United States - C33_657D | ecosystem: Environmental > Aquatic > Marine > Unclassified | place: USA: California...
TCTATTTTGTTTGACAACATCCATGTACTTATCAATTTCTCTTTGCCACAAGTCTTTTTTATAATAACGGCTATTTCCGTTTCTAACCTCTGCTGTAGCTAAGATACCTTCTACAATAGGATTACCTGCTGGAGATTTGACACCTTCAGTTAGTTGAACAGGGTTAACCTGGAATGATTGGGTTTCAATTAGTACTTGTTTCATTACTTCATATCGCCGTATCCGCTAGACTTATATTTTCCTTTAGCTGGTTTACCCTCACCTAAACCAGGAGCTTCTTTTGTGTAGCCGATTCCTTTAATACCAAATGCAGCATTTTCTACATAATATGAAGGATTTTTAGCTAAATTTTTTCTTACAATTTCCTTTAATTGGTCGATAGTTTTATCAACGTTTTTAGGATCTTTCATTTCAGCGTAGTATCCTTCTAAGAATTCTTCACCGTAAACATTGTCAATTAATTCTTTATTAGTATATTCAAATCCAGTTTCTTTTTGACTAGTTTCTACTTCTTTAGAAAGTCCTTTTTCTACTGCTTTAGTATTTTGAATACCCATTGGTTTTGGGGGTTTAATAGGATTTTCTTGCTGTGAAGCATATGTTGGACCTACACCACCTGCTACTGTGTACTCTTCGTTTACGTAAGAATTAAAAGCTTTAAATGGATCAAAAGCACGTTGTGACGAAATTCCACCACCTACAATTACTTCACTTAAAATACCTCTTTGTTTTAAGATAGTAGTAGCTTCATTGTATGAAGCAAAATTTGTAATATACTCTGGGAATAATCTACGAGCAGATTTTAAGAACATATCCTTATGCCCTTTACCTTCTTGGATTAAATTGAATTGTTCTTGTAGAGTTTTCATGTTACTTATTTAATAATTCTTCAATGTCGTTTAAATAATCCATAATTAAATCTGTAGGTACTACTACAGCATATGAACCTGGGTTTTCTTTATAGTATGCTATTGTTTCGTCTTTTGCTCTATCAATAGCGGGGTATAAACTATTTAATCTAGCTTCGATAGCTTTAAATGCTTCGATACGCTGATTTTGGAACTCTATTCTTTTAGGATCCGCCTCATTTAATCTAGATTTTAATTTGTACTTGTACATACCTATAAATATTATTTACCCCATAAATATTTAGTGTCTATTGCCTTAGATTGAGCAGCTAATTTTTTACTATTAACTGGTTTAAAACCAAAAGCTTTAGTATAATAATTATTTTTTACACCTGTAGTACTTGCTTTAGGTCCTTTACCTAAAGAAGCACCAGGATTAGCTTCACCTAATTTTTTCATTTTAGGAGCTAATCTAAAAGCAAAAGGAGTAGCATATTGACCACCTGTTCCTGGGGAAAATGAACCAGCACCAGCACCTCCACCTGTACCAGACATTTCAAACATGCCTTTAATTTTTTGGTATTCAGTTGGATAATTTTTTCTCATGTGAGTTCTAAGATTATTTCTTAAAACTCTAAATTGATTATAAATTTCTCCAAACTTAGGATCATTAATTACTTCAGGATCCGTAGCAATTGTTCTAAGTGTATCTAAAGCACGATTAATATCCTTTAAAAGGATTTCAAAATCAGGAACGTATACTACATCAGATTCAAATTCTTCCTCACCACCTGGGGTTGGTTTAAGGATGAATTTTCTTCCTCTAGCTGCTTCTTTAATCTTATTTATTAGATTGTCCATTAGCTGCTTTTAATTCTTCTACAAGTTCACAATATTGAAGTAAGTCAACTATATTTTCGTTTTTAATAGGTTGATTTTTTTCTATTTCAACGATTAGAGGTAATACCTCATGTAGTTTAATTTGTACAGCCTTATCTGTTATGGTTTTACTAATAGTAGCTAATTCTTCTTTAAGTTGCTGGATTCTATTGTTATAGAATGTTCTTAGTTTTGGGGTTGAATCAACTGAGGTAATGAATTCTTTAAGTACTTCTTTTTGTGATTCATATAGATCGGAATATTTACCGTTAAATTTCTCTAACAAGATTTTGTAAGTAAGCATTCTTACGTCCTTATCGTATGTTTGAAATTCTTGAAGAACTTCATCTTTTACTTTTTCCTGGTTAACAGGACCTAAAGTAAGATGTTCTAAAATAGTATACTTGTTAGACACAATTTGATCAGGACTAACTAATTCAGATGAATTTTGAGCTTCAACTAATGTATAAAAAGCAGCTTGTGTTTTGTAATTAGGGAGTTTGGTTTTAAAGAACTCATCTAAATTATAATGCTTTTTAATTTCATTAATAAGATTATATTTTTCTCTTTTAAGCGTTTTTCTATTAAGCTTATTAGCTGATTCTAATAGGGTTTGAATAAGTAAATTTGAACGAGATTCGTTTAATTTTTTACTTTTAGTTAATGACTCATATAATTTGAGTTCTTTACCTAATTCACTTTTTACAAAAAATTTCTTGATAATATTTAATGCGGGAGATTGACCACCATTAAGGGTATCGGATGTTACCTGACGAACAAGTAATTCGAATAAGATTCCCGTATTTTTATATTTCGAATGTTTAATATTCATTCCTATTAGGATTTATTATAAATATATTGAGATATTTAATCAGTCAAATTAGACTCATCTAACAGCGATTCTTTAGCTTTATCTTGTTCAAATACAAGCTTCTTTTGAAGGCCTTCTAATAAAGTTTTATTTTTAGCTAATTCAATTTTAGTAGTTTCTAATGCTAGAGGTGAACCACCTTTATAATTAGTTTTAATAGATACCTCAGTATCGTCTACTTTCATATCTTTTCTACCTAAACGATCACGTCCAAAAGCATTATCTTGGGTATTGGTATTAGTTGCTTTTTCTTTAGGACGACCAAGTGGTTTATCTTCATCATATCCATCTGGGAGTGAATTATCTTGGTATCTTTCTCTACCGTAAAGAGAAGCTAAATCGTGTGGGGTTCCGTACGAACGACCTGTTTCAACTGGGTCATTACCTTCTTCTGCTATCTGTTGATTACGGAAAGCACGTTTTTGATCTTGAATAATTAACTCTCTGTACTCATCGTATTGGTCCTGACTGAATTCAAATACATTATCGTAGATCCAATCAGTTGGAATGATTCTAGTTTCAAGCATTTGTTTAGCTAATTCAACCTTTTGGGTTAATAGAGCAATTTTTTCTTGTTCAGCAATGATTGAAGGAGTAGTTAATTTAAGTTCAAAGTTTGTTAATTGTTCTCCGTCATATCCTTGAGTATAAAGGTGTACTAAAGCGATTTTATAAAGCTCAGAAATAAAAATTCTTTGAATACGATCAATTGTACGAGCAAAACGAATATCTTCAGCAGCTAATGTAGCTTTACCTGTTAGGTCTTTTTCGTAACCCATAAAGGCCTTAGGTACTTTAAGAGCAGCAAATAATTTATCTCTTAAGTAAGCTACGTCTTCAATACCATTGTATTCTAGACCTTTTGTAGTATCAATTTTAGTTGTTTGGTCATTTCCTCTTACGGGGATGTAGAAATCCTCAAGGATATTCTGCATGTTGTATTTTAAGTTATATTCACCTGTTTTCTCATCCATCAATGGAGTTTTCTTCATTGTGTTAATAGTTTTCTGCATAAATGCATCAACTTCTTGAGGTGGAATATTACCTACGTTAATGTAGAAAATACGTTTTTCTGGGGCGCGAGCAATTCTGTGGATAAGCATCGCGTCTTCCATTAACACATATTGTTTAAATAAACGACGAGCTGGTTCTAGATATGAACGACCATAAGGAAGATAGTTAACATCTGTTAATAAACGGAAGTGAGCCATCTCATAGTTATCAAATACAATTTGATTTTCTGAAGGTTTAGTATTTGGTGTTTGATAGTAACCTGAACCACCAGTGTAATACCCATCAGGTGAATATAAGAATTGAACTTTGGCTGGGTTAGCCATGTCAAAGTTTTCGCGTCTTTGAATGTGGTATGCTGTATAAGGAATTACATTATATACACCAAATTTTTCTGCGATTTCTAGTTTTAAGAAGAAATCACCGTACTTACACATTTGGCGAACCCAAGACCAAAGATTGAATTCAATGTTAAGTACATCATAGAATAAGTTGTAAAGAATTTTCTGGATATCATCATCGCTACTTCTAATTTGAAGTACCTCACCCATGTCATTCTTTAGAGTACATTCGTCAGCTATAATATCAAGAGAAGATGCTACAATAGCATCTGTATCCATTGTATCGTAGTCACTGTATAGATAAGTTCTAAGATACTGGTATTGTAAGTTAAATTGCTGACCTAAAAGAGATGTAGCAGCTGGGTTTGTATATATTTTACCAAATCGATCTACTAACGAGTTAGTCTGAAATTCACCACTAGTTTGAATATGGTCTGTATCAACTACTTTAAGTTGACTACCCCCTTCGTTTCTGATGACTACATCAGTTGAAAAGAGTCTTCTTAGTCTTGAAAATATACTAGTATCAGCCATTGTTTATTTTATTATCATAAATATCAAAGGAGCCAACGGAGGTCTTCTTGTTGGTTTCCTATTTTTTGTGAGTAAGGATTTTGAACAGCATTACCTGTGTATACTCCTCCTTGTGTTTTTGTCATGTTTCCTAAAGCAGCACGAGTCATGTCTAAACCTTGTTGTTGGAATTTAAGTGAAGTATCTCTTAAAAACATTCCTATACCAAAAGACATTACTAAATCGTCATTGTATCCACCCTGTGCTTCTGGTCTACCGTTTTTCCAAATGAATACTTTCATTTCTTCTAACAAACGTTTTGATTGAATTGTTACAGAACGATCTCCAACGTATTCTCTAAACTTATTTACTACTAAAGGTCTGGTTTTTAAAGACATTGTAAAACCAGGTGTTAAATTGTTACCAAATTCATATCGGTTAAAATACGAATCAGCTGTTACTAAGTCACTCTTAGGTGATTGGTAGAAATTTTGATATCCGCGCTCTATAACAGTTTCGATAGTTGCCCATCCTACTGAAGCGTTTTCTACTACTAATAAAGCATTATTATATTCTGAGGCTAGGCCTACAAGAAAGTGTCCAAATTCTTTTGGTGATAATTGTCCTTTGTATTCAGCTACTTGAGTATTGGTTTCAATATCCATTACGTGACATGCTGAAAAGTCTCTACCATCTCCTCTAGCTACGTCAGCTACTACCATATAATCTCGCGTATAAGAGGCAGGTTCCCAAACCCATAGGTTCTTATCTGCTCCGCGTCTTTCAACCGGTTCTTTAATAGTAGTTTGGGCTATAAATTCAATCCATTCTGGATAAAATACAGTTTCACCTGAGGTTGAGAAGTCACAGTCACACTCTTGTGCTGCCATTCTGGGATCACCTAAAAGTTCATCTTGTCGTTTTCTCCAGTTCTCGTCTCGTTCAGGGTGTACGTACCAAGGTAACTTGATAGGTAAAAAGTCGTTCTCCTGAGCTTCCGCTCTTACCCATGTCTGGTGGAACCAGTTTCCAGTTCCATAAGGGGTTGAGAGTACTATTGCTCCACCACCCGTTGCTAGTGTTTGTTGTGCTGATGCCCATATTTCACCAATATTTTCAATAAACGCGGCCTCATCCACTATCAGCAAAGATACTGCTTCTGATCGACCTGCGTCACCAGCTGCTGATACTGCTTTAATTTGAGAACCGTTATTCAGTCGTAACGTTAATTTGTTATTTTCTTCGGCTGGTACTTTGAGCCATGAAGGTAAATTCTCGTACATGAATTTTACCTTGGTTACCATGTTTTTAGCTGTTTCCTGTTTTGTTGCTAAACACAGTACGTTTTTGTCTTTGTGGAACATCATCCACCAAAGCGAGTAACCTGCTGCTAGAGTAGAGATACCTAGTTGGCGAGATTTAAGTACGATAGAGTATGGATTGTCTTTCCATAGGTTAAGTACCTTACCTTGGAAAGGATATAGATTAAAGATAACACGACCACGTTGTGGGTGCTGGATATAACAATACTTTCTCATAAAGTGAGCTGGGTCAGTAGCACACTTTACAAATTCTTGTTGTATTATTTGTCTTAAATCTTGATCGCTCATTTTCCTAGTTTCCAGTACATACGAGCAGAGATCACTGGAACTAGATTTTGATCAACACCAACTCCCAAGCCGTATGCTTGTCTTTTTTTATTTTTAAAAACCATTTCTCCTCCCAAGTACTGTAATTGATCTTGGTTACCTGTTACCCCAATTCCGAAATATAATTCTCTTTTGTTTAGATAAATTTTTTCTGTAATAGTAGTTCTGGGGTAAGTAAAGGTATAATTAATTTTTCTACCTTTAATTTGATTTTGAGATACTGTATCTATAATTGTTAAATTTAAGCTATCTAATACCTGTGTATCTTTATAGGTTTTAATAGCGTAATAATCAGATAAGATAGCTGATGTGTCAATCGGGGTTGAAAACGTATCAATATTTACTTTGGTAATATATTCTACTTTAGGTACGTATACTGGGTATTCTTTTTCAATAGTTACCTGTTCAATAATAGTATCTCTAACAATATTAGGTTCAGCCGGAGTACCTTTACCTGAGCAATTTCTCATTAAAAGGACTACAACTATCAACACTACTATAAGTAGTGATTGAATATTACCAAAATATTTTTTCATTAACTAAGTTTTGATACCTTGTCTTCGATTTCAATTTTAGCTTTTGACCAAGCGTCAGCGTACTTTTCTTTATCTAAAACACGGTTTGCGTTATCTACAATACCAGCATCTCTCATATCCTTTAAGAATGCTTTAACCATTTTAGCTTTTTCTTGGGCACGAAGTTGAGCAGCTTTACCTTTCTCAACTTTACCACCTGATTTAGCTAATTTACGTAGTTCTAAATCTGAAGGTCCTTCTTCATCGTCTGTAGTGTATGATTTGCTTAAAGAAGAAGTTGAGAATTTAGGTTCTTTTTTCTTAGTTGGGGTAGCTGATTTAGGGCGACCACGCATTCCACCTTCTTTTTTTTCTTTAGCTGGTTTATTTGGATCTGCTTTGCGTCCACGTTGACCTATTTCTCTTTCACCTTTTACAAGATCTATAAATTTATTAAGTTGGTTATCAAACAAATCATCGTCTGGTCCTAGAGCTGCTTGAACCTTATCGTCTGCTTTAATGGCTTTACGAATATCTTTCTTTTCAGCGTCTTTATTCTTTTCGATTACTTTCTCAATTGCTGCTTTTAGATCACCTGCAATTTTAGCCATTTCTGTAAGAGCTTCATCTTCAGCTACTACTTTAACTGTGTCACCTGGCTTTAATCTGTCTTTGATTTTATCAACCTCACCAGGTTTAGATTGGAATTCAGCCTCGTTAAGCTCGCTAATGATCATTTCGCGAATAGCTGACTTTAATTCAGATATTTTCATCTTTAGATATATTATAGTTTTCTTATAAATATTATAGACCTAATTGAAATTTAAGTTGTTTAATACGTTCTTCAGTAGACCCCTCTAAAATACCATAATTTTTAATAAGTAAATGTTTACTTTTAATAAAATTAGTAATAGTAGAATCTATTAATTTACGATATTCAATATCTGTTTCTCTAACACCATTATCTTCCATATCAACTCCTTCAGGAGAAACATAAAAAATATAATCGTAATCTTTAATTAACAGCGTAGCTACCTGTTCAAAATCGTATTTTTCGCTATGATCCATTGAAGTAGAAGCACGAGCAAACGCCATAACATCAATTACAGTACGATCTGTAATAATGTTTTCTTGGAGTAGCTCTAAAGAACGTTCTGCTAGAAACACCAATTGACCTTTAAAAGTCGAATCAGTATTCAATGGAATACCTTGCTCCATCAAATATTTTGAACGCTCAGTTCTAAACATATAATCTTTGAACTCTGGGAGTTCTTTAAGCGCATTTACAAGTGTAGTTTTACCCACACTCATTGTACCACATAATCCTATTTTCATTGTTGTGAATCTCCTGGAAATACTCTGTAACTATCTTCTTCGTAATGTTTTGTAGATACTTCAAAAATTGTAGCACCTTGAGTAAGTGCCCTCAATTGGTGTGGTTGTCCTATCTCTAAATCTACGACATCTCCTTGACGAATCACAGTTGATTGAACCGAAGCTTTTTCAGTATCAATCCAACTATATTCAAATTCTCCTTCAGCTACATACCATGATTCTTCTTTAATTAAATGGTAGTGCATTGAAAATTTCTTACCTTTTTCAAATACTAGGAGTTTACCACAGTATAGTTCGTGGTTTACAATCCATAGCTCGTGTCCCCAAGCTTTCTCGTGAATTTCTCCTTGACGTGGGATGGGTTGATATTTGTGTCCCATTAGAATCGTGTTGTTCCTCTCATTGAGGGGTTTTTATACCAAGGTAAACCTTCTCTATTTTTGCGGGCTTCTTCCCACTGTTCTAGAGTTAATTGTTTACCGTATAGATAATATTCTTTCTTATGTTCTGTTTCTTCACCTTCGATAGGAGCAACAGCGGGCCCTTCCCAATTGTGGTATTTCCAAGCTGCGCTACCACTTTCTTTAAAGAAATAGTGGTATGCTCCTTTAGACCTCATTCGGCGTTCTTCGTAAATTGTTTCTTTTTTCATGCTACGTAATGGCTAATAAATTCCGGATATTCGGTATCGCGAAGGTAATAAGAAAGAATGTCTTCGGCAACGTATATTGCCTGAGCTCCTGAAACTGTAATACCACGTGCTGATAAAGCATCTCCTACAAAGTGCACATTTGAAAACTTGGTGAGAGACAAGTTGCGGTAACTTACAAGTGGTTCTGGTGAAAGATATTTTACCTCTGGTATGTAAATGCCCCAATCATCTTGTAGTGTTGGAAATACTTTTTTCATGTCCTCAATAAAGTCCATAATATAGGTCCAATATTCACCCATTACATTTTCTACTCCACTCAAATTATCAATTTGGAAAGCTGTAACATTATTTCCTTCTGCTGTAGTTGAAGGGATACGAGTTGGTGAGTAGTACAAACCAGTACCATTAAATTGGAGTTTATTTACTACATCACGTGACCAAGTAAATGGATCTTCAATACCATTGATTTCCATCAAAATACCAAAATTGGTCATATCGTTTCGGTAACGCATATCTTTTTTAGCGTGACCATTGTAGCTGTGGTCACCATATGTTTCCTCTACAGCAACATAAGCGGCATTGTTATTTGTACAGAATGAACGAAGTGAAACACCTTTATCTTCAAACTTACGATACAACTTAAAGTCGTATGAAATATCAATTAGTTTTTGGAAGTGTTTTTGTGGGGCTTCAAATCGAACACCAATCTGAACTGATTTAGGTTCGTCTGGGAGTTCATATTTGTTGGCTAATTCTTGGGCAAAGTCAATGCCTGATTTACCTACACCAAAGATAAGTTCATCATAAAACATGCTATCGTTATCCATATTTGCGAATTCAGGTTTAACTGATTTCATGATAACTTCGTTGTGTCTAAAATTGATGTTAGATACTTTAGTCTCCCAATGGAATTGTACACCTTTAGATACTAGGTAATCGTACCAATTCTTTCCAATCTCAGATAGATAATCTGTACCTACGTGCCATACAGGAAACAAACGCAAACCAAAATATGGTTTAATAAAATCTGGTTCTGCTTCTGGGTTTGAACACTGTACTTCTTCTGGTTTAGGATGGAAACGTTTGAAATTGGTAATTACTTGATCCATCAATTGCATTGCTTTTTCCTCACCACAATACTTAGACAATTGACCTCCAATTGCAGTATGGTAAGTAAGTTTACCATCAGACCAACCACCTGCACCTAGAAAACCTGTCATTACTTCTTCAGGTTTGCGTTTGTATGGGTCTTTACCCATATCAATAATTGTGATTAGTTCACCAGGATAACCTTGATCTACAAGTTTAGTAGCAGCATTGACACCTGCTACGCCTGCACCTACGATTACGATTTTCTTTTCCTTCATTTTCATATTTTTAACACATAAAGATAATTAAAGAGAGCCGGGACTCAAAATTGAGGCCACAGCTCTCTAAAAATTGTTCTAAGCGACTGGCTATGAATCAGTCTAAATGTATTTTGACTTTTAAGGTACCTTCACCTTTCCAAGCCCTGTGCCATTTATGGCGCATCATAAATATACGCATTTCAGGCTCAAGATCAAAGGGTAATTGATCATCGAATTGCATTTTCCAACCTTCTCCTACCTCTAAAATCTCAATTGTTCTATCTTCATCATCCCTATGCCACATTAACTCTATTGGGTCAATGTTTTCCGTAAATTCTCGGATGATGTATTTGTCTGTAACTTCTAGATCAGTGTATGGTTTCATTCATATCGTAATAAAAAGAATCTCCATCTTCGGTTATCCATCTATCTGATTGGTTTTCTACAGAAGGTAATTCAGTGTCTACTTTAAATTGCTTTAAATCCTCTGGAAGTGGTTTAGTTACCCAATTTGAATCTTTCCAAAATATTCTGTTATTAGGCATACACATTAAATAACCTTCATCTGATTCAAATATGTGACCACATTTATAATCTGTGGGTTCGTCACTATAAGGATTATTAAACCAATCTACTGTGAATAGATATGTTCCCCAAACTTTACTCCCATCTCTTAAAACAACTTGTGCTCTATGATAAGCTAAAAAATTATATTCTGTAACAGAAACGTTTTCGCTAAAACAATCCCACAATTGTTTAAAATTAAATGGTATATCGTTTGTAGGAATTTTTGTATAAATTTCTGAGAGGGGTACTCTGGAACGAACCATTCCGTTATCTGTCATAACATGGAACGTTAATATAACTCCAGCAACAGATTGAAGACCAAAAACATATACATTGTAAAACTCGTCTGAGTCTTTGGGATTTTTAGTAAAATATGATTTGCGAACTAGTGCTTTAAAACTTGGAATATTTGCGTTAAGCATTATTTTTCTCTGATAAGTAGTTCACCTAATACCTCTAAACGTCCAACTTCACGTTGGAATTCTGTTTGAGTCATTCCTAGTGATATTTTCTTTAGGGTTTGATCAAATTCTTTTTTGGCTGCTTCTTTGTCAAATTTACCTTCAGCTGCTTTTTTATAGTATGGAGCTTTTACTTTAAAGTGGTGCCATGTCAATAAAGATAAACCACCTTTTTCTTCAGCGTTTTCAGCTATTTTAGCTGCTCCTTTACCTCGTGTTACAGCAAAATCCTCAAATGACTCTTTTGCTTCTGTTAATAGTTCAATTAATTTAATCATATCACCAAAATCCTGAAAAGTTAGACTTTAATCCTAATAGTTTAGCATAACGAGGTAAGCGACAAGACCAGTATGAAGCTTTTGTTCTATCAGTTTTATTAGGACAATCGTGTCTTTTTGAGAAAGCTGCTCTTGCCTTTGAATTATTTATCTTAGCTGATAGCCCTGAGGTATCACCAAATGATACTTTTTTGATTTTTTTAGTTTTTGGATTGCGAACGTAAACATAGAATTTTTTAGAGCCACCACGTTTTGGTTTTCCAATAGGTGGATCCTTTTTTTTCTTTTCTGCCTCGTCTATTTCTTGTTCTTCAAAAATATAATCTAAAGGTACCTTTTTACCCTCGTATAAACCAAAATGACCTAAATCGGTTTCGGTTAGTATCTCTAAATCATCTCCTTGTACCTCAATGATGTTACGGCTGTATAAAGCACGTGCTTCAGCCCATAAATTAAAATAACTATCCGAACCAGCACGGTACACGTGCTCTGTAAGAGGTCGTGCGTTATCCAAGTGATATTTCAAACCCTCGGATAGGATTTCTCTTGGTGCTACACTCTCGTTTAGCATCACTGGTTTTTTATCTTCGCAAATATTACAGCCGCAATCACACATATTACCCAAATAATTTATTGAAGTTCATACCTAATTCAGAAGAAGAAACGTAAACACCATTTAGTATTTTTTCACTATCTATATTATCTACTACTTCATCATTTATAGTATAGAATTTACCCTGCCCGTTTTCGCTTACGTTAAGAACGTATCCTATATCTTTACCCATTCTAGGTTTTTTAAGTAATTTGGTTTTTAAGATTTGCTTAAGTAGTTTACCTGCTCCTTCTTGTGGACTTGCAGTTGGTGCTAAATCTAATCTAGAATATAAAGTATCAATACGCTTATATAAAGGTTCAAACGCGTCTATGTCTCTTAATTGTTTGTTTTTTTCAAACATAGACATAATTTCAAAGGCTGGGAGTATATCTCTTCCTTTAAAGTTACCGGCGTTTATTGTAACATCTGATTCTTCATCAAATCTGCTAAATAAGGTTAAAATAGCTATTACATTATTTAACAATGCTACATTTGCTTTATCGCCAGCAAATTTACCTAAAGTAATGTTGGAGGTATCGTATGATTTAATTTCTACCCCGTAACCATCAATGGTTAAATCAGGGTCTTCTCCTTTTCTAGAATCAGTAACGTTATGTTTGTTAACGTTGTATTCAAAAGCCCAGTATGTAGCGATTTCTCCTTTACCAGCACCTGCTGTGGGAACATCACTATCTTTTTTAAGTGGAAGGATTGAATATAATTTTCTCCAAATTTTTTCGTCTTCACCACCTAAATTAAAATCTTCACCTAGATTTAAAGGAGTATTACAAGTAGGAATTTTATCGCCTTCTTTTAAATCTAAAGCTTTATAGATTCTAACATTATAATTTACTTGTGCTTCGTTGACAATAACTTCACCCATAAAGTTTTCAGCTAGTTCAAATAACATAGCTTTATCTTTAGGGTTATTCATATCAGGATATCCTTTTGGGAATTTCCAAGCTACACTTTTGATGAATTTATCGAATTGATCCATTATACTTCTGGTTCTGCTGCGGGTTCTTCTGCTGGTGTTTCTGGTGTTGCTGCTTCAGCTCCTTCCGCTGGTGCTTCTGCTTTGCTTCCATAACGTAATATACGAGAAATAGATTCGCAAGCCGACTCTTCCTCGTTCAAGTTAAGTAGATAGTATTTTTTACCTTCTACTTGAGCGATCCAGCTTTTAGGTGTGTAAATAAGATAGAAATCTTGTCCGTTTTTTAGGTTGATACGGAAAGTAGTAGGACGAGGAGCAACCCAATCAATTGAAGCTAAAAAGTAATCGAAATCAGCAGATAACAAATCTACTATAACAGCTTTGAGTTCTGGGAATTTTGTTAGCTCATCGTATTCAGCAGCAGCAACGTCAGCCTTAAGTCTGCCTCT
>Ga0222712_10005236_pt1 | contig 13249 bp, 6 predicted proteins | sample C33_657DmetaG_FD_165043 | JGI IMG/M metagenome (GOLD analysis project Ga0222712, IMG submission 165043) | Estuarine water microbial communities from San Francisco Bay, California, United States - C33_657D | ecosystem: Environmental > Aquatic > Marine > Unclassified | place: USA: California...
ATAATTTCCTTTTTGGGTTAAATCTCCGTTTAATTTTTCAAAGGGTGCTAGTCCATCTCTAATCATTAGAGATTCGTATCCTATTGCAGGATCTAAATTATTAGCAACACAATAACTTCTTACATAATCGAAATCAGTAGGAAAATTTTCTTTGTTGATTCTTCCTAATGAGTCTATAGGATTTAAAAATTGTTTCCCGTTTCCTAACCAATCTTCATGAACAACCCCAAACTTTAAAGTGCTCCCGGTTTTTTTAATAAAATCCTTCTCATCAAAATATGGACACCATCGATTCAGAAAAAACCAAAAATGAGGAGTTGTACTTTCCCCCACCCCAATGGGTTGATTAATATCTGGTTCTATAACTGTGATATCTGAACAATTACCCAGCGATTTAAACATGAAGGCAGAAATCCAAGCTGCTGTTCCACCTCCGACAATAATAATTTTTTTACCAGCCATTATCCTTAGTAACAATCGAGGAAGAATCAATATTATCCACGGTTTTCATTTTATTAAACTCCTCTTCAGAAATACCCTTACCTACTTCATAATTCATTTGCTGCGAAGTTGCTTTTTTAGAATTATAAGCTATATGAAAAGTCAATACAATTCTACTATCGTTATCATCCCCATTATAAAATCCAACATCTCTTACACATAAATTAGAAGGATAAACCACCATGTGCTTTTCAATACACTTTAAAATGTACCCTTCTGCATTTTCAGATGTTCCTCTGGTATCGATAAAAGAAATTCCAGCATCTCCTGCTTTTAAACCTTTAGGTGTTTTTAGAAAAAGATTGCCAGTATACATCCAAGGATAGTTGTGACGAACTAAACTTCCAGCAAAGCCGTTTCCCATCATGGTTCCATAGCATAAAATCTCAGTGGGTTCTAAAAAGTTAAAAACATCATGACCTACTCTTTGGATTAAAAGTCGATCTGTAATCTCATTAAAGATATCTGCAACCATTTTAATATTTGGGTTTCCAGTAGATAAAAGATTACCCGATTGAGTAGTGATCATTGTGCCAGGTAATTTAGAGGGATTAGCAGGATTGATAACACAAGACGTGTCAACCAAATCAATTAGATTTGTCATTATATCTGCATTAAGATCTAAATCAACATGATGAATGTAAACTGGATAAATTATCTCATGAGTTACCTTCTGATCAAATACGCTAAATTCTTCCATACTATTTAATATATTTATTTTTTCTTAATCTCCTGCTGATCTTCATTAAGTTCCAAGCTTTGCCCATATAGAAATATTTAACTACCTCGCACCTTTCAATTGCTTTTTGTAAATCTTGATCACATTCAATTCTTTTAATTCTGAAAGATTCGTGTAGCTTCTTAGAATGAAATTTTATATAAATCAGGGGATCTCCTTTTTGAATAATAAAATCCTCTTTGGTATTGAGCCATTCAAAAGCATAACTAATATGTCTTTGCCAGCTGTAAATATCAAATGTTCCGGGAATCATTCTGCCTGGTAGTTTTCTACTTTTAGCATCCATGTGGGGCATGGTTGCTTCCAACCAAGTATCCTCATCAGCTACAAATCCCTGATCAACGTTAATTTGAAAAATAGGAGTTTGTGAATTGTCCCATTTTTCCTTAGGCATTCTTACCACGACATCCTTAAAAAGATTAGAAGCAAAGGAAGACTCAACTAATGTAACCTCGTTTCCGTCCCAGGTTAGATGCAGATCATAAGGACTTCTAACTATAAAGGTATTGGAAAAGAAATGAGAGGAAGCTGGACAGTATCGATAATTAGCATTGGTTTTTTTATGGATGTTCAATGGTTCTGGAACGTCGATTAAAAGTTCCAGCCAAGGTTTTTCTGCATTAATAAACCATCCAATATTTTGCATATTCCTATTTTTTTAAAAGTTTAATCAGATCCAAATGAGGAACTGCGATATTATTATAGTTATGGATGAGGGATTTTATTTCCTGATTATAGACTAAATTATTCTTTATCCCCATTAATTCCAATTGTGGATGCCAGTTAGTAGTGTCAAATAATTCTAGTCCGTGCCCAACCATTAAATAATTTTCAGGAATGAAAGGCTCCCACGGAACGCTAGAATGCTCATCTAAAGAGGTAGGTGCTTGATACTTCCAAAGATCTAATTTCTCTTGCAGGGAATCAGGAACGAAGGATCCGTCTTGAAGAGATTTCCAAAATTCACTATCCTTTCTTTTAGTGATGTAATGGAAAGCAAGAAAATTCATCACCCGGTCATTCATCTCAGCAATAAACTTATTATACTTGGAAATGATATAATCGTTATTGTGGGTCATGCCAGATAGATGGGATTGAATAAGAGATAATTGAATAATTAACATCATGATCGCTGTTGCTTCGATCGGTTCAGTAAATCCATAGCTTAATCCAATAGCAATACAATTTTTAACCCAGCCCTTCTCGAATCTTCCAGCATCAAAATTTAATTGTCGGATTGGATCTAATTTGCGTCCCATGAATTGTTCGGCTTCCTCTAAGGCTTGATCTGCATTAATAAAATCAGAATCGAAAATATAACCTGATCCATACCTGTGTTGTAATGGAATTTGAAAGATCCATCCATATTTCATAGCAATACAGTTAGTGTAACTAACAAGCTTATCTTCGTCAGGAGGAAGAAAAAATGGAATCACGGATTTAACCTTCAGATGTTTTTGGTAGCTCTTCCATTCTGTTTTATAAAACCCTCCAATGATTTTTCTTTTAAATCCACTACAATCAAAAACAAAATCCGGATTAACAATCAATCCGCTTTTCAATTTTAATTTAGTAATGTATCCATCCGCATTATTAATTACAGATTCGACTATACCTTCTATTCTTTTAATGCCTCTTGCTTCTCCAGTCTTACGAAGGAATTGTGCTAATCTTGAAGCATCAAAATGATAGGAATTTAAACTAATAGGACGAGCAACCCCTGTTCTACTATCAATGGAAAAATTAGAAAGATTTTTAGATGATAAAGAATTGTTTAATAAAAAATTATCGAATGGAAGATTATTGATTATGCAATAAAGCAAATAGATTCTTGCATCATCGTTAAAATAAGTAGAAGATGTTTTATCTGCTGGCCATCCCATCTTATCAAGATTTATCTTGTTCATTCCAAGAAATGTACTGAATGGATGATAATAAGATTTACCATCTCCGTTCCAGTTTTCAAACTTGATATTTAGCTTTAGGGTAGCACCAGTTTCTTTGATTAGATCAAAATGATCAATTCCAAGATCTTGTAAGAAAGTTATAATGTTAGCAGTAGTGCCTTCTCCAGCTCCCACTATTCCTATTTCATCACTTTCTATTAAACTAATTTGGGATTGGGGAAATAGCTTTTGAATATAAAGTGCAGTCAGCCAGCCTGCTGTTCCTCCTCCAACTATAAAAATGTCATCTAATTTTTTCACACCCTTTCAGGTTTAAGAATTTGATTCTAATCTTTTAATTCTTTGTTCTAGACTTTCGATAGAAACCTGTTGTTCTTTGATGGCTTCAATTAACAGTGCAACAATTTTTTCGTATTTAACTGCCTTGTAACCATCATCCCTAGTGGTAACTATCTCAGGCATAACTCGCTCAATCTCTTGAGCAATTACCCCAATGTCATGTCCTTTATAGATGCCTTGAAGGGTTTCGTTCCAATCAAATTCAACACCAGTAATTAATTGTGTCTTTTTAACTGGCTCCTCAATAGGTTTGATATTATCTTTAAGCCTTTCGTCGGAAGATGAATATGCTATCACATCGCCTGAGAAATTACCAGTAACTCCATAGATTGTGCCCCATCTATAAGCAGCACGTCCTAAATCTGAGGTATTTCTGGAAGCTAAACTAACCATGTACCAATTATAGCCTGATGTGAAATCCTCATTAACGGATGATTGAGTATTGAATGTATAACTGGATCCGCAAGAAATTGTTTTAGATGCAGCAGACGAATCACTGATTGCCATATAGGAATCAGATCTCCAGTAATAAGAAAGTCCACCCTTAAGCCAAACCAAGAAATTTCCACAAGTTGGATGTCCCTGGGCTGCTGCAACAAAAGGATGATAAGTACCATTTGAGATTGGAATTTCAGATTCCCAATAATCATAGTGGTGCCCCCAAGAAGTAGAACGTCCACGAATTTTAGCAAACAGGGAACCGTAAGAACTACCGTCTTGGTGCACTGAGGTTCTCATGATCTCAATTTCTTGAATACCATTTCCCCAATCTGAAGAGAAATAAACTGGATAAAATGTTGAGGTACTTCCTCCCATTGAAAGGGAGTTGAGTCTACTAAATGCTCTGAATTGATCTATTCCGTATCCGCTTAAGGTTCCAGCAGATCCTGAAACTGATGTCTGATCCCCGGTATTGGTTCCTGAAGTAGTTCCACTAATATTATTAGCATACCAATTACCAGAGGTATCACAATAAGCACCCCAGGCATTACCAGTGGTTAAGAAACCGATTCTTCCACTATTAGTATGAATCCTTCTAGTATTCTCATCAGTGTCTGTCATGTAGATATTACTCGATGTTGAGTTACCCACAGTTAAATCTCCTGCTATAGATAAATTACCAGCACTAGTTAGAGACATTTTATCTCCCCAAGAACCTCCATGATTAAATGTCCAATAAACGGTGCTGGTATTAGAACCGTTATTTACGAACTTGTAGTCATGCATGGCATTAGCGGATCCACCAGCAGGATTGATTCTAAAAGAGATTGATGAAACAGCACTAGATCCAGTGCTTTCATTAACTACACTAAAAAACCTATCGCCGTCACCAAGATCTGAGTTTGCGGTAAAAGCTGTTGATCTACTAAAAGCAATGGTTGTCCCGTATGTTGATCTAGACGAACCACCCCCTTGTACAAATTTAGAGGACGTCGCTACTGTAGTACCATCATCAGTTATTGAACTAGAAGCAAGTGTAGTCGAATTAGAAAATTTAGCTACGTAATTGGTAGATCCCCCCGAAATTGTTCCAGCGCCAGAAGAACCGGATGTTCCTGAAGAGCCAGTTGAACCGGAGGATCCAGTTGATCCTGAAGATCCTGAACTTCCTGAAGATCCACGGGTTCCGGAAGTACCGGAAGATCCAGAAGACCCCGATGTACCAGCAGCACCAGATTGTCCAGATGAGCCAGAAGATCCCGATGTACCAGCAGCACCAGATTGACCAGACGATCCAGACGATCCTGATGATCCTGATGAACCGGAAGATCCAGAAGTACCAGAAGATCCTGATGTACCAGCAGCCCCGGATTGTCCAGATGATCCGGAGGATCCAGACGATCCTGTTGAACCGGAAGATCCCGATGTTCCTGAAGATCCAGTAGATCCAGACGAGCCAGATGAACCAGTTGATCCGGAAGATCCAGTTGATCCGGAAGATCCAGTCGAGCCAGACGATCCTGATGATCCGTTAACCCCGGAGGTCCCGGAGGATCCGGTCGAGCCAGAAGATCCGGTCGAGCCAGAAGATCCAGAAGTTCCCGCTTGAGCAACCACCGCCCATTGAGACGGTGAACTTGAAGGGGTGTTTCCGATGTTACTATTAATCAAAGAAACATAGGATGTGCCATTGTAATAGACAACATCATTAACATTATAAGTAGTACCAGCAGAGTAAGTGCTACGCCAATTAAGTGAAATACCAGATGTTCCGGAAGTTCCGGTTGAACCGGAAGACCCAGTCGAGCCAGATGATCCGGCAGATCCGGATGTTCCAGCGCTACCTGAAGATCCTGCAGTTCCTGTTGAACCTGAGGATCCTGCAGTTCCTGAACTTCCCGATGATCCATTTTGTCCAGAGCTGCCTGAAGATCCTGCAGATCCAGATGTTCCTGAACTACCAGCAGATCCTGATGTACCAGTTGATCCAGAGCTTCCTGAGGTTCCAGTAGATCCAGATGTTCCTGAACTTCCTGCAGTTCCTGAAGTGCCCGCAGAAACTAACCAAACTGTGCCATCAAAAGAATATATCTTTTTTTGGGCAACTGCATAGAGAATTGTTCCAGTAACTATCCCAGAGGTTGGTGCATTTGAAATATCGTCGACTGTGGGAATTCCCACGCCACGACCATTGGTATCAATGACTAAACCATCCGGATTTTTAATTTTGAAATTGCTCATGCAGTCACTACTTGATTCTCTCTATATATGTCAATTTAAAAGAAGAGAAATTAAGAACCAATTCTATCCTCTAAGGACTTTAGTCGAGCCTTTAAATCTTCATTCTCCCTCGAAAGTTCTTTGACTGCCTCAATTAAAAGAGGGGTTAGTTTTTCGTATTTAACTGCTTTGTATCCAGAATTTCTGGTTTCAACTATTTCAGGAAGTACTTCTTCAACTTCTTGTGCTACTACTCCTAGATCTCTTTTTCCCACAGGATAAATGTCTTGCTTATCGTTCCAATTAAATTCTATACCTCTTAGTTTAGAAATTTTTTCCAGCGGTGATTCTATCTTGATAATATTATCTTTTAATCTTACATCTGAAGAGTAATAAGCAACAACATCACTTGAAGCATAAATGCTGTTTGAAAAATATCTATTACCAGGATTACTTACTCTGATGCACTTCCATCCTGAAATATAACATCTAATAGTTCCGCTATATTGGCTATAGTTAAATAAAGCTTGCGGGGTAAAGTATTTAGTTCCTGAAACCCATTGGTTTGTATTACCTGTACCTGATCCACCTGATGAACTACCAAATCCGTTCCAGTAACCAGTTACTTTGGTCCAAGAAGTTCCTGGATTGTAATTCAGCATGACATTATATGTGAAAGATCCGGGGTTACCGCCTAAACTAGAAAATGATTCATTGAAATCGGTTCCGCCCATATAATGTCCAATCGAAGATCCTGTAGTGTTTCTAATATAACATTCCATGTAGTACCAGTCACCAGAACTAGAATCTACTGGAATATATGGAAATCCAGAATTATAAGAACCACTAACGTTTACATTTCCATCGATTTGTATACAGTAGCCCGAAGGGGCAGTTGAATCTGCGTTCCAACTAACCGAGGTAGAACCAAAAAAATCTTGCAATTGTGCTTGGGACCAAGTTGGATCTATTTCAAAAACACATTCTCCCCTGCTGTAATGTCCCAAAGGAACTTTCTGTGAAGTAGAAACACGAGCTGCTCTGTTAGTAATACCACCAGAGACGTCCAATGCAGCATTAGGAGAACTTGTATTAATTCCTATATTACCTGGGAAATAAACAGTCCCTCCCCCTGGTTGAATTCTCATTCCTAAATAACCCGAACTGTCCACAATCTCAAAAGGATAAGTAGCAGAAGTTGGGTTTAATATATTTTTACCAACCTTCCAATCAGTCCCTGGTGCACAACCAATATAAATATAAGAAGAATACCCAGTACCTGAAACATTAATAAATTGTGCTACCCCGCCATCTCCTGATGGTGCGGATTTATCAAATCTAGCAGCATATCCAGTTCCTGTCGATATATGCAAAGGATACCCCGGAGAATTTGTACCAATACCTAACGCTCCTCCGTTAGTAAATGTGAATCCTCTAGACCATGCTGATCCGTTATAGCCCCAGAAATCTAATCCATTGCTACCATTTAATTGCACAAGCATTTGTCTAGATTCATCTGCATTAGTCCATCTATACCAAGGACCAGTTGCAACACTGTCAGATCCAGCTCTTGTAGATCCAGCTTCAGTGAATGTAGTTCTGGTTGTGGTACTTGCACCCCTTGCAGTAACAGTAGCTAGTGTTTCTGATGCTGCAGTTCCTGAAATACTAATACTCCATGTTCCACTTGCACTGCCTCCTGTTAATGTTGGAGAATAGGATGTGTAGTTTCCAGCATGAAGAATGGTACTTCCATTAATTTTAGTATTAACCCTTTCGATCTCTAATTGGGAAACATAATAAGTTGCAGAACCTCCACCATAATTGGTATGAGAAATACCAAAGGCAATGTAAGCAGCAGTCGATGGAAATGATGATGCGTCATACCAATATTCACTCGTAGTCCATGATGTAGGAGCTCCTGCACCAGACCACGGATAAGCATAGTATGTTCCTGCAACCGAAATATTATTTCCACTTGTATCAAGTAAAACTACTGCAAGATAGGTAGTATTAGCGGCAGTTGCTTTCCATCTAATCTTCATTCGATAAAGACCCGCTTTATCGATAGGCAAATATCTGCTCCAGATAGATCCTGAAGTAGCTGAATAATAATATCGACCAAATTGATCTGTGTCAGTAGTTGCTGACGAAAGGGTAAAGCTATTCTGAGCTAAATCTGAGGTATATTGAAAATCCGGGGCTGCACTTAGGGTATCTCTTGAGTTTGAAGTTCCAGAAGACCCTGAGCTTCCTGACGATCCGGGAGAACCTGTTTGTCCAGACGATCCTGATGATCCAGTACTACCCGATGATCCTGTAGATCCGGATGATCCACTGCTTCCCGATGATCCTGTAGATCCGGACGATCCACTGCTTCCCGAAGATCCCCTAGTTCCAGAGGTTCCAGAAGAGCCAGAGGTTCCAGATGAACCAGGAGCACCGCTTTGTCCGGAAGAACCAGAGGATCCTGTACTACCAGAGGATCCAGAAGATCCAGAGGTTCCTGTTGAGCCAGATGTACCTGATGTACCTGATGATCCAGAAGTTCCAGTTGATCCTGATGATCCAGTTGATCCTGATGATCCAGAAGTTCCAGCAGCACCTGACTGTCCGGAAGATCCAGATGTACCAGTTGAGCCTGAAGATCCAGATGTACCAGTTGATCCTGATGATCCAGAAGTTCCTGTACTACCAGAGGATCCTGTTGAACCAGAAGATCCAGTAGAACCAGATGATCCAGTAGAACCAGAAGATCCTGAAGTTCCACCTTGAGCAATTAAAGTCCATTGGCTTGGAGATGAACTTGGTGTGTTTCCAATATTACTACTCAGCAGCGAAACGTAAGAACTTCCATTATACGTCACTACATCATTAGCTGCGTAGGTTGTTCCTGCGGAATATGCACCCCTAAAAATAAATGAAATACCAGAGGAACCTGCTGTACCCGATGAACCAGTCGTTCCCGAACTTCCAGATGTTCCAGTAGATCCCGATGAACCGGAGGTTCCAGTTGACCCCGAGCTCCCCGACGTTCCTGTTGACCCAGAAGATCCAGTTGAGCCTGAAGATCCAGTTGAGCCCGAACTTCCTGAAGTACCAGAAGAACCCCTGGTTCCTGATGTTCCTGATGAACCACTTGTACCTGTTGATCCAGAGGATCCAGAACTACCTGAAGATCCTGATGTGCCATTGACCCCAGATGTTCCGGAAGTTCCTTTTCCATCTATCCATGAGGTACCGTTGAAATAATAAATAGAGGCTTGAGCAACTGCATACAAAAGACTTCCAGTGCTAATCCCAGTGGTAGAAGCATTGGTAATATTATCGATAGTTGGCAATCCAATTCCTTTACCATTGGTATCGAAAATTATACCATCGGAATTCTTCAGTTTATAATTACTCATCCATGTAAAATAATAAAGAGCAATCTTTGGGATTGCTCTCTATTTATCTCAAATTAAATTATCCTTTTGTTATCTGATAGATGTCTACGGATGCTAAACATTTAATAGTGTTTGCACTTGAATTTGTAACCGCTATCGAAAGTGCATCATTCGTGTTATCTGCTGTAACAGCACATGTAAACAATGAAGTGTCTTGAGTGATCGTAATCTCTGTTACTACTCCCACTATTGATGTAGTTCCTGCAATATTCTTAATTGCCCCTTCATATCTTCTATAATCAACATTCTGATTGGAATCGTCTTGAACTATTAAATTGACAGTAAATCCAATTACTGAATTTGAAGGAATGGTAATTCTATCACTTGAAGTGTTCAAATTCAATGTTTGAGTGGAAGACGTTGCAATAGCATATTTAGCTAACACCTTACCATATTGCATATCATTAGAGGAAGAGATCGTCGTAACAGCCTGTGCAACCTCACCGTATCTAGATGAATTAGCTTGAGTTCCTAAATTTAAGGCCGAATTTGTGGTATTATCCCTAATTGAAAATGCAGAGTTACCTACAGTGGTTGCAGATGTAAACTTAACATACGTGTTATTAGTTCCAGATACTGCAACCGATGTACCTGATGATCCTGAAGTACCTGTTGATCCAGAAGATCCGGTTGATCCAGCAGATCCTGAAGTACCCGTTGATCCAGAAGATCCAGTTGATCCAGAGCTTCCAGAAGATCCTGAAGTTCCAGTCGATCCAGAAGATCCAGTTGAACCAGAGCTTCCTGAAGTACCAGAAGATCCTGAAGTACCAGACGTCCCTGAAGATCCAGAAGATCCAGTTGAACCAGAGCTTCCTGAAGTACCAGATTGCCCTGAAGTACCTGAAGTGCCTGAAGTACCAGCGGATCCTGAGGTACCAGTTGAACCAGAAGATCCAGTTGAACCTGAACTTCCTGAAGTACCAGAAGATCCTGAGGTACCAGTTGATCCAGAAGATCCAGTTGATCCAGAGCTTCCTGAAGTACCAGATTGCCCTGAAGTACCTGAAGTGCCTGAAGTACCAGCAGATCCTGAGGTACCAGTTGATCCAGAAGATCCAGTTGATCCAGAGCTTCCTGAAGTACCAGTGCTACCAGAAGATCCAGTTGATCCTGAACTTCCTGAAGTACCAGATTGCCCTGAAGTACCTGAAGTGCCTGAAGTACCAGCGGATCCAGAGGTACCAGTGCTACCAGAAGATCCAGTTGATCCTGAACTTCCTGAAGTACCGGTCGATCCAGAAGATCCAGTTGAACCTGAACTTCCTGAAGTACCTGATGTACCTGAAGTGCCAGTTGATCCTGAACTTCCTGAAGTACCGGTCGATCCAGAAGATCCAGTTGAACCTGAACTTCCTGAAGTACCTGAAGTACCAGTTGAACCTGAGCTTCCTGATGTACCTGATGTACCAGAAGTACCGGACTCACCTGATGTACCTGAAGTGCCAGTTGATCCAGAAGATCCAGAAGATCCAGTTGAACCTGAGCTTCCTGATGTACCTGATGTACCAGCAGATCCTGAACTTCCTGAAGTACCAGTTGATCCAGAAGATCCAGATGTTCCTGATTCACCAGAGGTACCTGAAGTACCTGATGTTCCTGTGCTACCAGAAGAACCAGATGTTCCTGATTCTCCAGAGGTACCTGAAGTACCAGCAGATCCAGAAGTACCGGTTGATCCAGAAGATCCAGAAGATCCAGAGCTTCCAGATGTACCAGCAGATCCTGAACTTCCTGAAGTACCAGTTGATCCAGAAGAACCAGATGTTCCTGATTCTCCAGAGGTACCTGAAGTACCAGCAGATCCAGAAGTACCTGTTGATCCAGAAGAACCAGATGTTCCTGATTCTCCAGAGGTACCTGAAGTACCAGCAGATCCAGAAGATCCAGTTGATCCAGAGCTTCCAGATGTACCAGCAGATCCTGAAGTACCAGCAGATCCTGAACTTCCTGAAGTACCAGTTGATCCAGAAGATCCAGATGTTCCTGATTCACCAGAGGTACCTGAAGTACCGGATGTTCCTGTGCTACCAGAAGAACCAGAAGAACCAGATGTTCCTGATTCTCCAGAGGTACCTGAAGTACCAGCAGATCCAGAAGTACCGGTTGATCCAGAAGAACCAGATGTTCCTGATTCTCCAGAGGTACCTGAAGTACCAGAAGATCCTGAAGTACCAGTCGATCCAGAAGATCCAGAAGTTCCAGTTGAACCTGAACTTCCTGAAGTACCAGAGGATCCAGACGTACCAGCAGATCCTGAAGTACCAGTTGATCCAGAAGATCCAGAAGTTCCTGATTCACCAGAGGTACCAGAAGATCCAGTTGATCCTGAACTTCCTGAAGTACCAGCAGATCCTGAAGTACCAGTTGATCCAGAAGATCCAGAAGTTCCTGATTCACCAGAGGTACCAGAAGATCCAGTTGATCCTGAACTTCCTGAAGTACCAGCAGATCCTGAAGATCCAGAAGTTCCTGAAGTACCACTCGATCCAGAAGACCCAGAAGTACCAGACTCTCCTGAGGTACCTGATGTTCCAGAAGACCCAGAAGTACCAGACTCCCCAGAAGTTCCAGATGTACCTGATGTACCTGTGCTACCGGAGGATCCGGATGTTCCAGACTCTCCAGAAGTTCCAGATGTACCTGATGTACCAGTGCTACCAGAAGAACCTGAAGTACCAGACTCACCAGAAGTACCAGAGGTTCCTGAAGTACCTGAAGACCCAGAGGTACCGGTTGACCCCGAAGATCCTGAAGTTCCGGACGTACCAGAAGAACCTGAAGTTCCAGCTGTACCTGATGTACCAGAAGATCCTGAAGTGGAAGCTGCCTGTGCTAGAGTGGTTGTTACAAAAGAATATCTAGCTGCACCCTCCGTATAAAAAGTTAATGTATGTGCATTAGATCCTGTGTTTTGTGCCCTTAGTTTAATTACTATTCTGTCAGTGGCATTTATTGTAGAGCCAGCATAATAGGTATCTGTAATATACATTTGCGGAGTAATATCCGCGATAGCAGGAGTTGTGTCTGTTGTAAATAATAGGGTCTCTACATTTCCTGTGGTATACTTATAAACCTCAATCCAGAAATTCCAGGTGGAGTTTCCATTAGATTGTAAATGCAAAGCTCCGTGCCAAATACCAGGTAAGATGTTTGTAATACCGGGGTCATTGGAATCAGTAGCAAATGATGCTACGGTAACAGTTGCACCACCAGCAATACTTCCTGTTGATACACTTTGTTCAGCTGCTCCCGATGAAATAGTTGAAGCTTGTTTGTAAGTTGGACTACCGATTGCAGAATTCGTGGAAACAGTATAATTAAGAAGATACGTTCTACCTCCTGAAACCCCATTAGCACCGCTTGTTCCAGAAGTACCTGAAACTCCAGAAGAACCAGATGTTCCTGTGCTACCAGAAGAACCAGATGTTCCTGATTCACCAGATGTACCAGAAGAACCAGATGTTCCTGTGCTACCAGAAGAACCAGATGTTCCTGATTCGCCAGATGTACCAGAAGAACCAGATGTTCCTGTGCTACCAGAAGAACCAGATGTTCCTGTGCTACCAGAAGAACCAGATGTTCCTGTGCTACCAGAAGAACCAGATGTTCCTGTGCTACCAGAAGAACCAGATGTTCCTGATGCACCAGAAGTA
>Ga0222712_10005237_pt1 | contig 13246 bp, 9 predicted proteins | sample C33_657DmetaG_FD_165043 | JGI IMG/M metagenome (GOLD analysis project Ga0222712, IMG submission 165043) | Estuarine water microbial communities from San Francisco Bay, California, United States - C33_657D | ecosystem: Environmental > Aquatic > Marine > Unclassified | place: USA: California...
CGGGGACCAGATGTTGCGTATTGCTAAGAAACACCGCGCCGTGCTAACTGTACATGACTCGATTGTCTGCTGTGTTCCCGACGATGAAGTAGCCGAGGCTAAGGCTTGGGTTGAGGAGTCGATGCGTTGGGTTCCAGATTGGGCTAAGGGTCTGCCCGTGAACTGCGAGGCAGGTGTAGGCAAGAATTATGGAGACTGTGAATGAGTGAAGAATATGCGTACCACTTAGAGAAAGGTACTGTAGAACGCCTCGTAATGATTAAATGCATCGCGTTCGATAGCAAAACGGACCCGCAGACGGTAGCGTTAGCTATGTTGGCTACCTCTTTAAACTTCCTCCAAGATGCGATTGACTCAAAATGAGTGTAGCCCCTTGGTCGTTCAGTAAGCTGAAAGCTTTTGAGCAGTGCCCGAAGCAGTTCTACCACGAGAAGGTACTCAAGCAGTATCCCGTGCAGGAGACCGAAGCCATGCTGTATGGCACGGAGTTCCACAAGGCGTGTGAGGATTTTATTGGGAGTGCTGTGCCGATTCCAGAGAAGTTTTGGTACGTCCGCGGGCTGCTTGAAGCACTGAACGCCAAGGAAGGTGATAAACTATGCGAGTATAAACTTGGCCTTACCGCAGACTTGGAACCATGCGACTTCTCATCAGAGCGTGTTTGGTTCCGCGGTATCGCCGACTTGTTGATCATCAACCATGCCGATGCCAGTGCTTACGTGATAGATTACAAGACGGGCAAGAGTGCCAAGTACGCGGACGAAGGGCAGCTTGAGTTGATGTCCTTGGCGGTGTTCGCGCACTTCCCTAACATAACTAAGGTCCGTGCAGCACTGCTGTTCGTAGTTGCCAATGCGTCTGTGATGAAGTCGTATAAAACTGACGACAAGTCCGCCCTCTGGGGGAAGTGGATCGGCAAGTACAAACAGATGGAGAAAGCCTTCGATACTAATGTTTGGAATGCTAAGACATCTGGGCTTTGTCGGCAGCACTGTCCTGTGCTAGAATGTCCGCACAACGGAAGGAACTAGCCATGCCTTACACAAAATCCCCTCGCCCGTATAAGCACGAATACGAAATGCAAAAGTCGCGTGGGGAACATGAAGACCGCATGGAGCGCCAACGTGCGCGGCGGGAACTGGACAAGAAGGGCGTGGATCGCACTGGTAAAGATGTGAGCCACAAGAAAGCCCTCGCCAAAGGCGGTCGCAACAAGGACGGATATATCCTCGAAGCGCCGTCAAAGAACCGTGCACGTAACGGGCACAAGCCCGGCGAGAAGAAATAAAAACAAAACTATCTGGAGAATCCGATGAAGATCATCGACGGCAAGGCGTTGCTTCTTAAGCTACGCAGCCCGAAACAAGTCACTGCAGTTATCCCGAAGAGCCGCGAGGTCAGCCAACACGAAGTGCTGGTCAAATGGGGCGTAGACGAAGTCTTTGCCCTGCGGAACATGAATATAAAAGTACCGTCCCCGATTGAGGGACGCTACAACTGGCCGGGCCAATACAAGCCTATGGCGCACCAACGCACTACGGCTAGCTTCCTGACCCTCAACAAACGCGCCTTCTGCTTTAACGAGCAGGGCACGGGCAAAACCGCCAGCGCCATCTGGGCCGCAGACTTTCTTATGCGGCAGGGCAAGGTCCATCGTGTGCTGGTTATCTGCCCACTATCTATTATGGACAGTGCATGGCGGGCCGACTTGTTCAGCGTTGCGATGCACCGCACCATTGCTGTTGCCCACGGCGAAGCTAAGAAGCGCCGCGCCATCCTCGCACAGAATACTGAGTTTGTGGTTATTAACTATGACGGCGTAGAAGTCGTCGCGGATGACATCGCCAAGGGTGGGTTCGACCTGATCATCGTCGATGAAGCTACGCACTATAAGAATGCGCAGAGTAAGCGGTGGAAGGTGCTGAACAAGCTGGTGACCCCTGACACGTGGTTGTGGCTTATGACGGGTACTCCGGCAGCACAGAGCCCCGTTGATTCCTACGGCTTAGCTAAGCTTATCGACAGCACGTCCGTGCCACGCAATTTTAATGTCTTCAAAGACACCGTAATGCAGCGCGTCTCGCAGTATCGCTGGGAACCCAAGGAGACGGCTACGGACACAGTTTATCGGATACTGCAACCTGCTATAAGGTTCTTAAAGTCCCAATGCCTCGACCTGCCTGACCTGTCCTACATCAAGCGCAAAGTCGAACTCACCGCACAGCAGAAGCATTACTACACACTGCTCAAAAAGAACTTGGCTATGGAGTTGGCCTCGACCCGTGTGACTGCGGTGAACGCTGCAGTGGCGATGAGTAAGCTGCTCCAGATTTCTGCAGGTGCGGTGTACAACGAGGACGGGGATGCCATCAACTTCGACATCTCCAACCGCTACAACGTCCTCAAAGAAGTGATCGACGAGACAAGCAACAAAGTACTTATCTTTGTGCCGTTTAAACACGCCATCGACCTTGTCACCGAGAAGCTTCGTAAGGACGGTATCGACGCCGAGATCATACGTGGGGATGTAACCGCCAGCAAACGCACTGACATCATTAACAGGTTCCAATCTACCAAGAGCCCCCGTGTGCTGGTGATCCAACCCCAAGCTGCTGCACACGGCGTTACGCTAACCGCTGCCGATACCATTGTGTGGTGGGGCCCGACCCCATCCCTAGAGACCTACGCGCAAGCCAACGCCCGTATCCACCGCGCTGGTCAAGTAAACAAATGCACAATCGTGCAGTTGGTAGGTTCTCCCGTAGAGGCGCGGGTGTACCAACTTCTGGACCAGAAGATCGACGTGCACTCAAAACTTATCGACCTCTATAATGATCTGATTGACTAACACAAAGTTAGTCACTATAACTAACAAATCACCACTGGAGAACACCGCATGGCAATACCTGTCGATAGCATGGTTAAGATTTACACCCGCATCCGCGACAAACGGGCAGAGATCAAAGCCGCATTTGATGAGCAAGACAAAGAACTGCAAGCACAGCTTGATAAGGTTAAGCAAGGTCTGCTAGAGTACTGCAAGGAACACGGCGTGGAGAGCGTAAGGACGCAGCACGGCCTTTTCTATCGCACTGTTAAGACGCGCTATTGGACTGGCGATTGGGAGTCCATGCACAAGTTCATCATGGAACACGCTGTCCCTGAGTTCTTTGAGAAGCGTCTGAACCAGTCGGCAGTGAAGGAGTTCCTTGATCAAAACCCTGATCTCCTGCCTCCCGGCCTTAACGTGGATGCGGAGTACAACATCTCCGTGAGGAAAGCATGACAGACCAAGAAAAGAGCCCCTACTCCACGATTGAAGAAGTGGCGAAGCATTTTACCGTATCCATCTCGACCATCCGTGCGTGGATACGCAATGGGGACATCCCCAAGACTACTTACATCAAAGTTGGGAACACCTATCGTTTCCGCATCCCGATGATTGATGAAGCACTGAGCACAACCCCCGACCAAACGGTCTAAAAATCTAGGAGAACACCGTGAGTGAGATGACCCTCTTTGGAGGCAACAGCCTCGTCAACTCTGACCTGCTGAAATCCCTGCAGGATATGAACACCAACCTCGCAGGGAGCGTGGGCGGTGGCGGCAATCGTATCAGCATCCGTGGCGGTCGTTTCCGTCAGTATGCTGGTGGTGAGCAGGTTGCTGTGTCGAAGGATGATTCGATGAACATCGTTATCCTGAACGCAGCGCGTATCTCTCGTACCTACTTCGAAGGTACTTATGACCCTGATAAAGCCGCACCGCCCTCCTGCTGGAGCGCCGATACCCAAACCCCCGCGCCGGAAGTTCCCGCTGCACAGCGTATGTCTGACAAGTGTGCTACTTGCCCGATGAACATCAAAGGCTCCGCTAGCGCAGGTGCGGGCCGCGCTTGCCGCTTTAACCAGCGTCTGGCTGTGGCTATCGAAGGTGAACTGGACAAGGTCTACCAACTGCAGCTTCCGGCTACGTCGATCTTTGGCGAAGCCAAGGGTCCGCAGATGGGGATGCAAGCCTACGCTCGTCACCTACAGGCGCACAAAACTCCGGCTATCGCCGTGGTGACACAGATGTCCTTTGACGAAAACTCTGAAGGGCCGAAACTGTTCTTTAAGCCCGTGCGCCCCCTGACCGAAGCAGAACTGCGCGTTGCTGTGGATGCAAAAGATAGCCCCGAAGCTATCAAGGCAATCACCCTGACCGTCTCGCAGACTGATGGCGTTAAGAATGCCGAGCCGAAAGGGTCCAAACCGTTCAACGCCTACAAGGACAAGTTTGAGATCGAAGAAGAGCCGAAGGCCAAGGCGAAGCCTGTAACGGTTGAGGAAGAAATTGAAGAGCCTGTCGTTGCAGCCAAGAAGGCCGCGCCGAAAGCAGAGGTCGCTGACAATGATCTTGCAAGCATCGTCGATGAGTGGGATGACTAATCTTCTCACGATTCGGTAAGCATTGTGGGCGGGGACTGTCCCCGCCCATTTCGTAGATGGGAACAAGCGGTCATGGAAACACTAGAATTTCTAGAACGCGCTCTGGGGAACACGGGATTTTACTGCGTCTTTGCGTCACGACTTAGCGATGGCAAGAAGCTGCAGAAGTTCTACACTTCTAAGCGCGATATTATCGACGCAGCGGCGAACTTCGACGCCGAGGGTTACGATGCCTATTTTGCCTTGGCTACGTTCAGGGAAGCTGTCTCTCGCAAGGTAGACAATATCGACACCCTGCATTCGCTGTACCTCGACCTCGACTGTGGTCCGGGGAAAGACTATCCGTCACAGGCCGCAGCGATTTCGGCTTTGCGGGACTTCTGCAAAGCTACCAAGATGCCCAAGCCTGTGATGATAAACTCAGGGCGTGGCGTACACGTTTATTGGATGTTAACTACGCCATGTTCATATCCTGACTGGTACAAGCTGGCGCTTAAGCTTAAACAGGCTTGCGTTACTCAAAACCTCAAAGCCGACCCTGTTGTGACCGCCGATGGTGCCCGCATATTGCGTGTCCCTAGCACCCATAACCACAAGGCTGACCCCGCACTCCCCGTGGATTTTCTGACCGATAGTGTAAACAGTGTGTCAGTAAGCGAAGTAGAGGGGATTTTGGCGGGTGTTGAGACCCCCGTGTTTACGCCCCGCGCCTATGTTCCCCGTGAGACCGATGCCGTTATGAGCGCCCTGCTTGCCAACCGCGAGAGTGTGTTCAAGACAATTATGGCTAAGACTGCAGCGGGTAAAGGCTGCGCTCAGCTTGCCTATATCTTCCAGAACCGCGCTGAACTTCCTGAGCCCATGTGGCGGGCAGGGTTGTCGATTGCCAAGTTCTGCAGCGATGGGGGTAAGGCGGCGCATAAGATATCCTCTGGGCATCCTGAGTATGACCCTGTCGAAACCGAAGAGAAGATGGACCGCATCAAGGGGCCGTATCTCTGCACTCGCTTCGAGGAATACAATCCGGGCGGCTGCGAAGGTTGCCCGCATTTCGGTAAGATCAAGTCACCGATTACTCTGGGTCAGCACGTGGTTGAAGCGGAGGAGAAAGATAACCAGTTAGTCGTGCGGACTAAGGCTGGTGAGAAGATACACGTTGTCCCTAAGTACCCTGCTCCTTACTTCCGTGGGGCCAAGGGCGGCGTGTACATCCGCGCTACCGACGATGAAGGCGAGATTGTCGAACGGTGCATCTACCATAATGATCTGTACGTTACGCACCGCCTGAATGACCCCGACCTTGGTGAAGTTGTGGCTATGAAACTGCACCTCCCCCGCGATGTGCCCCGCGAGTTTACTGTGCCCCTGACTGCCGTGACCTCACGGGAAGACTTCAGGAAGTACCTATCTCAGCAGGGCATCACTGTGTGGGGTAAAGACCTAGAAGCGCTTATGATTTACACAACACAGTGGATACATGAATTGCAAGCAAACATCGAAGCTATCAAAGCACGGCGGCAGTTCGGTTGGACTGACGAAGACATGACTGCGTTTATTGTCGGGGATACTTCTATCACCGCTACAGGGCTGGACTACAACCCACCATCATCTTCAACCGCAGAACACTTTCACGTGTTTACACAGCGCGGGACGCTGGCTGATTGGGTAACGCTTATGGAATTCTACAACCGCCCCGGAATGGAGATCCATCAGGCGGTGCTCTTGTCAGGGTTTGGCTCTATCCTTATGCCGTTCTCTGCGGTGCACTGTCTGACAATTCACCTCATGGGCGTATCAGGGCTTGGTAAGAGTACCGCAATGTTTTCGGCGGCGTCCGTCTGGGGGAACCCCGATGCGTATACCCTGCAGGAAAACGATACGCAGAATGCTAGGATGAGCCGTGGTGAGATCTGGCAGCACCTGCCGTTGCTTATCGACGAACTTACCAACGCTTCGCCGAAAGAACTTTCGGATTTGCTTTACCAAGTGTCCGGTGGGCGGCAGCGGGCACGTATGAGTTCTGGGTCTAACACAGAACGGCATCGCGGAGCGCCTTGGAAGCTTATTTGCGTTACCTCCGCGAACGCCTCGCTCATTGAGAAGATACGTGCAATCAAGGCTGACCCAAACGCCGAGGCCATGCGTATTCTTGAACACAGTGTGAAACCGCACAAAGACATCAGCAAGCCCGTGACTGATGCGCTAGCTAAAAAGATTATGAATACCTACGGCCATGCGGGTCCAGTATTTGCTCAGTATGTCATTGAGCATCGCGAAGAAGTGCGTGGTCTCTACGAGAAGATGCAGGAGAAGATTGACGATGCCGCAAACCTCGTCGCTGCTAATCGTTTCTGGTCCGCGGGCGCTGCCGCCATCCTCACAGCCCTGCTAATCTGCAACAAGATCGGCCTTCTGAACTATGACCCCAAGGGTATGTTCAAGTTCCTCGTGAATGATCTGTTGAAGTCAAACAACAGCGCGATGACTGATATGTCCGCCTCTGCACCGGATATTTTGAACTCCTACGTGCTGGAGCACATCGACCAAGTGCTGCAGATCAAGAGCACAGAAGACCTGCGCAGCAAGCACGGCAATGGGCTGGATAGTATCATTGTGCCGGAAGCCCGCCCACGCTTTAACTTTGTGGCACGGTACGAGACAGACCTGCAGAAGTTGTTCCTTGTGCCGAAACCGTTGCGGGAATGGTGCACTGAGCAGCAGATCAACTACAGTTCCTTTACCGAAGAACTTAAAAACAAGATGGGGGCACAGAAGGTTAAGGTTCGTCTGGGCAAAGGCACTCACATGAGCCTACCGCCCGCTGATGCTATCGTCGTGGATTTTGCAATCAAGGACCACGTGGATGGTGCGGAGATTACGTGATCTAGAACCTGACGGCTTAGTTATCACAGTAAGCTGGGAGGATATGGATATCGGCGCGTCTATCTTTGTGCCCTGCATGAATGTGGACACCTGCAAAAAGCAGGTCATAGAAATAGCCGATATGTTTGGTTGGATAGTGACCACTAGGGTTTGTATCGAAGACTACAAATTGGGGCTTCGCATATGGAGAACCACATGATATAGAGCGGCTGTGGCTATCTCCCTGCCACAGGGTTCTCCAGACCCACTGCTCGCCTACTAGCCCCAGCGTTCGCAGCGCTGGGGCCTTTTCTTTAGTCGATTCCGTATTCGCGAAGCAGGGACGTGAAGTACGATTCCGTAGCAGGGTTGAACGTCACACCGTTGTGGGTGCGTTCGGAGACGCGCTCGAAGGACTTACCCGAAGACTTGATCGTATCCGCAGTGATCTGCATCTTGGGGGTCGTAGCGCGTACCTTTTCATTGAACGCACGGATGTCTTGCCGTACTGCCTCTACCTCGTTGCGGTCGCCTTGGGACATTGCCAGATTGAGGCGGTTAAGCAGCAGTGTCTTTTCCTGTGCCGCGGCCTTATCCATACGAGCGAAGCCACGAGTAATCTCTTCGCGCTGTGCGAGTTCAGCAGGTTTGAAGCCTGTGATTTTCCACAGTAGCTGGCCCGGCGACAGTTCGTTCAGCACGGGGTCATTGCGGCGGGTACGTGCGCCTTCATTTGCGAAGCGGATTGCTTGCAGCGTGTTGCGTGGCAGCGGGGGCAGCATATTTTCTAGACCGCGCTCGAAGTCGCCGCCCTGACCCAACGCCGCCTTCTTCATCTCAGTAAGGCCGCTTAAGAACTGATTGCCCGTAGACCATGCAGGGCCCCCGATAAGCGCCGCAAGGAAGTCCGCGTTAGACTGGTTCTTTGCATATGGGTTAGCGCGGAACAGCAGGTCGTTTAGACCAGTACGCGACGAGATGTCGATCCCCAGTGCCTCTGTTAGCGGGCCGCGGAATGCCCATTCCCCCAGAGCCTTACGGGTCAGCATATCGGCATCTTCTTCGTCATCACCAAGGAACATATTGGCGACCATGCGGTACAGGCCGTAGAGCGGGACACCCGACACACCTGCAATAAGAGCCGTGGAGAGTTGCAGCCCCAGAAGCTGCTTGAAGGCGGTGTTGCGCAGCGCCCGTGCCTCTGCATCGTTTCCGGGGAACAAGTTTTCACAGCCCTGCTTCAGCATTTTAAACTGCATATAGGCGATGTTCAGGCCGTAGCTTTTAAACATCATCGCAATGCGCCCAAGACCGCTCTGCGCGTAGCGCGGTGCAGTAGATAGCGTGTGAGTACCGTGCATCTCCGCAGTCATGTACGCAGCCTTCTCCGCCGCCTGTTCCTGCTTCTGTGCGTCAGTCATAGACTTCTCTGCTGCGGTCGGGTTCTTACGCAGACGATCAAGTTCCATCTGGTAAGAGGCCATCAAGCTGACCTGACGGTTTGACCGTTCGACCATGTGGAACGGAAGCCCCTGCAGCATACTCAGCTTATCCAGCATAGTCTTGTTCTGCCCGAAGTTTTCAAGGCCGAGAGTGTCGTAAGTAAGAGAACGGCTTAGGAGCCCCTGCGCTGCAGCCAGCTTAACCAGCGGCAGCATATCCTGCATTTGTTTTTTCTGCGCGTCAGACAGGTTCAAGTCCGTGCGCAGCACGTACTCCATTTTGCCGTTTACGTCCTTCAACTCAAAGTAGTTGTCGATAGATGGGCTAGCTTTCACGTTGACCACATCGTTCGTAGCCGTAGTGAGGGTTGTATTGAACCCGCTGTTCAAGAACAGCTTGTAAGCCGCACGGGTAGCGCGGGTGGTGTTAGCCAACCCATACTTACCAGACAGATATGGGACCATCACAATCGGCACTGCCGATAGGTTGACGAGTGCAGACGAGATGTTCAGGCCGAGAGTGTAGGTGAAGGCAAACTGGTTAGCTGCCTTGGCTACTTCCTGCCAAGCGCCCTGCGGCGGGTGCATAGCGGTATCGGCACGCATGACAAGTTCTTTGATCAACGCCATACGCACAGGATCATTAGTGGCCGACCCTGTACCCTGTGCGGCGATAGCATCACGAACTTCCTGAACCCGCTGCATAAACGGATACCGTGCGGCCTGACGACCAAGAGTGAAGGCTTTAAGACGGAAAGCTTCTAATGCGTCAGACTCGAACCCGCGCACGCCACTACGGCCTTTGATAGCACGTGCAAAACTTGTTTCCGGCAAAGCGTCGATGAAGAGCTCTGAGATTTCATTTTGAGCCTTTTCGCTTACCTTGTTTGCGACAAGCGCACTAAGCACATCGCGTACAAACTTGGTCTCTGGCGCACCGATACGGCTGCGCTCTAGGCCGCTGTTCTCATACATAAGAACTTCTGGGTTGCCGTTTGCGTCTAGGGCGACCTGCGGGACTTCCGATTTCAGGAGAGACCGCACACGATCCCGCTCTGCGCGGGTCTCGAAGGCTTCCTTCACCACTTCATCTTCCCCGGTTACGGGGTCACGCACAGTGTATTGCATCCAGAACTCGCCCTTACGGACGAGCGGGAAGTAGGGTTCGAGCGACCGGAAATCAAAGAACCGTTCGTAGATGTTGCTCTTGACGGAGTTTGCCAGCGTAGAGTTTGCTCCGAGCGCGAAGTCGATTTTACCACCAACAGCGTCCCGCATAGCCATGAACTGCTTACGATAAGTCATCCGCATCAGGTTGTAGATAGCGCGGCCTTCTGGCCCGAGAGCCTTCCAGCTTGCTTGCATCTCGTCATGCAACGCAGCCTTATCCATATTGGCATTACCAGCGGATTTGGCTTTATCCTTGCCGTACTTGTCCCGCAACTCCTTCAGCTTAGCATCGCGCTCCGCTGCAGTCTTAAAGCCTGTGTACTTAATGCCATCTTCAAACTTCCCGGTCGGGTCGTACTTGAGCCAGTACTGCGTGTAGACATCGCGGGTCTTTTCGGGGTCCACTTGGTTGATGGTCGAGAAGGCTACGATCTTGTTCAAGAGCGAGCGCTTTTCTGGAAACTTTTTGGCCCACTCCTGCATACGTATCAAGGCTGCTTGAACTTCGCGATCAGAGGCAATCGTAGAAGCGTCCAGCTTAGCCACCGCATCATACAGGTCGGGGGCGTTCTTGATCCCTGCAACTGTAGCCACATCCGACAACTGCAGCAATGAACTGAAGCCAAGCACACCCTTGGACAACAGGCCCTTAAAGTTTGTGTACAGTTCCATAGCGCGGTTAGCCCAGTTGTCACGGAATGACTTGGTGGGTTCGCCAAACTTCTGTTCCTCGCGGAACATACGTGCCATGACGCCTGTCAGTTCTTTCGGGTCATTAGATGCACGGTAGAGGAGCCCCTGAGAAGGATCAGGGCGCGGACCCGTAACGTCAGACGAAGTGTCCAACAGTTGGTCTAGGTGCATATCCAGATCGTCCATCGGAGAGCCCAGCACGTTAGCAGGAGCCCCAAAGATACGGCGGATGAAGTTACCCACTGCATTCTTAAACCGTTGCCAAGCGGAGAACTTACCGCCATTCGGGTAGGATGCTTGCAGCATATCGCGGAACATCTTGTTCGTGAACGCTTCCGCTACGAACTCATGGATGTTGTTCATGCCGATAGTGTCGGGCCCAATAGCCTTCTGAGCGTCTTCAAACAGCTTAGTAAGTTGCTGCGTGATAGGTAGGCTAGGGCTGTTCAGGGCCTTATGGGTGATGGCGTGAGCCACCTCGTGCAGCACCGTGACATTAGTCATCGCATCGGGGGCACTGCGGTTAAACAAGATAGTGTCCGTAGCCGGATCGTAGGCAGCGGCCATGGTGCGCCCGTCAGGGCTGGAGAGAGTGTCTACCATCCGCACCTTAGTCTCTTTGACTAACCCCCGCATCTTCATAGCCAGCTTGGCTAGGCGCGGTTCCGAAGAGGTTTCGGCAATGCTGTACAGGGCGGTACGCAGGTTGTCGTTAGTCAGTAGGTTCTGCGTGACCGAAGCCAAACGCTGCCCAAGCAGGTTAGCAATGTCAGACATACGGGGCTTCAGGTTGAAGCCGATCTCCTGCAACCTGCGAAAGAAGTTAGCTTCCATTTCTTCTTCTGCGGCAATCCGTGCATTTTCGGCAGCTTTTTTTGCAGCGTCATCCACTATACGTTTTTGAGCGCGTTGTTGCACTAACTCAGGAGAAATCTGCTCTTCGTATAGAGATATGTCCGCAATAGCCTTAGCTTTTGCTTTAGCTTCCGAGATAGCTTTTTGCAGTTCGCGTTTGGCTTGCGCCGCCTCTACGCTTTCTTTTTCGACCTGCGTATCTACTTCTCCTTGATACGCTTCACGCCCTTCGTCAAACTGAGCCATACGGCGTGTAGAAGCCGATACCCGCCCAGCAGCGGCAGGGGGTAGGGCTAGTTCTTTGGACACTAAGAGTGCAACTTGGGCCTGTGTGCTTGGATCAAGGTTAGCCATAACCCAATCCAAAGCATTTTGCGCGGTCGTCATGCCATGCCCTTGGTTGAACGCTTTCTCCGAAGCTTCTGGCTTTTCCCCTTTGACTGTTTCAGCTTTGTACTGCAGAGCTTGCATACGAATAAGCTCAGCCATGTATTGGATGGCATCTATCGGGCGGCGAAACCGCGAGAAGTAGAGCTTTGCGTTCCTTGCAGGCTTGTTTGCTTCGCCTACGAGTTGCGTGGTAGTGCGCTGGACAAGTTCGAGGATTTTGCCTTTATCATCAGCCGTAGTGATATCGGGCAGCTTGCGCTGCAACTCCTCGTCAGGTTGCCATGACGCGAAATCGTCGCGGAACTCTTCGGGCGTGTTGTTCTTCCAAGCAACTTCCAAAGCTTCCTGCGCAGTGGTGTTTGCGATGGTTTCCCGGCTAGCCAACATATCCTGCAAGTCACGCAGGTCGGAGTATTCAGGAAGCCGAGGCGCAGTTGTACGTTCTCCAGTGGGCGCTGCGTTTTGCGCGGCAGGATCAAAGGTATTGGGGGCGCGAGGTAGCGCAGACTCCGGTAGATACCGTGTTTCCCCTTCCGAAGGAGTAGCCTCGGTTGCAGCGGGCGCTTGTAATACAAGATCAGGGAATTGTGCTTTGAGGTTTTGGGCTACTTCTGCGACTTGGCGTGGAGCGAGGTCTACAAGCGGTGTTTGCCCTGTTACTTCTGCGGGAGCCGCAGGTGTGGGGAGACCATAGCGCTCCCGTGAGAGGTCTAGTGTAGGGGGCTGTTTTCCCTCTGGTTCTGTAGATCCGTCAGTACCATCTGCAGATGTATCCAATCCTGCGTCGATAGCCTTCTCAGCGTCTGCGGCGGGTTCAACGGCATCGGGCTTAGCTCCGACATTTTCCGTGCTGAGTCCAGCGTCTTGAGTGCCAGCTCCAACTGCTTCATCGTTAACAACTTGGGCATTTTGCACCTCTTTTGCAGTAGTAGCGGAAGCCATACGGGCTCTTACTTCAGCAGGCCCGAGGTTTAGGAGTTCATTTATCCGCCCTTGAGCCGTCATAGGTATGAGCATTTCTTCAGGTTTAAGCAAACCTGCAGCTTGAAGTATTTTAGCGCTCTTCTTGGATACTAACTGCGGATTTCCAGCGAGTTGGTTTTTCCGGGCCCGTTGGAGGATATCCATAACTTGTGCATCTTCAGCAACAGCAGGCGCTTCAACAGCAGCAGGCGCTTCAACAGCAACAGGAGCGGCAACAGGAGCAGCAACAGGAGCAGGCGTTTCTGGGAACAACTCTTGCTGCACTTCTACGGGCGGTGCGACTACCACTGGCGGTTCGGCGGGTTTCTTTTTATCGACAGCGTTTGCCTGCTTCTCTGTTTGGCTCGCTACGATCTTCTTTTGCTTAGCTTCTTTAGCCGCTGCGGGGGCAGCGGGGGTTCCTTTAGCAGCGTCAGCGGC
>Ga0222712_10005238_pt1 | contig 13245 bp, 26 predicted proteins | sample C33_657DmetaG_FD_165043 | JGI IMG/M metagenome (GOLD analysis project Ga0222712, IMG submission 165043) | Estuarine water microbial communities from San Francisco Bay, California, United States - C33_657D | ecosystem: Environmental > Aquatic > Marine > Unclassified | place: USA: California...
ACGGCTTGATGAGTTGGCACTGCTTCGCCCTTCTTACCTTCTTCTAACCATTCTTCGTTAGTAAGAGTCATTGCCCAATCAAGATGGTCGAGCCCGGCGGCCGCACTGCGCCAGGTTCTCCAACGGAACCATCCTGTTGCGTAGAAGGGTGGGTTGTACTTTGCACGGTCTTCTGCAGATCCCCAAGCGACATGGGACCAAGCGGTTTCAATCTCAACGAAATCAACAAGCTCATTGAAGAGGCAAGGTAAAAAACGGTTACCAACGTCACACCAGTTTCCCGGCTTAATGTCTTTGGGGCTAGCAGTAAGACTATGGGTACGAGTAACATAGCGATTATTAATATAATACTTAAGGTCATAAATCTTTCTAACAGGCCAAGTAACAAAGTCTTGGATATGTCCAAGAGCTTCTTCTGCCAACCAGTAGCGGAAGTTATGCTTCATTTGAGCACGAGTAGTCCACTCGTCCCATTCTTCGGCTGTACCACAGCTGAGTTTAGCAGTGCCACGAAGCCAGTCTGCAAAAGGAGTGCAACTCCAGTAACGTGAATGATGTGCCATATTATTCTTTGCGATCGCCAAACAGTTGTAGCAAGTTCAGGAACAAGTTGATAAAGTTCAAGTACAATGTTAACGCACCTAGCACTTCTTCGCGACCTGTTTCGTGGTCTACTGTTACCATTTCTCGAATTTGCTGTGTGTCGTATGCAGTCAGGCCCATAAAGATAATGATAGACAAGGCACTGATTACCATTTGCATAACTGTGCTACCAATAAAGATGTTGATAACAGAAGCAATGATGATTGCAATTAGTCCCACAAACATCATCTGCCCCAAGGAGCTTAGATCCTTCTTGGTAAAGTACCCATAGCCGCTCATGGTACCAAACAACACTGCCGCCCCCATAAAGGCTGTAAAGATACTGCCCATAGTAAACACTGCAAAGATTGTGGCAAAGCTCAGGCCCATCAAACCAGCAAACGCATGCAAGAACACTTGCAAGCCACCTTTGCTCAAGTTATCAGAGGCAAAGGTCATGCCCAAGATGGCCACCAATGGTGCAAAGATCACAATCCATTTCATTACACCTGTAAAGAAAAATTGTAGCAGTTCCGGGGTGGTGCCCACAAAATAACTGACCAACATGCTGGTTACAACTGCAATACTCATGTGTCCATACACTCGGCTCATTGCTTGGTTAATACCAGCGGCACTACGATAAGTTGATACATTCACGTTCATTTTAATTTCCTTAATCAATTTGGTTAACAATGACACCGGCTTGTTTTAAAAAGTCAGTACCTTTATTACTACGATAGTTATCGCGGTAAAACACTTGCCGTATACCACTTTGGTATATCAGCTTGGCGCACTCAATGCAAGGACTGTGTGTTACAAACAACACAGCACCTTCTGCACTTTCACTACTGCGGGCCACTTTGGCAATAGCATTGGCTTCAGCATGCAGAACTTCGGGTTTAGTTTTTAGTCCGTATCGTACATTGCGTTGAGCACCCTCATGCCATTCTTCATAAGGATACTTGGCATCAAACTCTTTAGGATCAAGCCATCCACCTGCGCCAGGATCATATACTTTATCTTCACAAGTGTTATCCCAGCCGCTTGGCATACCATTGTATCCAATGGAAATGATTCTGTCATCTTTGACAATGATGCTACCAACTTGCAAGCGAACAGCAGTAGAAAGTCCTGCGTAGTTCTCCGCAGTCTTCATATGTGCTTTAATAATTTTTGGCTTCATGTGGTAAGTATAGCATACAGAAAGACACTTGTCAATGGAAATAGTATTAATTCACGGTGCCAATGCATCCAAAATATCATGGAACTGGATCGGCTCTAATTTGGACCAGTCTAAACGTCTGACCTGGGGCATGATGACTCATCCAGAAAAGAACCTGCAGGCCATGGAAGCTGAACTTCCGGAAAAATGTATTGTGGTTGGTCATTCAATGGGCGGGCTTTACGCCTGGCACCTGGCCAATCGTAATCCGGATCGTGTAGTAGCTGGCATTAGTGTTGCAACACCTTGGGGTGGATCTATCCAAGCAGGCTTTTGGAAAATGTTTAACTTTAACATTCCTTGGTTGCAAATGTTAAGCCGTATGGAACCTTGGACAGCCGAAACACGCATGATTGAAGCGCCTGTACCTTGGACCAATGTTGTGACCATACATGGATTTGATCTGTTTGGTGTTGGACCAAACGATGGTGTTGTTACGGTAGATAGCCAGCGTGAGCTATTTGGACCCTCAAAAGAAATAGTTCTGGACTATGGACACAATGAAGTGCTACAAAGTCCAGAACTATTAGAAATTATTAAACAATAGCTGGCTTGCGTCGAGTACCAGGCTTGTTACCATACAGTTGTTCGCCTTTGTCTCTAATTAAGTCAGCCATGTACTGTGGATTTGATTCCCACAATGATCTCATTTCATCGTACATGATGTCGTTGTCAGTTTGGTAGGTCCAAACTTCCGGAAAACGTTGCTCATTGAATCTGGCACGAAGCATCATACGTGACACAATGTGCTGTGGGTTTTCTGCTCGGATGTTGCCACCAGAAAGTGTTTGCATCATGCGATCTTGTGCAAGGTCGCCCCAAGGCACCAAGGTATCTAAACCTTCGCTATCAAACAGTACCACCCATTGTGTAGACATAGTTGTTTTTAATATGATGGATTGAAAGTGCTAAATGGCCAAACCGTTGAAGGTTCACTGCGGGTTCGCAACTTAACGTTTTCATCAACGACTGTGCCATCTTCTTCGCACAAGTCTACTTGGAACGGCTCGACAATAACAATAGAGTCATCTTCAAACTGCCAATCATGCTCACCCTCATGCAACCAACCTGCACCACCTTCGTTGTATGCGGCTTTGATTGCTTCTTGTTCTTCTTCAGAAATGTCATCACTGAATTCAAAGAAGCAGGCCACTTGATCATCAAGTTCGGCACCCCAGCCGCAATCGTTTTTGCAGTAAGCAGTATCATCGCCTTCGTAAGGCAAGTTGATATCCATGTCTGCTTCAACAAAGCCTTGCCCCCAACGATAATGGTCTTCGATGTTGAACCAACTGGTTGAACCGTCTGGGTTTTCACGAAACATTTCGTACACTGCTGAAATGCTTTTCTTCTCAAGCGGTCGGATGCGATACACCTGTGTCATGCTACTTCTCCTGTTTCTAAAATGCCAATTGCATACTTCAAATTCGCCACTGTGGACTCTGTCATGCGAACCAGGGTCTGTCCCGAATGTTCGTCATATACTGATACCATTGGTACTCCATCCCCACCAATGATGATCAATAATCGTCGAGAATCTACTGCGGCTATTTTGGTTACATTATACGAGCTCACGTGCTTCTCCTTTTTCAGGTTCTACTAAAATACCCTTTTTGGTCGGGTAGCGAAGTCCAAAGTTTACATTCAACTCAGTCATATCTTTACCTTGGCAGATAAAGTCCCCGCTTACTGCATCGTATGCAAGAAACAAGTTTGGCGTTTCTTCTACACGGAGGAAGACCAGCTGTTTGGTAATTCGGTCAGCTAACTCTTGAATAGATTCTGTTTGTTCTTTATCAAGTGTTTTCTTAATTGCGCGGGCAAGCAACAGCAGTCCAGCAACCAGTCCAACCATCATACCAATAATCCCAACCCACAGTAGTTCCAACATATTATTCCTTGGCAGTTACACTGATTACATTTTCAATTCTAAAGCTACGCCACTCTTGCTTGTCGGTGCAAAACACACTCATTACAGCAGGGTTAAACTTCTTAACTCGAGGAGGTGGTGTATCTGGTCCAGGCGTGATTTGTTCCACCACAGGCAACATGGCTTCGTTAAGTGTACAAGGCATAGCGCGAACTGTGCCATCTACCTTGGTAAAGGTAACTTCTACGTGTGCGTGTTCTTTAAAGAATTTTTCTAATTCTGCTCGTTCCATTATCGTCCTTTGTATTGTGTGATCGGTTTTGGCCCATCGCTTTCAAAGTCCAAGCCTGCGGCCTTACCTTCAAACTTTCGACCATTCCATGTCATTAACAGTTTGACACTTTTGTTAACTGCTACGGTTAAGTTACGTTTCTCGTGAAATGCAAGTACATCTGCATCCATTGTTTTGCCAGATGCAACGGCTTTTACTGTACATTTGTCGCTATGCATTATTTGTACTCCTTGACCAGTTGTTTAAGCATTTCAAACTCTTTGCGTACCTCTTCTAAGTTTGGGTACTCTGCGCAAAGGCGTTTGAGTTCTGCTTCTTCTGCTCTCTTTTGCATGTACCACGATTGCATTTCTAGGAACACTGAGCCTGCTGAAATATTAACAGTAGCACCATACATGTCTTGACTCACACCATGATTGTCGACTACCCTGAACTTTTGAGCGTTGCCATCCCACATAACATGACCGCTATGATAAGGTCCAGGTTGTCCCGAAACGGTAACTTGCATGTCTGGGGAGGCAACGTGTCTAATCATGATTACTCAAACAGTTCAGATACAACCGACTTGTGTGCATGAGCACTAACCTTGCGCTTGGTTGCCTTTTCATTGTTGCCAATTGGGGCACATCCAAACTGATTGATGTGCTTGGAAATTAGATCACCTTCAACGTTTAGACATTTGGCTCTCATTTCTGATGTAGACATAGTGTCATTGGTTTGATCCCATAGCAAAACAGAAACGTTGTTTCGACTTAATTTTTTGTGATACACGCTCTCATAGTCTTTGGCAATACGTTTGATTGACATACCATTTGAGCTGTATGGTTGCGGCTTGTTCCATCCATCTAGATTTACAGCCTGTCTATATACACGTTCGCCTAGTTGCTTGTTAGCTGAGTGCTGAACACCATACTTAAGAACCCGTTCCTGATCATCAATAAAACAGTAAACATAGTTACGAAAGTTAGCGTGTTTTACAATATGTAAGATCTGCATTGGATCATACAATTCTGCAAAGTTAATTTTAATGTGTTTAATCATAATGTATTGTAGCAAATATTTTGCCCCATGTCAATTGAAATACTCATAGTGTGTGTCCAAATTCCAAACAGCAGGATCAACTTCGTTCCCATCATGCGTTTCAATTTGGATTCCAAGCTCTTGGTAACGTTGCCAAAACCAATAGATGTCCGGAGTAGTAGATCCCAATTTGGTTGAGTTTAGTTTTTTGTGATTGTCTGCGCTGAGACGACAAGTTGGAATGTTAAGTGCCTCATCAATTGTAAGGCGCCCAAACAGCAACAAGTCACGGGCCACTGCCGCAGGGATCACATGTTCAAACTCAGTTTTTGCACCATGCGGTAACTTCTTCTCATAGTAATGAGCACCAATGTTTTCTTTAATGCTGTAGCCATGATATCGACGCAACAGCACATCAATCATATCACGAATAAGACGTGCAGTTTGGTCTTCTACCTTGAGCTGTTTATACATTTCCACATAACGCTCAATTTCACTTCGGCAAAATTGATATGTAGCATCGTAACTGGCACCACCACGTTTTACAGGTGTGGGTTTCTTTTGTGCGAACCCAGTGACACGTTCCATTAGAGTTTTCATATTAGAACAAGTCCTTGGCGTCAGGTGTGTAAACACTAAACGGCTGTTTAGGAAACTTAAAGCCAGCACCTTGTGTAGGCACCCAAGACTTTTGCAACTGGTGCCAGAAAAATGCAATACCTTGCGGCACATTCTTGTTATTGCGTGGCGCTTCGGGCCAATCCTTTTTGTCCTTGCGTTTGTTTGCCTTGTTGTAAGCGTTCATTACAGCTTGATGAGCCACTTCCCAGAAAGGACCTTTGGCGTCAAAGTTAGCGTCAAACGTGTCAACACAATGTTGTGCCAGGTCTTCAAGTTGTGCATCTGTGTACTTGATGTCTTGTTGTTCACACAGGTTAAGGAATTCCATAATGATAGGAATTTCCTTGGTGTTGATTGGACGTTGTTGCAAGTCTACAACATACCGGCCATACACTGCAAATTGCTTTACCACTGCAACACTAGAGTCGTTGATCTCGTTGAGACGACTAATGGCGCCAACTTGGTCAGTGTCATTAAACTTGTCAGCAGTTAAGAACATACCTGCGTCAGCAAGAGCTTTCCACTTGGAATGAGCGTCAACCCATTCTTGTTCAGTAACGCCGTCGACCTCTACACCATAAATCATTTGTTGAATGATGTCAATGATGTCCAAGGGCTTCTTGCCTGCGTTCTTGCCCACTGTGGTGTTGTTGTTAATAAAGTTGCCACGGATCTCGCCACGGCTCACAATGTCATAAATGTTGATAGGGACTTCAATGTCCTCAAACTTCATGCCCAAGGCCAGCGTTGCAATCAAGTACAAAGACAGCGAAGTGTGCTGGCCGTCCCATGCTCCATACCCATCAGACGTTTCATATACCTGAATAGGCTGTGCTTGGTATGCACGGAAGTTTTCAATAATGGTGATAATCCATTGCAAGTTAGGCTCACGTTGCATGGTGGTATCAATTTGGATATCCTTGAGCTTGCCCATAAGGCTCTTGCATAAACGAAACTTTGGGTCGTTAATGCTTTTGAGGCCAGGATTGTTTTTCTTAAATGTTGCCAGTGCTTTGGCAAGTTTGCTTTGCCAATTGCGTTGTGCTTGACGCGGCATCGAGGCCACGGTGTCGTTAAGACGTTGCACTAGGTCAACAAGGTTTGAAGATGTGTTTTGGTAGACAGCGTTTCGTTGCGCCGCATAGTTAGAGTTGGCAGTAGCCATTTTGAGTTCCTTCTGTTCGTAACCTTTATAACTCTATGACCCCATGTCACGTTGTTATGTTTTAGGTTAGCCGGTGTAAATCGTTCACCGTATATCTATTATAAGACAAAACCCGGCTGTTGTCAACCGGGTTTTGATGTTTTTGCCATTTATTTTTAATAAATTTTTACGGCAACTTCCTGATGATCACTTGCATAAGCAATGTATTCATATTTGACATTGTGCTTTAGCACATGCTCTTGCCAAGCCTTGAACTCATGCTTCTTCCAAGTTGGGTGATTCCAGTACTCATTAAACAAAATAACTGTGCCGGGCACAATGTGGTCTGCAAACGCATCTAGTACTGTCTTTGTGCTAGAGTACAAGTCTGCATCCAAGTGCAACAATGCAATAGGTTCATTGTGCTTGTTTGCAAAGTCTTGTGCAGTAAATTCTGCAATGTTAGATAGGTCTTGGACAGGTCTCGCACCAAACCAACCTTGCACCAATTCACAGTTTAGTAGCACATCTGGTAACTTCTGCGCAAAGTGTCCCGCAGGCAGGTCGTTAAACTTCTCAGGTAAACCTTGCCAACCATCAAAACCATATACAGTTTTGTTGGGTAGCCAGTATGCAAACTGATTCAATGTGCGGCCTGTTGCTGTACCAAACTCAAGTACTAGACCTGTTTCCAGTAACTGGGTATCAAGTTCATTGTTAACAATATACTCATACAAGTCATAGTCAGTTACACAATCCTTAAGATCCTCTAGGTCTTTGGATTCCATGTAACGCCAAGTATCACCTGTTGCAATGTCTTTTGACATGCGTCGGATGTTCATAACGTCAGTGTTATAGCCTAAACCTTTAAGTAGGTCAGAGTTCTCGCCGTAGCGTTGTCGTTGTAGCTCTATATCTAGAGCACGGTGGTTTTTATTATTCATCTTTTAATTATAGCAGATGTTGTTATAGGTGTCAACCATTTATTTTTGAACAGTGTATGTAGATGTGAGTTCCACTGAAAATTCAGTAGTACCTGCATCGATAAATGGTTGGTACCGCTCAAAATAGTTTTGTTTTTGTTTATAGTCCTGTCCAGATTTACTTGCATTGATTAGGCTAGTGATATCGCTAATCAATTTGAACGAGCGACTAGGAAGGTCTTCCCTGGTAGACTTGAATGTAATTTTGAGACTTGGGTTATTGGCATCTAAAACTGCACCACGAATACCAACTTCGACTAGTTTAGCCTTTACTTCGTTGACTTTCATATTTTTCCTTATTTTAAATTAAGCGCCATAATATGGGCTATAAACTTCTTCTTGCTCAATTGCCGGAGCGACCCAGGACCGCATCACACGGTCCAGACCTTCAAAGTTGTAAGCAGGTGCCGACGGACGGACCTTTGCGGCCTGGCGAGCTTGGTAGGCAATGTTCTTTTCGCGGTTATTAAGAGTGGTCATTTTGGTTCCTTTAAACGGTTGTGGTAACTTCAATAAATTCGAGATCATTAATCATGGTTTGTGCTGTACTGGCCATGACACGCAAGATCTTAATGCGTTCTTCGATTGAAATATCTTCTTGCAAACGAGTCATACATCGTTGCATCAATTCTGTGCGTGGTTGAGTTAGATTAGTTGACATGTATCAATCCTTACAGTGAACGAACGTGGTTGATAACTTCTTGTGCGTCACGATAACCAGATGCTTCTACAGCCGCTTCCAGGTACTCGCTTTGCATGTCGTAAAGTTGGTTGAGAAATGCAGTAAGTTCTTCGCGTTCCAGTGTGTAGCGAATAACATAACCACGGGGGAGATTGTCTTTATCGTTCATTACACCACCTCTGTTACTGTATAAATCAACTTGGAATAACCAACATCATACGAGCGACCATAGCCCATGAAGCCACCGCCTTTTACAGTAAGTTGAGCTGTGCCATCCTTGGCCATCTTTCTGGCCAGTCGCAACCATGGGCCACCTTTGGACGACATGGTAACTTGTCCGTCTGCGGTTTCACGAACAACGACATCAAATGTAAAAGTACGCGGTACAATTGTTTTCATGCTACCTCCAACATGTTAGCAGGCACGTTCCAGTTCATCATGCCATTCTCGAGAACAGTGACGTTCTTGATTTTGATTTTCTTGACAATGCCAGTATGCACTCGACCGGTCTTGGGATGAGTAAAGCGCACGGTGCAACCAATGGTCATAGCACGTTTATTTGTCTTGGCAAGTTGGGCACGGTTGAAACGAATTGCATCACCAATGCTGGACAGTTCTTCGTTGGTAAAGTTGCCAAACATGATTGCTTTGTTGATTTCTTGAATATTCATTTTAGACTCCTGTTGCATTGATTGTATTGCTATACGGATAAATTTCAAAGTCTACGTCATCAAAGGATACACCCTTAAAAGCCAAGAATCTGTCAAATATCGCAGTACCGTTACCGTTAATAGATTGTACGTTATACTTCAACATGGCAATCCGCTTCATAAGATTGCTTGTTTTAGAATAAACAAACGCTCCAGTGTCTTTACGTACCATCCGAATTACAAATTTACTCATTTTAATCTCCTTGAAGTTTTGAGTATGTCTCAATTGAGACCTTTATATGCCGCTTAGAACTATTTCCTTGCTAACATGTATGTATTATAACACTGAACCAATAACCTGTCAACCTGCAAGGTTATTGTGTGTTGTTTTTATACAACACCTTCTGCCAGCACTTTTGCAGGGAAACGGATCTCACCATCGTATTCCAACTGGCTACGCTCAAACTCGGTCATGTAGTCATCCGCCACAATAGAGTAGCCCAAAATGTACTGACGGCTCCACTGCTCGTTCCACTCAACTTGATCACGAACACTGTCCACAATCATCTGCAGATTTTTCTCTGCAAACTCATGGTCAGGATTAAAACCTTCCAGGGGCAAAAAGTACTCCTCACCGCCCTTCATTTTCCAGTACTGTGGGCACTCACCTGTACCATCCCAATCGTGAGCACCGTAGTTTTCCATGTACTGTGTAGTGATCAAAACTTTCATTTTGGAGTCCTTTTTGCTGTGTATGTGTATATTATACGGCTCTTTGGTCCTGTTGTCAACCGTTTTATGCCTTTTTGATCCGATAAATTACGCCTTGCGCCGTTACTTGCTTGGTAATACCTGCTTTTTCGTAGTCTTGCTCAAGTAATGCTAAAGTTTTACGATCTCGAACTTGGGGATTTTCAATCTTAAGTGTGATAAACTTTAAACGAAAGTTTATATAAATTCCCTTGGATGCATACACCATGTCAAGCCCTAACTTCATACGCTCTGCTTGAATTTTCTGTGCATCAGCATAACGCGAAGCCATTGCAATGTTACGCATACGAGCATCCAGTGCCGCGGCGCGAGCAAAGTAACCTGCGTTTTTTGTGTCCAATTCAGTTGCTTTCATTTGGGGCTCCTGTTTGTTGCTGTCTATGTGTTTATTATAGCGCACCAGGTCCAAATGGTCAACCGTTTTCTGGTGTTTTTGAGCCAAAAATCGTGAAAAAAGCGTTGTATTTCTACAACGCTTATTGTAATACTTGAGTATTACCAGCTGGCTCTATAGTAAAAGTCCCAAGATTGCCAATTCCGTGTAAACAGTTCTTGCAGTTCACTTTGGGTACGTTTTAGTTGTTCCCAATACCATTCGTCCATGTCTGTACCACCAAAAAAGAAACCTTCTTGCGGAGGTAGCAGTTCACCTGCACGTTCTGGGTTGTCGAGCACTTGATCAATCACCGCCAACAGTTCTTCCAACTGTTCAAGAGACACTTCAAACTCACTACAGTTATCTTCGCCACCTTGCACTTTGTCCACAAACCATTTATGGATAGCGTTGGCCTTGCGCCAATACATAGCTTCGATGGTAACTTCCTTGACTCGCATGTGTTCCGGCAAGTCGGGAAAGTTGCTTTTGATGTTGGTGGCCAAATCATCTTCAGTGTGCCAAAGAAAACGTTTGGCACTCAAGTACATGTCCAATCCCATAATTTACTCCTGCTTTAAACAAACAAATTTAACTTCTTTGGTGGTGCGCTTGCCCAACGCTTCGCTTTGCTTGCCAGCAGACAAGCAGGCAGCTTCTGATTTAAATCCAGGCACTGTAGTCAAAGCCATTGAGTCTTTTTCACTCATCATACCAGCATGCAAAAATAATACCAATACCCAAGTCATCTTTTGCTCCTTATTGCAATTTACGATCTACTGCATCGATATCGATGCTGTTCAAATGCTCAATCAGCTCACGGTCTTCATCTGACGGATTATCAAAATCAACTGGACGAGCTTTTTCAAAAATCTCACCTGACTCAACCATTTGGTTAATGGATGCAATCAGTTCATCAAGTTCTTCTTGTGTGCCTTCAAAGTTGTCGAAGCAACCTGGGGCAAACACAATCTCTGGCTTTACATTTTTATCAATCATCTTTTACTCCTAAAATTAAAACACACTACGGGCCATTACTGACACACCATAACCCGATACACCTGCTTGACCACCTGCGTTAAACTGTTTAACCAAGTTAACACCTACGCTGGTTGTGTTACGAACTGCAACACTGTATCCAAGTACCAAGTCCATCTCACGTACACGGGGTGCCAAGCTCACACGTTCTGTCTGTGTGACTGGGTTGGCATCTGTAGTACCATCAGCATTGTCGGTATATGTGTAACCAGTAACACCTGTTACGTTAGCATGACCCTTGCGTACTGCCACTGGTGTTGCAACTGCAAAGCTCAGTGTATCGCGAGTCTTACCTTCAAACAAGATGTTGCTTTGTGCTACACCCAGCTTCCACGAATCTGCAATCACCGTAGAGCCCAACTGCACCATGCTGTCTGCTACATTAGAAGTACGAGTCACGCCCATGGTGTAGTTGCCAACAAGACTTGTGTTACCTGCAATCTTTTGATCAAAGCCAATACCAGTCCATACAGTAGCAGAGTTGCCAAATGCCATAGCGCCACCACCTTGTGTGCCTAGAAAGCCCGACTTCTCTTGTAACGCACCAACTTCAAACGTTAGGCGAGTGCTGTCGCTTTGTTGCCATTCATACTGACTAGATGTACCACCATCACTACTCATCAGCGTTAGCACACCATCTCGACCAACTGGAGTAGCAAGGTGTCGATAGTTTGCACCAGCTAGAGCCATCCATGGTGTACCATACTGATAGCTCATTGCATTGCTGTAGCCAACTGCCTTTGTTAAGTCAACTGTGTAGTTACGACCTATAGTGTCAACTGCCTGTGAATTTTGCAACACAGAGCTGGTACCTAGACCGACTGCACCTGTGGTAACTACACCAGTACCTTGCAACTGTGCAACTTTACCTTGTGGACCCGAGCCTGTTAACTTGGTGTTGTTAGCCAGCACCAATGCACCCATTGGCTTAGTTGCCGCATCAAAGTCTACCATACCGTGACCGTAAACCTCGTCAACACCTTTGGCACCCATGTCCTTTGCTGTGTTAAGTGTAATTGCCACCAACTGCTCGGGCCTGAGTTGAGGCCATGCTTGCTTCATGAGTGCAATACCACCTGACACGTATGCCGCCGCAGGGCTTGTGCCTTGTACTGCAATAGATCCATCAGTACCCATGTTCATTTGATTTGCGGCTGAACCATAAACTTGCATACCAGGTGCTACAACAAAGAAGTCACGTACTCGGTAAGGATCGTTACAAGTTGATCCTGCAAAGTTGGTGCAGATGTGACCGGCACGATTAGAAAATGGTGCAATAACTTTACCAGTTGAGTCTGTCGCACCAACAATCAACATACGGCCGCCCATTAGCAACTTGCCATTGGCGTCAACTTGTGTAGCGTATGCGGCTGGCATTTGTGCGTAGGCCAGGCCCTGGTTGCCAGAACTTGCAACAATAATACTGCCACGATTGGTGCCTACTGCAAAGCCTAGCACGTTAGAATAGGAACCACCATACAGTGATCCATAGTTAGCAGGCGCACGCCACACACCTGGCGCAACCAATGCTATTTGCTTTTGAAAGGTAGTGTCAAAGTTTGAACCAAGGCTCAAGTTGATTACAGTAGCACCATTTTGGCTAGCCCAGTCAATGCCTTTGATCACTGCGGCCATTTCAATAGAACCTGATGTACCACCTTGTCCAACTTGGCCCAACAGTAGCCGAGCGTCAGGTGCAACACCTACAGTACCTACACCATTGGACGAAGCAGCCGCAACACCTGCCATCAGTGTGCCGTGATGACCCCAAGTAACCGCGGTAGGGTTGGTGGGATTTTTATAAGCTACTGCGCCGTTGAAATTTTTACTTGCAATAATTTTGCCTGCAAAGTCTGCATGGCCAAGGTCAAAGCCGCTGTCAAGAACTGCAATGATAGCACCTTTGCCAGTAATGCCGCGAGCCCAGGCTGCGGTAACTCCGCCTACTGTGAGAACAGTGCTGGTTTCTTTGGCTTCATAGTTGAGAGCTTGGGTCT
>Ga0222712_10005239_pt1 | contig 13242 bp, 8 predicted proteins | sample C33_657DmetaG_FD_165043 | JGI IMG/M metagenome (GOLD analysis project Ga0222712, IMG submission 165043) | Estuarine water microbial communities from San Francisco Bay, California, United States - C33_657D | ecosystem: Environmental > Aquatic > Marine > Unclassified | place: USA: California...
TGAGTGCAGGTCGGTCGGTCAGGCATCGTCGGTTGGTCGGGCGTTTCGTCGGTCGGTCGGGTATGTGGTCGGTCGGTCGGTCGGATATGTGGTCGGTCGGTCGGTCGGATATTTTGTCGGTCGGTCGGATATTTTGTCGGTCGGTCGGATATGTGGTTGGTCGGTCGGTCGAGCTCGGTCGGTCGGTCCAGGGCGGTCGCACATGTACGACCGACCGATGATGACATGCACGTCACGGTGTCCCTCGTCACGTCGTCGAGAGGGCTATACCCTAGAACGCCAAAATCCACGCCTGCGCCGGTACCTGAACGCGCGAGAACGGCTTGCTCGGACCCCGAGATCTCCGTCGACGCGCATCGGACGACCGCGAAAATCGGTTAAGATACTCATCATATCACAACTTACAGGCATCCATCGCGAAACACACGACGTCGAGGAATCGCGGTAATCGTTGTTAGTTTCTGGAGCATCTTTGTTAGTTCTAGGAGTACCGCCGTTGTTCATTCCTGGAGTACTGTTGTTAGTTCCAGGGACATAATTATACCCATAACATTCGGCGACATAAGATTCGGCGACATCGAGATGGCCGTATGCGGCTGCAGCGCGAACGCACAATTGCGTCACGTGATTAAAGCGCGGATGACGGGGGCGTCGTCAAGCGCTGGTGCGTGCGCGGCGGGCGCGAACCGCATTCTTCTTTTTTTTGTATTTCTTACAGTGGTCACGAACGCTTACACTGCAAGTGAATCTGATATTACATTTCATCGTCTCCGGTTTCATCGCTGTCGCTATTCAAGCGACAAACGTAATGGAAGAAGAGTCGTCGAGCACGCGCGATGGAGCGCGTCAATTCTCTCGTGAATTTTTTCACGCGCGAGACGTGCGTCGGCGTTCGACTCGAATCGTAGCGTGATGTACGTCGTCGCTGAAGCGCTCTCCGAAGGCGAAACTTTCGTCAACGCCGCTACTGGCGATATCTGCCGACGCACGCTTATTAACGCCTCCAACGCGGATTTTACGTCCACGCGAGTTGATCGCCCGAAAGCTCCAGTAGACTTGAGAGAATGTCTTTTCGCCACGTGAAGAACCAATTCGTCGTTAGCGTCAACCTTCGTCGCGGCGCCGCCGACGGGGACGACCTCTCTGGCAAACATGTAAGTGAATTCATGCACCGACGTGGGATTTCTATCAAGAAGCACGAACGACGAGGACGTGCAATACGTCGTCGCGTCGATTTTTGACACCACGCTGAGCCACAATTTTTCTCTGTTCGAGCCTAAGCGACACGGAACGGCGATGATATCGCGCGACTGTATTCGAACGAGACCACCGACATCAAGAGTAGATACTCGCGACACTCTACCAAACTTGTTCACCGCGTTCACGATTTCCGCCGAGCACTCGTCAGCGGAAGGCGTCGGCGGAGCGTAGCTCAGCTTTGAACAACCGCACGCGTGCGAAAGGGTCGCGAACTCGCGAACATCCGCCAAAACAGTTTCGAGCACCGAAATTGCACAAACTTGTCTTCGTTTTCGGGTTGCATCTACATTCCAACCGTGGACGACAGCGGCGAAACGATCCGCGTCTGACGCGCTCGTTTCTCTTAACTGCGTTTCAAAATCAAACAAGTACGGGGCGACGACGTCGCACCATTCGCTTTTTTGCGCCGCCTGTAGCACGCGCTTGCCAGCGTCGATGCGCCGAGCGTTGAATAGCTCACGAACGTCCAATCCTCTGGACTGCTCACCGAGCGCATCGATGCAATCCAACATCGCTCGCACGGGAAGAAGTCGCTCTCGAGCGTTTTCCATGATGAACGTAGCGGCCGCTCGAACCAAATCCGAGGCGGCTGGAAATGTAAGTTGTTTCGCCGTCGAATGCAAACATATCGCGCTCGCGATAGCCACGGCGCATCCACGCGCACCTGCCAAATCTGAAATGAACGCTTCGCTGTCGCCCAAGATTTCCCGAACGACTGCGTCGTCGAACGCAGCGCTCGGCGCCGCAAGACTTGCGTGAAGTAACATCAACGCTCGTCCAGTCTCGTCGCTCTCGCGCCGTTTTATCCTCCCTGCGATACGCTCTTCAATCTCAGCGACAGCGCTTCGGCGCGCTTGATCGCTCGTGGAGGCTAAATCAGCCAAAAACGCAGCGGCGTCACAAATGTCGTCGATTGACCGCTCAATTTTAGTAGCCATGAGCTGTACATCAAACATCGCCTCCATCGTCGCCAAGGCGTCGTCGACGACGAAATCGATCGCATCCATCGCGCTCGTCATTCGTCGCCCGCAAGCGCCGCCGCTCGACGCCCAACCGTCACCCGCGGTCAACCATTTCGCGAGCGCTTCGTCGGCGACGACGAACGATTTCAACACCGCCACGCGCGCGCTCGCCCTGACGCCGTAGTCTCGCGCCCAGGCGTACGAGCACGCCTTGGTGTATAAATCGAACGATTCCACATCGTCGCCGTTCCTGCGCGTGGTGACGAAGAGATGCACCATCTCGCGATCGAATCGACAGGCGCACGTTTTCAACATGGACACGTACGCCGCCGCGTCGTCGCTCGATGACTCGTCGTCGTCGCGTTCGCATACGTCGCCGATCGCGATCATCTCGCGAAGCGCTCGAGACGTGAACGCATAGATCAGCGCTCGCCTCGATTTCGCGCTCGACACGCACGTTTCCAGCGCTCGCGACGTCGATGCTCGCCCGATCGGATTCATCCCTCGGCGTTCGTCGCGCTCGCGCTCGAGCGTCCAAATCACCTCCAACGCGTTTTCTCCCATCACTTCATCCACGTCGTCCGCGCTCAATCGCGCGCACAGGGACGACCACGCGTCATCGATGTTCGCCACATCCCTCTCCTCCTCGTCGTCGTCGTCGTCTTGGACGTCATCGCGTCTTCGCGGCGCGGCCCCCGCGCGCGCCGACGCGGACGTACCCGTCATCCTCGTCCACGCGCGAGCGCGCGTCGCGCGACGCCGTCCTCGCTCGCGCTCGACGTTCGTTTCATCGTCCTCGCTCGCGCGCGACGTCGGGTTGAGTGTCTCGCGCGGCGCCGAATGATGGATGAATGAATGCGTGAATGCATGCATTCATGCATGAATCAAGGGCGACCGGTACGACCGCGCGTCACTCTCGCGCGCGTGACATCGACGCCGTCGACGATCGATCGATCGATCGCGCGCGCGCTCGACGGCGTTTGCTCGGCGATCGATGCGAAAGCGCGCGTCGCCGCTCGCGCGGTGGGTCGCGTGGGTCGCGTCGGGCGTCGTCGCGCGGCTCGCGCGCGGTGAAGCGAACGACGAATGGGGAAAAGGGTTTTCGTCCTGGATCGCGGCGTTTGAATTTGCGCTTCCGAATCAAACGTTTACGATAGCGTACGCCAAGGTGGAGGTGGAGTTGACGAGCATGAGATGCGCGAACACGAGAATCGGGTGGTTGAATTCGCGCGCCGACGCGGGGGAAAGTGAAATCGCCATAGACATGAGCGATGTCTCGTTTGATTGCGCACTGACGTGGATCGTTCGAGATTACTACGGCTATCACGCCATGGGCGACGCGCGCGCGCGCGCGGAGCGATCGAGCGCGTCGGGGGCGGTGGCGTTGATTCTAGACGGGAACGTAGACGATGAGACGACGCCGCGTTTGCCGCGAGAAATTCGTTTGACGACGTGCGTGATGCATCTCATCGTGCAAGAATTGACGTTTAGCGGCGGGCGATTTGCGTCGGTTTTGAATGCCGCCTCGCCGGCGATCCGCGCCGAACTAGGACGCACGTTGAGCTCCTCCGCCTGCGCGGGTATCAAAAGCGGCCTCGACAAATATAGCGGCGTCGAAAGCACTTGGGAAAACAGTACGCTCGCTCGAGACGAGCGCGCGCTCGCGCCGTTGTTTACACCGGTCGAACCACTACCATTTCCGAGTTACGTTGACGCTGTGGATTTGAAAGCGAACGCACTTCGACGCTGGGCGTCTTTCATGGTTCAGACGTACGTCTCGGCTTCGCGTGGGCCGCGATCGTTCAGCGCCTTCGCGCGTTGGCTCGAGGATCAAAACGAGCATAACCACGCGTATAACGCCAAGGTTGTCCAGGTGCCTCCTGTTTGGTTGGTTGATTCTGATACGAAGCTCCCCAAAATCAGCATCTCGCCGCCGAGCGACGTCTTGCGCACCGTGAGTTCTACCATTCAAGACGTGCGATTCGTCGTCTATGAAATGAAGATTTTAGGATTAGAAACGGCCAGCGAGTTGCGAGGGCCAGATGTAGAGGTGACGACGAACACGACGATACCAATAACTTCTGTTGATTTTGGTTTCGGCTGGGATAGAGTCGCTTTGAACGTCTCGGGCGTCCTGGATGTTTTACCCGCCGACATTGCGCTCGATCCGTGGCTCGAACCGTTGACGGTGAGTTTCGGACTAGAGAAACCACAGCTGAACATCACGCTTGGGTTGGCAATAGACGCACAAGCCATTAGCGCGCTGCGAGGATCGCAGGCCACAAACGTCGCGTGCATCGCGGCGACGATCATGCAGATTAACGTACGCGCGATCGATTGGTCTGGAGCGCCGGACGCGGTGATCATCACCCCGTGGCGAATCGGAAGGTTTGCGAATGCCAGTGACGATACTTTAGAGGCAAGCATCGACGGCTTCATCGCGGAAACGTCAAAGTTAATTACCGAAACTCTTTCTGAAGCAGTACAGTGCGCGGTGAGTCATCAGATCGGAACCGCCGTGAGGAACGCGACGGACAAGGCGTTGCGAAGACGGTTGAACGAACTTCAAAAGGCGAATTGCCCAGCGATCACCACGACTTTTCGTCGATTGAACGCGTTCAAGCTTGGATTATCTACGACTCTTCTGTACTGCGCGGCGATTTGTGGCTTCTTGTTCGCGTTGGTTTTGTTTGGCTATAGTTCGGTCGTCGTCGGCGCCTGGAAATTTATGAAATCGTGCTTTCACGATTGCTTTCATCGACGCGCGCTTGGCGACGTCAACGAGAGCGACGACGACGCCGACGATGTAAACGTCAGCACACCCGTCGCCGCGACTCCGCAGTCGACCAGACGAACCTATTCACGCGCGATGTTCAACTCCGCGCTTCGGGGTGACGACGTTACGGCTGTCGAGGACGACATGAGTATGATCACAGATAGTCTGTTGGGTGACGCCGAAGTCGACGACGAGGGAAACATCGACGTCGCGGCCACGTCGCTGAGTCATCGCCAGCCGGCGCTATATAAATCGTCGGTGGTTCCAAAAAGCGCAAAGTACGGTCTCCCTATGCTCTACACGATGACTTTCATGTTGTTTTTCGCTTCGAATTTGCGCGTCGGCGCCACCGTGAACGTACGCGCGTGGATGAGTTCTCCTGAAAACGGCGACACAGACTTTATTATTCGAGACATCTTCATTTTTGGTCTCGAAGACACAGTAGTAAACATGTGGCGCGCCGGCGTGTATGTGCTTTCGGCTCTGATTCTATTGTTTTCCGGCGTTTGGCCGTACGTGAAATTGATTTTGCTGTATCGAGCGTGGCTGAGTCCTGCATTCGATTCCGCGAAAGCTCGCGGGGCGTTGCTTCGAAATCTAGACGCTTTAGGTAAATGGTCCCTGCTCGATGCGTTCGTCATGACTTTGTTCATGGTTTTATTTCATTTTGAAGTTTCATCCGATGATGGTCAAGGTTCTTTGACCGTGTCCGTGGATCCAAAGCCGGGTTTTTTCATATTTCTGTTGGCGACGTGTTCGTCGATGGTGCTCGGCCACGCGACGACAGCGTATCATGCTTTGGACGAGCGAGAGAAGTATATCTACACAAAGCCTGCGAGCGAGAGCGAAGATGAGGGCGACGATGAGCGTCGCGTTCTCGACGTTGAACATTCGATTCGCCAAAACGAGCGTCCAACTTTGATTTGGATGCGAGCGCGCGGCGATATCGTCAGCAGCAAAGATTTGGCGCTTCAACTCACCCTCGGTGTTCTCGGCTCGATATTGATCATATCAACCTTGGTGACATTGATCATCGGAATACGAACTGTGGCGATTCAGATAAACTTTCTCGGAGTTGCGGGCGCGGCGCTCGGTGAAGATGCTTCGAGCGTAGAGTTGTCCCTCGTCTCTTTGGCGACGGCTATCCCGCCTTGCGCGCATCGAAGAATCGTTCAAGCCACGCTCTTGGTTTTTGCGTTCGGCGTTCCGCTGCTCCGAATCGCGCTCCTCGGTTTTCTGTGGATCACCCCGCTCACGCGACGACGCCGACGTGTGCTTTGGCACTACAAAGCCGTCGTCGACTGCTGGAGCGCCCTCGATGTACTTTTAGTTGCATTTTTGGCCGCCATGTTGCAGATTCGGCAGTTTCTAGCCTTCATGTTGGGTGGCAACTGCGATGCGTTGAACCATACCCTTCAGCAGCTCGTAGAAGGGCCCGTTAATGGAGGGCAGAACTTGTGTTTCGATGTCGTCGCGAGCGTCCAGCGTGGATGTTGGCTTTTTGGCGTCGCGATCGTCGGGAGCATCGCGAGCTCAGCGTTGCTCAGCGCGGCGCACCGAATCGATGCACAAAAAGAAAACGAGAACGCAGACTCGCGTTGTTCTATTTAGCTGTACCGTATGTTGTTGTATCATCCCTCTGACCGACCGTCGCGCGCGCGTCGTCTCGACGCCGCGACGAACGATCCAAACCCTATTCTTCAGGTTTTCTTCATGTATTTTTTTTCATTTTCTCTCATGGCTTTAAAATCTCTCCAATGCGTCCTCATCCGCTCGGTCGCGACACCCTCGTCGCGACATCGTCGCACTTTGCGCGCGCGCGTGCCCTCGGTCGCCGTCGCCGTCGTCCTCGTTCGCGTCCTCGTTCGCGTCGCTCGTCGTCGTCGTCGCGCTCGCGTGTGTCGCCCGTCGTCGCGAACGTGCGCGCGTCGCGTTCGTTCGATCGCACGCTCGATCGATCGTTCGTTCGTGCGGTCGCGCGGTCGATCGCACACCCAGCGCGGGCGCGCGCGGGCGAGACCACGGCGCGACACGCGACGCGCTCGAGCGCGCGTCAAGGCGAGCGCGCGGCGTTGGGTTGGGGGACATGTCCTCGGACGGGTTACCTCCCAAAGGCGCGCCCGCGTCGGGGGCGAACGCGAACGAGGGCGGGGCCGCGCCGACGCACAGGTCTTTCTTTTCGCGCGTGAGCACGTGGGGAAGCGATTTGGTGAACGCAGTTGGCGACGGATTGAATTACTTGACGGGATACGATGAATTAGAAGTCGCCGAGGGTGGTGATGATATCGACACCGCGGTTCAAGGCGAGCACACGGAGGTTGAAGCGGTGGAGGATAGAAAAGCGATGTGGTCGCAGCTCAAAGATATGATGGGCGCGGATATCATGTCCATGTTCTCTGTGCCGACGTTCATCATGGAACCTCTCTCGACGTTGCAAAAAATGGCTGAAATTATGCAATATCAGCGATTGCTCGAAGAGGCGGACGACGAGGAAGATCCGGATGTGAGACTCGCTAAGGTCACAGCGTTTGCGGTGGCAGTTTACAGTACAATGGAAAGGTCGAAAAAACCATTCAATCCCATTCTCGGCGAGACGTTTGAACTGAAGATGAACGATGGAAGCACGTACTTGGCCGAGCAAGTGAGTCATCACCCGCCGATCGGCGCAGGACACGTGAAGACGAGCAAATTCACGTATGATATCACGTCTGCCGTGACGACAAAGTTTATGGGGAACTGGGTCGACGTGTTTCCTATCGGGCGGACGAGAATCACGCTTCATCGCACTGGCGAGACGTTCAACATCGTTCCGCCGTCGTCCAGAGTTAACAACTTGATCATCGGCAGAATTTGGGTCGATACTTTCGGAGCGATGACGGTGATGAATTTGACGACTGGAGCGGCCGCCGAATTGGATTTCAAGGCGTGCGGTAGCCTCATGAGCTATCATCGATACGAGTGCAGCGGCTACGTAATTCGTCCAGATGGTACGGACGCGCTAGAAATATCTGGGCACTGGAACAGAGATTTGAGTTACAATCGCGTCGGAAAGAACGACAAGGTGAAACTCTGGGAAGTCGATCCTTGGCCGGAAAAGCCGTCCAAATATGGGTTCACGCACTACACTATCAAGTGTAACGAAATGAGCAGCGCGCCCGCAGCCGGCGTTATGCCATCTGATTCGCGCTTACGCCCTGATCGTGTTGCTTTGGAGAATGGTGAAAATAGCGTAGCCGGGGCGAAGAAAACAGTTCTCGAGGAGCGGCAACGAGCCGAGAGACGAGCGAGGAAGGAAAGAGGTGAAGAGTGGACGCCAAGATGGTTCAAGAAAGCCGAGCACGCTGACTTGCACGAGTTGGAACAGGGCGTTGGTACTGATGTGTGGGAATGGAACGGCGAGTACGATGCGAAAAAGCCCAAAGGAAACACGCAAGTCGTCCCCGAGTTTGCGCCGTGGCAGTACGAAACTTGAGTTCGCAGGCAGTTGTTAGATAATTTATCCCTAACGCGGTAAAGCGAATCTACTCATGACGTGACCGTCTTCGTTCACCGCTCGACTCGGCGTGCAGTGCTGCTTTGTCGCTGACATGTTCTGGCGCAAAAAATCTACGGCGAGTTTTGTCACGTTTTCTACGACTCTGCGAGTCGTCTCCGATGTGACGTTCGTTACATCACGCCCGAACGCGCTCGCACTATTCGTCCGATGAATGGCGACTTTAGGCTCTTTGAGCCTCAACACGAGCGGTTCTCGACTCTTTCGGCGCTCTCGTTTCGCCGCTGATACGGTTGGAGACTTGTCTCGTTTCGCCTCAACTGGGTGAATCGTCACTCGCACCTTGGGTGAAGGAGATTTGTCTCGGGAAGGCGCCGGCGCCGGCGTACGCTTGAGGGAGTTAATCTGTCGTTGTAACTGAAGCTCCAACTCATCGCAGTACTGCGATTTTCGCTTATTCGCCTCACGAGCTAGAAGCGCGTCTTCGGGAGTGCCTACCGGCTTCGTCGGCGGCAGCCTCGCAGAGCGCGAAATAGCGCGAGCGAGCAGCACAGCGCGTTCCATGGCGGCGATCGCGCGCTGCGTCGCGTTTCTCTGTTTGCGACTGAAAACCTTTGAGACTGGCATCGCAATGTCGACCGGAATCACCGGAGGCGTCGCATCGGGACAAACATTTGCCATCAGCGTCGCGGGATCGCGATGTTCGACGTGCAAAGCGGGCGCCCGTTCGCTTTCCTCCACTCCATCATCGGCGTACGCCCCGAACACATGCTGCTCCATGGCCAAAACGAACGACGATGTGTTGGCGAAATCGCCGCATATAACGCGCATCACTTGTATTTCGCTCTGATGCAATCGATAACTCAAGCTTAAACGCTCGCGCTGGAGCGTCGACTCAGTTCGATGTCGGCGCCTCCTCGTCGTCAGCGTCGCCACCGTCCATCGACCGCCTATCGCATCGAACGCGTTCTTTGGATGCACGCTGCGATAGTCTATCGCTAAAAATATCCCCCGCCGCGCTCGCTGGGCGCGTTTCGAGTCCATCGTCAACGACACCGTCGCGCTCGCGCTCGCGTTCGCGAGGCGCGGCATAGTCCCCCCGCGCGAAGCGACTCGCGCGAACGCACCTTCCCCGACGCGCACGCGCATCGGCGAAAATGAACTGCGCAAAACGCGCGTAAAATGTTCCATGGGAGCTAAATCTTCCAAAACCCGACGTTCAACGGCGCGCGCGCTCGATGTCGATGTGGACGAGGACGCGCGCGCGCGCGACGACGCGAGCGCGCCACCGTTCGCGTCGTCCGCGCGCATGGGTGCGAGCAACGCGGCGGTAAACCGACTGATTGAGCTTGGGACGACCGACAAAGTATGCAACAGACGTCCCGTCGAAGGCGACGACGGGACGACGGGAGGTCGCACGCGGCAAAGTGACGACAATCGCTGCGACGTGTCGCAGAAAAGTCTGTTCGCGTCCCGCAGGCGGGGAATCGCGCGTTCGAGGCGCGTCGTGGAGCGCGACTACGATTTGGATATTTTTTAACAACGACAAAACTATTAGTTCGGTACCGACGGATCGCGACATCTCGCGTGCACCGCGTCGATGGCTTTCAACGTCTCCTTGCTGAGCTGCACGACGGGCTCGAACGCGTCGATGTTCTCTCGCAACTGGTCCATCGTCGTCGCGCCGATGATCGTCGACGTCGCAAAGCTGCGAGTTTTGCACCAGTTCAGAGCGAGTGTGGCCAGAGAGACGCCAGCGGCATCGGCAATCTTCTTGTACTCGAGCGTCGCCGCGTGGCAGTTGTCGTTTAAGTAGCGGTGATGGAAGTGCGAGTAGAGCGTCATGCGAGCGCCCTCCGGTCGCGCGCCGTTGAGATACTTCCCCGACAACGCGCCGCCGCCTAAAGGCGTCCACGGAAGGAGTAAAATGTTGTAGTTTCGCTTCGCGCACGCCTCGGCGAGCTCAGTCTCGAACGAACGGTGCAACAAACAAAATGAATTCTGAATAGAAACCGGTCGCTGTATTCCGAGTTCATCCGCCGCGCGCACGAATTCGCAAACACCGAATGTGGTCTCGTTCGATAGACCATAATGTTTAATTTTCCCCGCTGCGAGGAGCTCGCCGAGCGCGGCGACGGTCTCTTTTATCGGTACGGCGTCGTGGCGTTCTTTGTTCGGCTCGTATTCCGCCGTTCCGTTGAACGCTCCGATGGGAACGTATCGATCGGGCCAGTGGAGTTGATACAGATCGATGTACTCCGTGTTTAATCGCCTCAAGCTCGCATCGCACGCGGCTAAGATCGAGGTGCGATCCAATCGAGCCGGCGCCGGTTCCCCCGCCGGCGTCGTTCTGTTCGCCACGGTTTCACTCTTCGCTTGGAATCCGCTCACCTTTGTAGCGATCACGAGCTCCGAGCGCAGATCTCGATTCTTCGCGAGCCAGCTGCCGATGTACTTCTCGGTCGTTCCCGGGACCCATCGCGGATCGGTCGACGGCACTGGGTACATCTCCGCGGTGTCGATGAAGTTCACCCCGCGAGTCTTGATCGCGTAATCGAGCTGCGCGTGCGCGTCTTCTTCGGAGTTCTGCACCCCCCAAGTCATCGTCCCGAGGCACACATCGGTGACCATGACTTTGGTGTGACCCAGTGGGATGCGCCGGAGCGTCGTCCGCGGAAGCGGCATGGCGAAGATGTGCGCGAGAGAGCGTCGACGAATGGGGCGACGGGCTTCGCTCGGCGCGGCGACGACGATTCGTGAATTCGTACACTTTACATCACTGCAGCGACGCACGGGAAAAAGAAGCGAGATATTATCGGACTCGGTCGTTTATTCTTCCTTGACTGGGATGAATCGCCACACCACAGCCATGGTGGAGCCGAGCACGGCCATCCACACCACGGAAACGGCGGACGGCACGCGAACGAGGTATTCTGGAAAGTGGAGCGAAGCCAACAAGAAACCAAAGGCGGAGGACTTCATCGCAGTTTCAATCGCGACTGTTCTGCAGGTGGTTTCGCTGAACTTGAACGCGCGGCTCATCCAATATCCGGCGATGCCGCCGAGCAAGTGAAGGGCGAACGCGGCAATTTGCAAAGCCATGCCGGCGCCGAGAATTCCCGCGGCGCACTCGGCGACGGCGCCGCCGACGAGAATGATGGTCATCGTCACGCCCACGATCGGGGAGAACGGTTCGACGGCACGGCACGCCTTAGGGACGTTCTTGTTCAAGAGCAAACCAACGACAGTGGGGACGAGGACGACTTGAATCGTAGAGACCGCCATGCCGACGGCGTCGACGTCGACGACGGCGCCCAGCGCGAGTTTGCAAATAAGAGGCGTCATGAAAATGCAGCCCACCGTGGTGGCGGTCGTCATCAACACCGACAAAGCGACGTCACCGCGAGCGATGTACGCGCACAAGTTGCTCGCTTGACCGCCGTTGATCGACCCGACGAGAATCAACCCCGCCAAGAGGGGACCAGACAACCCGAGGGCGTTACCGATGACAAACGCCAAAAAAGGCATCAACAAGTAGCATTGGGCGAATCCGAGAGAAATAACCCCAGGCTTAGCGAACACGCGCTTGAAATCATCCAGCGTGAGCGTGATGCCCATGGAGAACATTAACAACGCGAGGCACGCCGTATACATGTTCGACGTCATGAAACTAAACGTCGCCGGTCGCGTCACGCCGACGACCGCGGCGAGGATCGTCCAGAGTGGGAACAAGTTCGCGAAAACCTCAGAAAGCTTCTTGAAAGTCTCCATCGGTGCCGCCGCCGCGCTCGCCTCGCGCCTCGCGCGCTCCCCTCGCGTCGGCGGCTCGCGGAACCTAACGACGCTCGTCGTCGATCGCGTCGCGCGCTCGCTCGCGCGCTCCACCCCACGCGTCGACGCGTGCATCGCGCGCGCATCCATCGCGCGCGTCACACACGCATGTCGTCGCGTCGCTCGCGGTTTCTTTTCAATCGCCCTCGCGCGCGCGCTGATGCGCGCCGTCGGCGCCGCCGTCACCACCGTCGCCATGATTGAATTCTCCGCCCTTTATGTCCTCGCCCTTTGGTTCGTTCACCACGAACGTTCGAATGACGTTCGCGCCTCGATCGCTCTCGATCGCGTCGTGCGAATGGCGAGTATGAACGCGAAGACGCGTCGACGAATGGTGCGTTGGAACTTTTCCGCGCGCGCGACGACGACGCGGCGGCGCTCGGCACCTCACGCCGTGTACCGCGCGCGACCGTCTGTCTAAATCGCATACTTCGTCGTTCGCGAACGCCATGGACGCGTATGGACGGTCGCACGCACGCGCAAAAAGCGCGTGTGCTGACGCAGCACGACCCCAAGAAGCGCGTCTCGGCGTTTGGACGTCGAGGGACGACGTGACGATTGGTGACTCTCCAAAAGACGAACGACAAGAAGTGAGGACGAGTCCCAGTCGTCGAATGCATGCACGGGTGATCGGTCGGTCATTCGGTCATTCGGTCATTCGGTCATTCAGTCATTCGGTCATTCGGTCATTCGGTCATTCGATCAGTCGGTCATTCGGTCATTCGGTCATTCGGTCATTCGGTCATTCGGTCATTCGGTCATTCGGTCATTCGGTCAGGCCAGCACGTCGACGCCATCGCATCGCACGCGATGCGATGGCGTCCGTTCGTCGAAGGCGCGCGAACGATGGGGAGAACGAGGAGGAGACGAGAAACGAGCGCGCGAGCGCGACACCGCGCGCGAGTGGAAGCGCGCGAGGG
>Ga0222712_10005240_pt1 | contig 13239 bp, 13 predicted proteins | sample C33_657DmetaG_FD_165043 | JGI IMG/M metagenome (GOLD analysis project Ga0222712, IMG submission 165043) | Estuarine water microbial communities from San Francisco Bay, California, United States - C33_657D | ecosystem: Environmental > Aquatic > Marine > Unclassified | place: USA: California...
TCGGTCAAGTACGGCGCCTTCGGCAACCTGCCGCAGAGCCAGAAGCTGGTCTCCCTCATCTCCCAGAACCTCCGCCGCTAAGCGACGGGCGGAACCGCTCCACGGACGCCGCCCGGCCCCCAGGCTCGGCGGCGTTCCTTTTTTAAGCCTCCCCTTCCCCTCATGGGCAACATCCACGGCCACAGTTTCCGGATCACCACCTTCGGCGAAAGCCACGGGCCCGCCTTGGGCGTCGTCATCGACGGCTGCCCGCCCCGCGTGCCCCTCGACCCCGCGTTCCTCCGCGCCGAGCTGGCGCGGCGCCGCCCGGGCCAGAGCGCCCTCGTGACGCAACGCAAGGAGGGCGACGAGCCCGAGATCCTCTCCGGCGTCTCGCCCGACGGCCTCACGCTCGGCTCGCCCATCGCCATCGTGATCCGCAACACGGACCACCGGTCCGAAGCCTACGCCGAGATGAAGGCCGCCTACCGCCCTTCGCACGCCGACTTCACCTATGACGCCAAGTACGGCATCCGGGCCATCGCCGGCGGCGGCCGCTCCTCCGCGCGCGAGACCGCCGCGCGCGTCGCCGCCGGCGCCGTCGCCAAGACCGTGCTGACGCACGCCTGCGGCGCCCGCGTCACCGCCTGGGTCGAGAGCGTGGCGGACATCCGCATGCCGGCGCCCGCCAAGACCCCGACGCTGAGGCAGGTCGAGGCCACGCCGACGCGCTGCCCGCACCCCGCCACCGCGGCGAAGATGGACGCGCTCATCCGCGCGGCCCGCGCCGACGGCGATTCCGTGGGCGGCGTCATCTGCTGCGCGATCGAGAACCTGCCGGCCGGGCTCGGCTCGCCGGTCTTCGACCGCTTCGAGGCCGATCTCGCCAAGGCGATGCTGTCCCTGCCCGCGACGAAGGGCTTCGAGCTCGGCAGCGGCTTCGCCGGCACGCTCCTGCGCGGCAGCGCGCACAACGACACCTTCGTGCGCAAGGGCGGGCGCATCCGGACCGCGACCAACCGTTCCGGAGGCACGCAGGGCGGCATCACCAACGGCGAGGCCGTCGTCTTCCGCGTGGCCTTCAAGCCGACCGCCACCGTGCTCAAGCCGCAGCGCACCGTCGGTCCCGACGGCCGCGCCACCGAGCTGACCGCCAAGGGCCGCCATGACCCGTGCGTGCTCCCGCGCGCGGTGCCGATCGTCGAGGCCATGGCCGCCCTCGTCGCCGTCGACCACTGGCTGCGCGACCGCGGGCAGAACGCGCCCTTCGGCCGCTGCGGCCGCCCGGCATGAAGCCGCTCATCCTCATCCTCGGGCTCCGCGGGTCCGGCCGCCTGGCCGTCGCGCAGGAACTGGCCGAGAACGGCTGGGCCGACGGCAAGCGCGTCCGGACCTTCCGCGAGTCGCGCGAGGCCGCGACGGGCGCCGGCGACACCTGGTCGTTCGCCGACGGCGCCGCCGCCCTCCCCGCCCCCGGCGACGCCGACGCGGGCATCCTGATCACGCATGGCGCGCTGTCCGCCGTGGACCAGATGGAGGCGCTGCACCGCGCCCTGCCCGCCTCGGGCTGGCAGATCCAGCGCATCGTCACGGTCGTGGATTGTCCCCTGACCCAGCGCCACCCCGACGTCGCCAAGTGGCTCGAGCCCTGCGTGCACTTCGCCGACGTGGTGGTGCTCAACCGCCGCTGGGAGGTGCCGGGCCAGTGGGTGAACAAGTTCCTGGAGCCCTACGAGGCCGACTTCTACCCGTGCCTCTTCGTGAACCTGCTGAAGAACGGCACGCTGACGAACCCGGCCATGCTCATCGAGGGCGAGCCGCTGCGCCGCACGCACATCTTCGACGACATCGACGCGGTCGACGAGATGGAGTTCGACGAGGACAACCTGCCGGACGAGCCGTTCGACCTCGTGCGGCAGCCCGACAAGTATTTCGCGCGCGACGACCTGGGCCGCCGCGCGATCCTGGTCGGGGACGTGAACGAGATCCTGCGGCTCGAAGGACGGGCCTGACCCTCGCATGCGGGCCTTGATCGCGACCTACGCCTGGCTGCTCGCCCGCCTGCCCGAGGGGTTCGCCCGCGCCAACGCCGGTCTCCTCGGCCTGCTGCTCTGGCGGCTGCGTCGCCGCGTGATCCGCGGGAACCTGCGCGCGGCCTTCCCCGACCGGGACGAGGCCTGGGTCCGGCGCATCGGCCGGCTCTCCTGCCGGCGCGCCGCCGAGATGGGGCTGTTCTCCATCGTCTCGCCGCGCCTCGGCGAGGCGGAGATCCGCTCCCGGATCCGGGTCCACGGGAGTCTCCTCGCCGGCGAGGCGCGGGTGACGGCCGACGTGGGCGGCGCGGTGCTCTTCGTCCCGCACTTCACGCTGATGGAGATGATGACGGCGGTGACCTTGGCGGCGCCGGCGCTCGGCGGCCGCCCGTGGGTCACGCTCTACCGCCCGCTGAACCAACCGGCCGCCGACGCGTGGGTGAAGGCGGCGCGCGAACGCTTCGGCATGCGGCTGGCCTCGCGCCGCGAGGGCTTCGGGCTGGTCATGCGCAACGTCCGCGAAGGCGGCGTGAGCTGCATCCTCTTCGACCAGAAGGTCTGGGCGGGCGTCCGCCTCGCCTTCCTCGGCCGGCCCGCCGCGGTCACGAACCTGCCGGGGCTCGTCGCGCAGCGGCACCAGGCGGCCGCCCGCGTCTTCTGGGCCGAGCGGACCGGCTTCTGGCGCTGCGAACTGCGCACGGCCGTCCTGCGGTCCGCGGATGCGGCGGGCCTGACCCGCGAATCCAACGCGTGGCTGGAGGAACGGCTGCGGTCCTCCGACGAGGCCTGCGCGGACTGGCTCTGGGCGCACGACCGCTGGCGCGACGGGGATTCGCCGCGGCACGACGAGCTCGGCGACTGACGCCTACTTGGCGGCGTCGGGCGCGGCGGCCGGCTCGTCCTTGCGGCGTTTGCCGTCGTCCTTCTTGCCGTCGGCCTTGCCCTTGCCGAAGTCGCCGGCGTATTTCTCGGCGAGCTTGCGGACGTAGTCCTGGCGCTCCTCCGGCCCGAGCGCGAGGAAGCGGGCGCGCTCCTCGTTGGCCTGGGCCGCGGGCAGGGTCTTGAGGTGGTGCTCGAGGAGACGCGAGCTGAAGCCGCGCTCCCGCATCTCCTTCATGATCTTCAAGCGCTCCTCGGGACCGGCCTGCTCGTACTTGGCGAGCCGCGCCGCGTAGTCGGCGCGGGCGTCCGGCGACATGCGCTCGAGCTTCTCGATCGCGACCCGGATCCGGGAGAGTCGTTCCGGCGGGAGCTCCATGATCCGGCGGATCGTCTGGATCTCCTCGGTGGAAGGCAGGGGCTCGGGACCGCGGGGCGCCGGGGCGCCGGGACGGCCAGGGGCGTCGCCCTCGGCCGCGCGGAGGACCGCGACGAGGCCGCCGGCCAGGAGAAACACGAGGCGCACGGCGCTCACAGGTCGGGGTTGATCAGGACCTCGACCACGGCATGGCGATCGACGACCGGGGTGAGCATGGCGAGCTCGTCGGCGAAGCCGAGGATGTCGGTGAGCTGGCTGGATTCGTCGCTGGCGGCGAGCGCGCGGGCCCGCTGGGCCAGGGCGTCCTCGGAACCGCCGGTCAGGACGAAGACGCCCAGGAGACAGGCGGCGGCGGTGGTCAGGGCGGAGCCCCAACGGACGAGCCGACGCTGGCGGCGGTCGGCGCGGACGGCCTGGACGGCGCGCTCGGCGAAGCCGGGGGCGGGCACGTCCCGACCCTGGGCCAACGCGCGGGCGAGGTCCTGGTCGAAGTCATGTCCGGCGGGCTGGTGCATGGGTCGGTTCATAGGTGAAACCCCGCGGGGGCGGGTAAGTTGCGGTGGTCAAGCGGGGCCATAATAGTCTTTGAGAAGTTCGCGGAGGCGGGTCCGGGCGCGGTGGATCCAGGTCTTCACGGAGGAAACGGGGGCCTCCATCACGGCGGCGATCTCCTCGTAGGGCATCTCCTGCTGCACGAGCAGCAGGATGGCGGTCCGCTGCTCCGCCGGGAGCAAGGCCACGGCCTGGCGGAAAGCCTCGTCCAACTCGGTGACCCGGCGGGTGGAATCATGGCTCAGGTCGCCCGGCTCCGGGGCCGACTCCAGCGCGCTCGTCGGCTTGCGACCGCGGCGGCGCCACTCGTTCAGGACGAGGTTGTGGGCGATGTGGATGAGGTAGGTGGTCAGCTTGGCCTCGGGTCGCCAGCGGGACGACGCCCGGTGGAGACGGATGAAGACCTCCATCGCGAGCTCCTCCGCCGTGGCCTGGGAGCCCACCTCGGACCGAAGGTACCCGACCAGCCGGGCATGGTGGCGATGGACCAGCAGCCGGAGGGCGTCGTCATCCCCGGAGGCGACAAGCGACATCAGCCGCTTGTCCTCCTCGTCTTCGGGGGGAGGGAGCTCTTCCGGGGACATCGCTAGGGATTGAACACTGCCGACGGGCAAAGGTTGGCGATAAGGACCGGCACCGCTCACTTACTTGCGCGGGGCGGGGACCGGACGGGCCAGCGCGGCGGCGATCGCCTTGCGGACCTCCGCGGCCGGCAGGACGACGGGGGTGGCGGTGATGCCCTCGGCGTCCCCGGCGCTGCCGAAACGCACCGTGGTGAAACCGGCGAACTTCCCGCTGACGCCGAAGACCGGCAGACCCGTCGAGGCGAGGTGGATCGAGAGGAAACGACGCGGCTTGGTCACGACCGCGCGGACGAAATCGCATTCCACCGCGGCGACCCGGCCCATGGCCTTGTCGAGCCGGGAGAGCACGACCACCTCGTCCAGGACCTCGAGCGCCTGCTCGGCCGACGCGTCGATCGGGACGAAGCGGGCGTCCTTCGCCTCCTCGGCGCCGGGCTCGGGCGCGAGGAACGCCAGGTTGAGGTCGCGGTCCTTGTAGACGACCGTGGCCGGGATCTCGGTGCCGTCGGCGAGGATGAGCCGGGCCTCCTTGACCTCGCTGGTGACGGCGAGCTTGACCGGGGCGCCCCGCATGTTGACGGTGCGCCCGTCCATGGCGGTGGCGGGATCGATGGACGAGGCGGAGATCATCACCAGCCCCTTGTCGCCGACGACGGTGCCCAGCTCCTCGACGCTCTGGTCGCGGGATTGGGAGGGCGCGTCGCCGGCCGTCATCGTGAGGGCGACCGTGGCGCGGACGGTGACGACGGCGTCGGCGTGGGACTTGAAGAGCCGGCGGGCGGTCTCCTCGATCTTCTGGTCGGCGGCGCCGAGCGAGGTGAAGCCGGCGAGGAGCGCGAGCAGGGGGGCGAAGCGGAGGTGCATGGGGATGGGAAGGTCCGGGTTCACTTGGCCGCCTCGAGGGCGTTCCAATCGGGTTCGAACTCGAGGTAGGCGCCCGAGATCGAGCGACGCACCTGGAAGACGACATGGCGGGGTTTCGCCGCGGTCAGGGCGGCGAGCCGGGCGCGCAGCGCGGCGAGGTCGGGGACCGGCTGACCGTTCACGGAGAGGAGCAGGTCGCCGCCGCGCAGGCCGGCGAGGTCGGCCCAGCCGGAGCGCTCGACCTTCGAGACCAGCAAGCCCGCGGGCACGTCGTCGTCCTTGCGCGCGGCCTTGTCGTCGAAACCCTGCTCCCGGACCGAGAAGCCGAAGCGGGACTCCTTGAGCATGGGCAGCTCCGCGGCGGGCGCGGGCCGCTCGGCGAGCCGGAGCGTCAGTTTCAAGGGCTGGCCGTCGCGCTGGCCCTCGAGCTCGACCTCGGCGCCGACCGGGTACTCCCGGAGCAGCGCGGCGAAGACCTCGGCGTCCTCGGGCCGGCGGGCGGGGATGACCTTGCCGTCGAGCTTGAAGCAGAGGTCGCCGACCTTCAGGCCCGCCTGCTCGGCGGTGGAACCGGCCACCACCTGCGTGACGCGGATGCCGGCCTTGCCCTTCAAGCCGAGGGCCTTGGCGAGCTCGGCGGTGAGCACCTGGCTGGCGAAGCCCGCCCATGGGCGCGCGGCGCGCGGCGCGACGACGGCGTCGACCTCCGGGCCGATCCGGACGACGGCGACCATCTCCGCGCCGCCGCGCGCGAACGCCACGAGCACGGGCTCGGGCTCCGACTTGCCCTGGAGCAGTTCGCGCGAGACCGCGCGCAGGGCCGCGACGTCCTTCACGGGGCGGCCGCCGACGGCCAGCAGGAGGTCGCCCTCCAGCAAGCCCGGCTTGGCCTCCGCGGCGGGACCGCCCGGACGGAGCGAATCGACCACGACGCCATCCTGGTTCGGACGCTTGGCGCGCAAGGCGGAAAGCCGGGTCTGGTCCCGGGCGGTGATCCCCCAGGAGGCGAGCTCGGCCTCGCGGGCGATGTTGGCCGGACGTTCGTCGGGCGTGAGGGCGACGGTCCGGGCGGCCCCGTCGCGCACGAAGTCCAGCTTGACCGACCGGCCCGGGCGCAAGGCGGCGACCTGCCGGTGATAGGTCGGCATCTGCTCGTCGCAATCCGCGTGGACGGGCTGGCCGTCCAACGCCGTCAGGAGGTCGCCCTGCCGGAGGCCGGCGGCGGCCGCCGGCGAGCCCCGCAGCACGGCGCGCACGAGCACCCCGCGGCGGCCTTCGCCGGACAGCGAGCGAAGCAAGGGCTGGACCTCGAGGCCGAGCCAGCCGCGGACGACGCGGCCCGCGGCGATGAGCTCGGTCGCCACGGCGCGGGCGGTGTTGGCGGGGATCGCGCCGCCCAGGCTGCCGACGCCGATCTCGTTGATGCCGACGATCCGGCCCTGGGTGTCGACCAGCGGGCCGCCGGAATTGCCGCCGAAGATGACGGCGTCATGGCCGAACCAGCGGACCAGCTCGCCCACGGACTCGCCGTCGAGGTTCATCGCGCCGACGAAGCGCGTCATGACCATCGCGTCGTTGGCGATGATGCCGAGGGTCACGGACTGCGTCAGGCCGGCCGGGCAACCCATCGAGAGCACCGTGTCGCCCGCGCGCACGCGGTCGGAATCGGCGAACTCCGCCACCGGCAGCGGCGCCGTCGACCGGCGCCGGGAAAGGTCGAGCTGGATCACCGCGACGTCCGTCATGGCGTCGGCGCCGACCAAGGTCGCGGGCAGCTCCTCGCGGTCCGCGAGGCGGCAGAGGAAGGTCGCGCCGCGACCCGCGACGTGGTAGTTCGTGACGACGCGACCCTGCGCGTCGATGATGGCGCCGGAGCCGACCGCGTGCTGCCGGAGCATGCGTCCCTCGGAGCCGTCCTCGGAGATGACCTCGATGCGCACGATGGTGGGCGACATGCGGGCGATGGCGCGCTCGACCTCGGGGCGGCGGGCGTCGTCGGCCGCGCCCAGGGGAGCGGCGAGCAGGAGGAGGCAGGCGAGGAGACGGGGCATGGGGGAAGTCAGGCGCGGGCGCGCAGGGCGAAGAGGCGGAGCAGGCGGAGGAAGAACTGCTCGAGGCCGGCGAGGACCTGGTAGTTCAGCTCGAGGCGGCCGCGCGCCTCCTCGAGGAGGTCGATCGCCGCGGCGACCTGGGAGAGGCAGTCGGGGTGCTGGCGGCCGGCGAGCCGGAGGCGTTCCTCCATGGCCGTGAGCAGGCGGGCGCGGATACCGCGGCGGATCGACTCCTCATGGGCGAGCTCGACCTCCTCCTCGTCATCGTCGCCGGGCGGAGGCTCGGGCGCGAGCTTCAGGGCCTCCTCCGTGAACAGTTCCAGCAGGACCTCGAAGCGCGCGCAGAGCGCGTACGCGGGGATGAACAGCTCGGCGGAGCGGGGCAAGGTCGGCCCGGCCAGCTTGCCCAGCAAACGGTCGAACTCGCGGAGCCAATCCGCCCAGGCCGGATCCTTGATCGCGGGAGCCTCGCCGCCGACATGGAAGCGCAGGCAACGGCTGAGGATCGTGGGGAGGACGCGGTAGTAGTTCGCCGTCTGCAGCACGATCAGCGTGCCGGGCGGCGGCTCCTCCAGCGTCTTGAGGAAGCAGTTGGCGCCCTCCGACATGAACCGGTCGGGCTCGTGCACCAGGACGACGCGGCGCGCGGAGACCGAGGTCAGGCGCAGGGCGGCCACGACCTCCTGGGTGGACTCGATGTTGATGCGCCGCGACTTCTTGGCCGGACGGAGCACGCGGCAATCGGCGTGCGCGAGCGGGTCCGGCACGCCGAGATGGACGGCGGCCAGCCGTTCCGCCGCGCGCGCGAGCACCTCGCCGTCGGCCCCGGTGAGCAGCACCGCGTGGGGCATGCGTCCCTCCGCGCGGGCGCGCAGGAGGACCTTGAGGGCCGGCAGGTCGTCGACCTCAGGCGAAGCGGTTTTGGACTTCATGCCAGATCTCCTCGGAGATGAGGTCGGGGGAGCGGTCCGCGTCGAGGACGCGGAAACGGGCCGGCTCCTCGCGCACCAAGGCGTGGTAGGCGGCGCGCACCCGGCCATGGAACGCCTCGCCCAGGGCCTCGAAACGGTCGGAACGACCATGGTCGCGCAACGAGGCGCGCCCCAGCCCGCGGGTCGGGTCGAGGTCGAGCAGGAACGTCAGGTGCGGACGGAGCGATCCGCAGGCGAGGCGGTTGGCGGCCTCGATGGCGGCGCGCTCGAGTCCGCGTCCGCCCGACTGGTAGGCGACGGTGGAGTCGATGAAGCGGTCGCACAGGACGACCGCGCCGCCGGCCAGCGCCGGGGCGATGACCTCCGCCACCAGCTGGGCGCGGCAAGCCGCGAAGAGCAAGGCCTCGGCCTCCGGCGCGATGACGGAGCCGGGACGCTTGAGGACATCGCGCATGGTCTCGCCCAAAGGGGTCCCGCCCGGCTCACGCAGGCGCAGCACGCGCGAGCCGGCGGCTTCCAGCCGTTCGGCCAGGCGGGCGAGCTGGGTGGACTTGCCGGCGCCTTCGCCTCCTTCCAAGGTGATGAGCTTTCCCGCGATGGGCATGAAGGCGCAGGATGCCCGCGACCCGCGTCATGGCGAGAGGAGAAAAGGCCCCGCGGCCTCCCCAAACGACGGACCCGGCGCAGGGCCGGGTCCGGGGAGGCGCATGGGTCGACCGCTCAACCGCCGGTGGGCGACGGGTTGGTCTGGGTCTGGGTCTCGACCGTCTTCTGCACCGTCTCGGTGACCTTCTGGATCGCCGAGTCCGTGGAGGAGGTGCCACCGCCGGAGCTGGTGCTGGTCGGGGTCGAGGGCGGGGTCAGCGGCTTGGACGGCGGGACTTCGGGCGGCGGCGTGGTGGTCGTGGTCGTGCCATCGGGATTGGTCGTGGTGACCGGGGCCACGGGCGGAGGGGGCGGCGGGGCGTTGTCGGCCATGTTCTTGACCGTGGCGGCGATGCCTTGGTCGAGGGAACTGACCGTGGCGAGCGTGGTCGCGACGCTGCCAAGCTGGGCGGAATTCATGGGGGCCAACGTGATGACCGGAGCGGGCTCGGTGGCCGGCGCGGCCGTCGTGTCAGCGGGCTTCGTGCCGGTCGTGTCGGCCGGGGCGGCCGGGGCGGTGCCGGTGGTATCGGCCGGCTTGGTGCCGGTCGTGTCGGCGGGCTTGGTGCCGGTGGTGTCGGCCGGCTTGGTCGTCTCCACGGGCTTGGGCACGGGCGCCTGGACGGAAAGCTGGTCGCCCGGCTTGACCGCGATGGGGCCGGAGTTGGCGGCGAAGACGGTGGCCTCGACGGAACCGCGCACGCAACCGATGTTCAGCGTGCCGGTACCCTTGCCGTTGTCGGCGAACTCGACCGTGTAGATGGTGCCGCGGATGCGGGCCACGCCGACCGGGGTCTTGATGGTGTAGGAGGACTGCGGGTTGAGCTTGCGGACCTCGCCGATGACCTTGCCGCGGATGACCTCGATCTCGGTGATCGACGGGCTGGGCTCCTTGTCGAGCTTCTGGTACTCGCCCTCGACGATGCGATCGGAGACGACCTGGCGGAAGGTCTTCACCTCCAGGAGCGTGTCCGGGCTGACGATCAAGGTGGAACCGTTGGAAAGGATCAGCTCGACGGTGTTCTTCGGGGTGGTCTCGACGCGGAAGCCTTCCTGGAAAATCCGGGCGGTCCGGAGCGGCTCCTTCTTCCCCTGCTTGTCGTAGAGGTAGGCCTCGTCCTTCACGATGCCGACCTGGAGCTTGCCGTTCGTCAGGGCGGCGAAGGAAAGCGACGGGGCAACCCCCAGCGCCAGAAGGCAAAAAGACTTGAAGAGGGAACGCATGGAGACCGAGGGGTGGGGATAAATAGACTACCCTAGCCACAGCATGAGGCAACCCCTTTAAACAAAAGAGCCCCCACCAAAAGGTGGGGGCTCCTGTGAATAACTCCCTCGGGAGAATTAGGCCGAAACGAACTTCTCCAGACGGCGCTGCACGTGGATGGCCGAGAGCTGAGCGTAGCGCGGAAGTCCCTGCTCGTAAGGCAGTTGGAGTTCTCCTTGGATCAGCGGGAGGGCGTAGCGCACGAAGTCCGGGTGGATGGACATGCGGTCTTCGCCGATCCACTTATCGGGGAAAGCCTTCACGCCATTGGCGATCTCGGAGAGCGGCGCCAGGAGGGTCTTCACGCCGTAGTTCTCCTTCTCGGAGCGGGTGATGATGACCATCTTGCCGGACTCGCCGGCGACGGCCGCCTTGACGGCTTCGCTGCCGCAGAGGAAGGCCTCGTCGACGTCGGTCTTGGAGGCGCTGTGCGACGCGGCGCGCTGGGCGATGCCGAGCTTGGAGGCGCGGGCCTTGACGCCGGAGAAGCGCTGCTCGACCAGGTTGCGGAGGGACTCGCCGGCGCCGCCGAGGACGGCATGGCCGAACGCGTCGGTGCTGGAAGTGTCGGCGCCGAGGTAGTTGCCGGCCTCGTCCTGGACGCCTTCGGACACGACCACGAAGCAGTGGCCGCTCGACTTGAGGACTTCCTCGACGCGGCGGATGAAATTGTCGGCGTTGAACGGCACCTCGGGCAGCAGCACGATGTGCGGGGCGCCGCACGAGTAGTGCGTGTTGCGCACCTGCTTGTCGTCGGACTTGTCGCGGCGATGGGCGAGGACCGAGGAGGCGGCGAGCCAGCCGGCGTTGCGGCCCATGACCTCCAGGATGGAGACGAAGTCGTTCTGGCCCATGGCGGCGTTGTCGAGGGACATCTCGCGCACGGTCAGGGCGATGTGCTTGGCGACGGAGCCGAAGCCCGGGCTGTGGTCGGTCAGGGGGAGGTCGTTGTCGATGGTCTTCGGCACGCCGATGACGCGCAGCTCATAGCCGCGCTCCTTGGCGAGGGCGTCGATCTTCGCGGCGGTGTCCTGGGAGTCGTTGCCGCCGATGTAGTGGAAATAGCGGATGTTGTGGGCCTCGAAGACCTGGAGGATGCGGTCGAAGTCCTCGGCCTTCTTCACCTTGTAGCGGCAGGTGCCGAGGGCGGCGCCCGGGGTGTGCTGGAGGGCGCGGAGGGTCTGCTGGGACTCGGCGGCGAGGTCGACCAGGTTCTCGTTGAGGACCCCCTGGATGCCGTTCAGGGCGCCGTAGATCTCCGGGATCTCGTCCTCATGGTTGAGGGCTTCGGCGATGACCCCGGCGAGGCTGGCGTTGATGACCGGGGTGGGACCGCCGCTTTGCGCGACGAGAAGATTGCCTTGTAGGGAGGACATGGGAGGGAACAGGTTGAAAAGTGGGTTGTGGGAAGCCCCCCGCCCCTTGGCAACACGGAAAACCCTCCCCCACCCTCGCGACCGCCGAAACCCTCAGAGAATGCGTCCGGGCTTGATCTGGGCCGACTCGGGCACCTTGGCGGACCAGGCGGCGGCCTGGGCGGCGAAGGCGTCGACCTGGGCGCCGGCCGAGCCGGTCAGTTCGCCGGCCTTGGTCACCGCGTCGAGCAGGACGGACTTGGGCAGCCGGAGGCGCGCGTCGGCCGCCAGACGGTCGACGAGGTCGTTGCGTTCGGTCCGGCCGGAGCGCAGGTCGCGGGCGACGGCGACGGCGTGCTCCTTGATGGCCTCGTGCGCCTCCTCGCGGCCGGCGCCGGCCTTGACCGCCTCCATGAGGAAGGTCGTGGTGAGCAGGAACGGGAGGTAGTGGCGGGACTCGCGATCGATGACCGGACGGTTGACCTCCATCTGGCCCAGCACGGTGAGGAAAGCCTCGAGCAGGCCGTCGATCGCCAGGAAGGCGTCGGGCAGCAGCACGCGCCGCACGACCGAGCAGGCGACGTCGCCCTCGTTCCACTGGTCGCCGGCGAGCGAGGCCGCCATGGCGAGGTGGCCGCGCAGGATGACGAGGAAGCCGTTGATGCGCTCGCAGGTGCGGGCGTTCATCTTGTGCGGCATCGCGGAGGAGCCGACCTGGCCCGGCAGGAAGCCCTCGCTGGCGAGCTCGTGGCCGGCCATGAGGCGCAAGGTGCGCGCGAAGGAGGACGGGCCGGAGGCCGCGGAGACGAGGGCGGCGACGACCTCGAGGTCCATCGAGCGCGGGTAGACCTGGCCGACCGCGCCGAGGGCGTGCGGGATGCCGAGGTGCGCGAGCACGCGCTGCTCGAGGCGGGCGACCTTGGCGATGTCGCCGGCGAAGAGCGTGAGCTGGTCGAGCTGGGTGCCGACGGCGCCCTTGAGGCCGCGGGCGGCGAAGGCGCCGAGGGCCGCGTCGAGCTGGGCCGTGCCGCGGAGGCATTCCTCGCCGAACATCGCCCAGCGCTTGCCGACCGTGGTGGGCTGGGCGGCGACGTTGTGCGTGCGCGCGGCGATGAGGACGTCGCGGTCGGCGACGGCGCGGCGGGCCAGCCCGGCCACGGCGGCCACGTGCTTGGCGCGGATGAGCTGGAGGGAGCGGAAGACCTGGAGCTGCTCGACCGATTCGGTGAGATCCCGGCTGGTCAGGCCCTTGTGGACATGCTGATGGCCGGCGAGCGCGCAGAACTCGTCGATGCGGGCCTTCACGTCATGCCGCGTCGTCTCCTCGCGGACGCGGATGGACTCGAGGTCGACCTGGTCCTTCACGCGCTCGTAGGCGGCGATCGCGTCGGCGGGGATGTCCAGCCCGAGGTCGCGCTGCGCCTTCATGACCGCGATCCAGTACTCGCGCTCCAGGATCACGCGGCCGCGGGTGGACCAGATGGCCTTCATCGCCGGGGAGGCGTAGCGATCGGCGAGGACGTTGGGGACGAGGTCGGATTCCATCGGGAAAGTCGGGCTTATAGCAGGGTTAGCGGCGGACGGCAAGCGCCCGCAGGAACATCGCGCGCACGGCGGCCTCGTCGTCGCCGCGGTTGGAGGCGTCGAAGCAGTCCGCGCAGGCCAGCTGCAGGTCCACCAGCTCGGCCAAGGTGAAACGGGCGGCCGCCGGGGCCACCTTGT
>Ga0222712_10005241_pt1 | contig 13239 bp, 11 predicted proteins | sample C33_657DmetaG_FD_165043 | JGI IMG/M metagenome (GOLD analysis project Ga0222712, IMG submission 165043) | Estuarine water microbial communities from San Francisco Bay, California, United States - C33_657D | ecosystem: Environmental > Aquatic > Marine > Unclassified | place: USA: California...
TCTATTGAACTTTTTTGATCAAGTGGTTATAAACGCGGAGCGCCTTCCAATTGGAAGGCGCTCCGCGTTATACTTTCTTTAAAGTGATTACTTTGGATCAAGTGCGTTTTTGATCCTGTCTGCAACATCTTGCAGATGGTATTTGCTCATTGCATCAGGCATGCCAGCAGTGGCTGCCTGGATTTCAGTCCTGAGTGAAGCAAGGTGTGCGCGAACCACAGACGATACGTCCGTTTTCTTTGCATCAGGACCCATGCTGATGGAACCGCCCATGGAGATGGTCATACCGCTCGCGGCATTGTTGCCCAGCAAGGCAATCATTCTTTCAGCATATGCCTTTTGAAGGTTTCTTCTGTGCCCATCAATCTTCTTTTTTGCGGCAAGTTCGCTCCAGATGCCTTTTTTCAGGTCGCTGAAGAGTTCATCAACATTGTATGCGTTGGCAAACCTGTTGGCAGATGTGCTCATCCTGGTTAGGCGTGAAACAGAGAGGATGCTGCCAAGTACATTGTCCTGAATGGATGCAAGTTGGTCTGCAGTTGGGCTGCTGATCTTGTCCAGGATATTGTTGTCCAGCATCCAAGTTGGTGTCGCAAACAACTGCGTGTTTACAAAAGCAACTGCATCTTTCTGCATGGCCTTTGGCGTTACTTCAAATACACTACCAGCTTGCTCTACGCTTTTTGGCGTCTCATAGTAGCCACCAATGTTGCGCACCACATGTCCAAGATAACGGTTGAATTGTGAAACCACCTGGCCATACATCTGGGAAAGATTGGAATAATTATTGCCTTCCTCTTTGGTCCATTCTGGCAGGTTGGGCAAAATCCTTTTCAGGTTTTTGATGCCGTATTCGCTGGCCCTCATCGCGTTGTCACCAAGGTCTTCGCTTTGTGTTCTTGCATCAGACATGTTGCCATACTCATAGGTGCCAAACCATACCCGTGGATTTTGTGCAATCCTTTCGTTGTATAGTTTATTCCTTTGTTTTTTATCAGCCTCTTCGGTGTCTGCTCCATATCCATAACCCCACTCAATTGCCCACTTGTCGTAGTCGCCTATGCGGGGGAACAAACCAGCCTTGCTGATCTTGTCTTCCGGTTGAGCAACATAGTTGAAACGTGCATAGTCCATGATGGATGCAGTATGTCCATTGGCTTCAACCCATGTCTTGTCGCGCAGTTTTTCCACTGGTGTCTTGCTGCTGGATCCCATGTTGTGGCGAAGACCAAGGGTATGACCCACTTCATGGGAAGAAACAAAACGGATAAGATTGCCCATCAGGTCATCATCAAAAGTCATCTTGCGTGCATCAGGATCCACTGCGGCTGCCTGTACAAAATACCAATCGTGTACCAGGCTCATTACATTGTGGTACCATCCGATATGGCTTTCAATGATTTCACCACTGCGGGGATCATGAACGTTGGGCCCATAGGCATTTGCGATGTCTGAAGCAAAGTAGCGGATTACGGAAAAGCGTGCATCCTCCAAGCTCATGGTGCTGTCATTCTCAGGCCATTCCTTGCCGATGATGGCATTTTTGAAGCCCGCCTTTTCAAATGCAACCTGCCAGTCATTGATACCCTTGATCAGGTAAGGCCTCCATTTTTTGGGTGTGGCAGGGTCAATATAATATACAATGGGCTTTTGTGGTTCAACGAGTTCGCCTTTTTTCCATTTTTCAACATCTTCCTTTTTGGGTTGAAGGTTCCAGCGCACAATGAAATTTTCGTTTTCAACCTTTTGCTGGTTGTCGCTGTAAACGCTGTAATCATCTGCGAAATAACCAACGCGCTGGTCGTTCATCCTTTTTTTCATCGGTGTTTCTGGAAGGAGGATGAATGAGGTATTGGTTTCAATGGTAACCGCACCTGCTGCACTCGCTGCAGGAAGGCTTGGTGTAGGGAATGGAGAGGGTGCTCCCATGCCACCACCGCTTGAAGCGCCGAATGTTTTTACGGTGCGCACCTCTGTGTTGATGGGGAAGCTTTTTATGGTCTCGATATAGGATCGATCGGCCATCAGCATGGTCAGGTTGAACCTTCTTTTGGATGAGGCGTTGAGTGAAACTGCTTGGTTGTCTCCCTTGAAAAAGTCAGTAACCTCAATGACTGCACCGCTGGAATCTTTGCCCAATGATTTTACATCGAATGCTGCTGCAATCGGGTCGAGGTTTGAATTCCTTACAGCCTTGTAGATGGGTTGGGTGGAATCCGCCACACTGATGACAGTCACTACCCTCATGAAAACCTTGTTGTCAGGTCCTTTTTCAAACTTAACCACCTGTTGGTTGGCCATTTCCCCACCATAGAGTCCGCCGCCACCTGCAACTTTTGAAAAGCGGGTGATGGCCATGATTTCCCTACCGAAAATGGCCTCACTGAGCTCAAAATAGAACTTGTCGTCCACTTTGTGCACTGTAAAAAGGCCTTTTGAAGTTTTTGCTTTTGCTGTGATCACTTCCTTATAGGCCTTGGGCCCTGTTTTGGGGGCGCCCATTGGAGGCATGGAAGGAGCGCCAGATGGGGCTGCAGGAGCTGCGGCAGGGGCCGGAGGAGGTTGGTCTCGTCGGTTTTGTGCAACCGAAATTAGTTGTTGGGTCAGGATGATACTGGCCATTGCAGTTATCCTGATGAACTGGATTGATCTCATTTTTCTCTTTTTTGTGGAAGGTAAATATATGTTTTCTGTACAATAAAACGCACGAAAGTGAACAAAGGTTCTGACGGAGGAAAGACGGAAAATTTGCACCATTTTTAAATTATTTTAATTTTTTTTCAGCCTGTGATTTTTTTTAGCCAATTTCATTATCTTGCTCAGCATCAACTGAACTATTAACGAAAAGACAAGTGCTTGACGTGATTTGTCAGCGGGTGTAAACTATTTTTTTAACAACCAGAAATTTTAAATTCTAAAAAACGAAAGTCATGGCAGAAACTAAACCAAATGCAGCTGCTAAAGCATCAACATCCAAAGGTGGAGGAAACGCAATTTCTTATCTGGCACCAATTCTTTGTATCATCGCCGGATACGCAGTATGGAGATTTATTTTGGGTAACCCGGACGGATTTTCCAAGCCGGATGAATTGGGTGGTTTCTGGCCTTCGCACAAGGGGCCAATCGGCGCTTGGAACAAAATGTACGAAGGTGGTATCATCGTTCCTCTTTTGATCGGTTGTTTTTTCATGGTAGTGGTATTCTCAATTGAGCGTTTCCTTACCATCAGCAAAGCAACAGGTACTGCATCCAATGCAGAATTTGTTCGCAAAGTTCAATTCGAATTGGCCAATAAGAACGTTGACGCTGCCATCGCCCTTTGCGACAAGCAAAAAGGAAGTGTTGGTAATGTAATGAAGGCTGGCTTGAAGAAGTACAAGGAAATGATTTCTTCAACTGAATTCTCCACAGACCAAAAGGTTGCAGCCATTCAAAAAGAAGTGGAAGAAGCCACTGCGCTTGAGCTTCCAATGTTGCAAAAGAATCTTGTATTCCTTTCAACGTTGACTTCTCTCGGTACACTTGTTGCCCTTCTTGGAACTGTATTGGGTATGATCAAATCATTCTCATCTCTTGGTGAGGAGGGTGGATCCGGTGCTGCTGCTGAACTTGCGGTAGGTATCTCAGAAGCCCTATACAACACTGCACTGGGTATCGGTACTTCGTCTGTGGCCTTGATGATGTACAACGTGTTTACTACTAAGATTGACGCTATCACTTACGGTATTGACGAGTCAGGTTTCACCTTGACACAGAGCTTCGTTTCTCAATACAAGTAATCGCCCATTCCTTTATGGAATTCAGGGACAATAGCATCTAAATCATAAAATAGCAAACATGCCAAGTGTTAAAATAAAAAAACATGCACCGGACAATGACATGACGCCCTTCGTGGACGTTGCGTTCCTGATCCTGTCGTTTTTCATGTTGGCAACAAAATTCAAACCAGAAGAACCTATCGAGGTTACAACCCCGAATTCGGTTTCTTCAGCAGCCTTACCCGAAAAGGATGCCTTCATGGTGTCCATCGATAAGGGCGGCAGGGTTTTTGTTTCGGTAGACAATCCACAGTTCCGCCAGATTCTTATTGACAACCTCAACAAGACCAGGAACCTGGGTTTGACGCCAGCTGAAATGAAGAACTTCATCAATGCACCCAGTGTAGGTGTGCCATTCAGCCAATTGAAAAGCTTGCTTTCATTGGATCCCGAACTGGAAAGCACCAAAAATGTGGTAAAACAACAGCCTGGTATTCCATGTGCTGATTCTACCGGTGGAGAACTCTACTTTTGGGTACGTGATGCCCTCGTAGCCTACTCCGGCAGAAAGTTGAACCTGTTGATCAAATCAGACAACGATACCAAGTATCCTGTTTTCAAAAATGTACTGAATGCATTCAAGAAGAACGATCAAAACAAGTTCCTTCTTGTAACTGCACCAGAGGATGCCCCTCCAGGTACATCCCTTTACGAAACACGTCAGAACCAAATCAACAAGAAGTAAATTAATTGATCAACCGAAAAATAACCCATTATGGCAAGTATTGACGGAGGCGGAGATAGCGGCGGTCACAAAAAAGGACCGGGCGTTAAAAAAGCCAAAAAAATGTCTACCCGCGTAGACATGACACCCATGGTAGACCTGGGGTTCCTGTTGATTACCTTCTTTATCTTCACAACAACAATGGCACAGCCTACGGCAATGAACCTCTTCATGCCAAAGGATGTTGACAAGCCTGAAGACCAAAATAAAGTAAAAGAATCAGGTGCCTTCACCATACTGTTGGGAAAGCAGGATATCGTATATTTCTATGAGGGATTGGATCCGGCTGCAGAAGGAAATTTCAGGACAGCCACATTCAAGACAATCAGGGATGAGATTATCCGTAAAAAACAGAATACCAAACCAGATGACCTCGTGATCATCATCAAGCCATCAGAAGATGCCACCTACAAGAATACGGTTGACATTCTCGATGAGATGACGATCAGTGAGATCAAGCGATACGCCATGGTTGATATTTCACCGGTTGAATACCAATTGGTGAAAATCACAGAGAGTGCCGCTGGTATCAAGTGATTTTTTGTGAAAATTGAACGAATCTGAATCTCTAATTAAAAGCATTACCATGGATGCAAACAAAATATTAAGCGCCGAACTGATCGACCTCGTTTTCGAGGGCAGAAACAAGAATTATGGTGCTTATGAACTGCGCACACAGTACAACAGGCGACTCAGGAACGCATTGCTCCTGACCGCTTCAATTGGACTGTTCCTTGTGTTGGTATCCTTCCTCTCTTCTTTGGACCTTGGCGACAAAAAAGGTCAGATCCAAATCAAGGAAGTGGAGTTGGAGGAAATCAAACAGCCAGAGAATGAGCCACCACCACCACCACCACCACCGAAGCCACCAGATCCACCAAAAGTTGAAATGGCCAAATTCACACCTCCGAAGGTTGTGAAGGATGAAGAGGTGAAGGAAGAAGAAAAGCCACCAGAAATTGAAAAACTGGAGGAAACCAAGATTGGTACCGTTAACCAGGAGGGTACCAAGGACGAAGGTATCATTGCACCTCCCACCGAAGACAAGGGTGGAGTGGTGGAAGCTCCCAAGGAAGACGATTCTGACAAGATTTTCCAAAAGGTTGAAATTGATGCTGAGTTTCCAGGTGGCGTTGCAGGATGGACACGTTATGTGACCAGGGAAATTGAAAGGAACATCGATGAATTGCAGGATGACGGCCGTTCAGGAACCGTTGTTATTCTCTTCATTGTGGACAAGGAAGGTGGCGTAAGCGAAGTGCGTGCATTGCCATGCAGCGAAGCTGGTGTTGCCAAATGTCTTCCTCCCAATTCCAAACTTGCAGAGATTGCAGTGAATGCAATCCGCAAGGGACCAAAATGGAAGGCTGCCATCCAAAATGGTCGTCAGGTAAAGGCATATCGCCGTCAACCTGTTACTTTCCAGCTTGCAGAAGAATAGCAGACAACCACAATGTTATAGCAGTCGCCCCGCACATGCGGGGCGACTTTTTTTGTGCCCGAATTGATCAGGTCTCATGCAGCTTCTCGAGGATAAGGTTGTAGTTTTGCAACAACATGCAACAAAGAACCAATTGGAATGAAGTGATTGTAGCCCTTGCAACACCCCCCGGGATTGGAGCCATTGGGTTGATCCGTTTGAGTGGCAATGGATCCATTTCTTTGATCAATGAAATGTTTCCTTCAAAGGATCTTTCGGTTCAAAAAGGCAATACTCTTCATGTGGGACTCCTCATGGATGGCAGCAAGCTGCTCGATGAAGTTGTGCTCTCCCTTTTCAAAGGTCCACGTTCTTATACGGGTGAAGATGTCATTGAAATTTCATGTCATGGCTCGCCCTATATTCAACAACAGGTGATGGAAGCCTGTATCATTCGTGGGGCAAGGCTGGCCAACCCAGGTGAATTTACCCTCAGGGCTTTCCTGCATGGGAAAATGGACCTGGTGCAGGCAGAAGCAGTTGCCGACCTGATTGCCTCAGGGACCAAGGCTGCACAGGAAACAGCATTGAACCAGGTCAGGGGAGGCTTCTCCAGTGTATTGGCTTTTTTGCGGGAAGAATTGATCAAGTTTTCTGCACTTATTGAATTGGAGTTGGATTTTTCGCAGGAAGATGTTGAGTTTGCTGATCGTACTGCACTCCGAACTTTGTTGGATCAGATTGAAACAAGCGTCAATGACCTCCTTGCTTCTTTCAAGTTGGGGAATGTGATCAAGAACGGTGTTAATGTTGCCATTGTAGGCAAGCCCAATGCTGGTAAATCCACCTTGCTCAATGCGCTGTTGAAAGAAAACAGGGCCATTGTGAGTGCCATCGCCGGTACCACAAGGGACACCATTGAAGAGGTATTGAACATTGATGGAATACTCTTTCGTTTGATTGATACGGCGGGTATTCGTGAGGGTGCTGACGAAATTGAAGCGATAGGTGTTGAAAAGAGCAAAGAGAAAATGAAATCAGCAGACATTGTGCTTTATCTTTTTGATGCCAGTGCTGATCTGAAAGCGGATGTGGAAGCCATGCAACATCAGCTTAACCAAGTAGCCCGTTCCTGGATCATGATTGGCAATAAAGTGGATGATCCTGAAGCTGTTTCATCGATCGCTTCAAACTTTGGATTGAAAGATGCCGTCTATATTTCTGCCAAACAAAACATGAACTTGGATACATTGAAATTGACCTTGACAGAAAAAGTGATCAGTGGTGGTGTCAATACAGAGAACACCATCGTAACCAATGCAAGGCATTACCAATCGTTACAAAAACTTTCCAGCATATTGACCGCCATTCGAAGTGGCATGCAAGACAATGTGCCCGGAGATCTGCTGTCCATCGATATCCGCGAGTGTCTCTACCAGTTAGGAGAGATTACAGGGCAAATCTCCAACGAGGACCAGTTGGATTTTATTTTCAGCAAGTTTTGTATCGGAAAGTAGACTTAGATCCCTAAAAGGGTTCACTATTCAGCTTAAAAAATTTTCTTGCTTATTCGGAGATACTCGGACCATTGGGAGTATTTGGCAACAGTTTTTGATTTTTATCAAGTTTAAAATTTTCGGTAGTTGGAAACTTGACGTTTGTCTCTTTGATCAAGGGGTCTGCGGTTTTTGCCAATTCTGCTAAAAATTTATCTTTATCAATTTTTTTAATTACTGCTTCATTCATACCTCCCAGGGTTTGTCCCCCAGCGACCCACTCTTCTTTAAAGGCATCAATTTCTGTTCCTTTGGCCATATCGAGATCAAACTTTTCAGGATGAGGAAAATCATACCTGACCATTTCATTCGCTGGATTTTCCTGTTTTCCTCCTAACTCTTTATCCACCCATCTTCCTTGATCTGCTCCAATTACTTTTTCCATGTGCCAAATACCTGTGTCTCCATCTGGTTTGGGTTTTTGACTATCCTGCTGAACTGTGTCAGCTTCGCCCTTTGTCGTTAAAAACTTAAAATCTTGGCCAAAGCCCCACTCTTCTTTACTCATTTTTGCAATCCAAGGCGTTTCAAATCGAGTAGCCCCCACCTCAAATTTTTTCAGATGTTCAGTATACTTCGCCTCTCCAAGAATATCTTTAGGGTGTGGCAAGACACCTTTTTGATCTCTTCTTCTAGCTTCAGTTGCACCCTCAACAGTGGACACCTTACCCTTATTTTCCGTCAAAACTGCCCGATCCTTTACCTTTAAATTGCTAAATCCTTCTTCGCCTGTAGCACCAGCACGTTGAATTGTGGTTGAAGAGTTATTTGCTAATCCAACCGAAGCCATTCTTTGAATTGGGCCTAATTCTTGACCACCATCTTGCATCGCTTTCTGTCCCAACACATCTGCTTCTTTTTCTAAGCCAATGTCGTCATTGATATTGACTTTACCTTTCAGCTGCTGGGTAGGCTTTACACGGCCTTCTTTTTGCTGGACAACATGGCCTAATTCATGCGGGAGGTGCTTTTCTTGACCTGGTCCCAAGTGGATGTTCGTACCTTGGGCATAGGCATGCGCTTGGAGATGGGCTGGCTTGTAGGAGTTGCGATGCACCTTTACGTCGTTGAGTGACAATCCGGAAATGGATTCCATGCCAGATTTTAAGCCATCAGGCAGGCCAGTTTTATTTTCTTGACGCTGAACAACCGTTGGTTGTGTAGAGAATATTTGGGAATTACTCTTTGCTTGCAGTTGAGCGATCCGCAAAGAACTAGAAATATGTGCAGATTTGGATTGAAGTTGACTGATCCGACTTTTGGTTCCTTGATCGTCTGCTGCAGCTTGAAGTTGTACAAGTTGAAAAGTACTGGGCCTGGAATCTACGAACTCCATATCTCCCAAGCTACTTGCTTCCTTAGCTTCTTGAACTGGCGAGGCTGTTTTATTTTTTTGTTCTACAGGAGCTTTAAAATCACCCATTTTTTATTCAAGATTAAGGAGGAGGATTTTTGAGATAATTTCCCGCATGAGCTAAAGGTAGAATTTTAAACTTTTTTTAAAAATTATTTTTGAAAATTACGTTCAAATAAAATAAAGTTGAACATACCAAAGTGATTGTTCATTAGATCTGCCCATTTGCCTGAGAATCAATTTATCGAAACGATATCAACTCAACATCAAAAACCAACGCACAGTTTGGTCCAATTGTTGCACTAACTTGCCTATCACCATAAGCCAGATCGGGATGCAAAAAAAGTCGCCATTTGCTTCCTACAGGCATCAATTGCAAAGCTTCAATCCATCCTTTTATGACTCCATTTACTGGAAATGAAGCAGGCTGCCCTCGTTTAACGGAACTATCAAAAACCTCTCCACTGATCAATGTGCCATGGTAATGACAGGTAACAATATTGTGTAATTTGGGTTTTTCTCCTTGTCCCTCCACTAAAATTTGGTATTGCAATCCGCTTGTCAATACAAATATTCCTGGCTTGCTAGCATTCTCAGATAAATAGTTTTCAGCAGCAAGTAAATTAGCAGCCGCTTTTTCTTCTTTCAATGCTTTTAATCGATCCGAAACAGACATATTTATTGGTTTATGAGGGATAAAAAATACAATTGGATTCAATAACAATTTCCATAGACAATTGTTGTTATTTCCATGAATCCACTAGACCAGGACCGCATCATTGAAATGGCGTGGGAGGACAGGACCCCGTTTGAGGCCATTTTGTTTCAGTTTGGACTTACTGAGGCTGATGTGATCGCTTTGATGAGAAAATCGCTCAAGCGCAGCAGTTTCAACCTTTGGCGAAAACGGGTCAACAGTGGTGTGAGCCAAAAACATTTGCAGAAGCGCAACCCAGAGATAGACCGGTTCAAGTGCACACTTCAGCGACAGATCACACACAATAAAATCAGCAAAAGATAAAATAGTTGCCGCAAGTTTTAAAAATCCATCCCTAATTTTCATCATCAATACAATGAAAGGAGTAAAAAAAGCGGATTTACCCACCAAGGTCTGCCAGCGGTGCAACAGGCCGTTTACCTGGAGGAAAAAATGGGAAAAGGTATGGAACGAAGTGAAATATTGCAGCGACAAATGCAGAAAGGCGCGTTGATCATACTTTCAAACAGTATAGTGCCAAGCCTCAATTGTTCAATGCCGTGATTCTCAGTGCCAGATAGGGTTTCAGCGGCAGCCTGATTTTTTTCATTTCTTTGTCATAGACCCGATAATCATTGGGAGCGCCTGTTTCAAGAAAGCCAGGAACAGGTGTTATGGTCATATCCCAGGTATCGATGATCTCCAGCTTGTATTTTTTGCCTGCACCAATTCTCTCAAAGGAGCCATTCTTTGCAGGTAAATTGAAGGTCCAGGTTTCATTGATTTCTTTTCCAAAATATATGAGATGGTCTCCGTTTCCACGGGTGGCGGTTTTCATGTCACGGCTTATATCTGATGGTTCTATAGGTCCCGGTGCGTCTTCCAGGATCTTTCTAAGAAATCCTGCCCGTCTCCAGCTGCCGCCCTTGAACTGTCCGCCCTTGGCCCAAAAAATGGTATCAGTTGCATCTTTGAACATATAGGATTCACCATGGGTAACATAGGTTCCTCCAATAGCCCCCATCCACATCAGGTGGTTCATTTCTTCACCGCTGTACCGGCCCCAGCGGCTTTCAAGGTTTCCTTCATATCCCACCTCGTCATAAATGATGGGCTTCTGATAGACGTTCCTTGCGATGGCGGCTGCACCCCAGTTCATGACGGGAGCTTCATCCTGAATGCTGGCATGCGTGAAATAGGGAAGCCAGTATTCAATGTATTTCGCTGTGCTGCCATGAATAGAAGACAAATGATGATAGGGGTCCTTTTCTGCTACCGCTTTTGAAAGGGTAATCCACTCATCATGTGTTTTGTATTTGACAAGATCCCACTCATTGGCAATCGACCACCAAACATTTTTCTGTGCACCCAGCCTGGCCATGAGGTACTTGAGGTAATGGATGTTGACTTCCATGGGCAAGGAATCAAATCCCCAACGGCCTTTGTCGTAGGGATGAAAAAGGATCAGGTCTGCTTCAATGCCCAGCTGATCCAGTGCATCTATCTGCTGTTCAAGGGTTTTGAAAAATGCAGGATTGAATCGAGTGTAGTCCCAATATTGATTTGATTGTTTTCCTTCTTTTTGTGTAGCAGAAACGAAGGGAAACAGCTCCGGTTCTTCCTTTACAAGATTATAATCTTTGGGGAAAACGCACATCCTTATTTTGTTGAAACCACTGTTGCTTAGCGAATTCAGCGTCATGGCTTGCAGGGCTTTGCCCATGTGATTCCATGCATAAGCTGTTGTGCCTACAGGATAATATTGTTTTCCATCAGCATAGCTGAAATGATGCATATTGCTCACCCTTACCATACCATGGTTATCCCCTTTGGCAGGGATGCATTCAAAGCCACCTTTTTTGTTGTGGAGTGTTTTGATGTTGCTCTTGGTTGCATAAGTCCAATTGCCCATATGCTGTGGCATGAAACGGATGCGAAAAGTATCGTTGCCATCGTAAAAACCGTCTACTGTAAAACTCGTGTCTTTGTTGCTGAATACCGCGCTGAGCTCGATATCTGTAAAGGGGTTGCCGGCAGCAGTATGGATAAGAACAATTTCAAACCGTTTCCACTGTTGCACTTGTTGTTGTGCACATATGGGCTGGAAATGAAGCAGAAAAATCATGGATGCGAAACTGGCAATTTGGTATTTTCTTTTCATCATCAACCGTGTTCAATGGAGTTCTGGATCAATGTTTGATCAGTGAATATATCTTTTTTTCTAATTTGTTGTACCAGTCTGGCCACAGCTGCGATTTTTAGACTGTTTTTTCTTTTGGTTCCGCTCAAAGAAAACCTGCTGTACACCTTCAGGCGCAGTCTCCAAAATAAACAATGACGGAACGGGATGGTTACTCCCAAAAGTGAATTATTTTAGTGCATTCAGATTCCCTTAAACTCAACATATGCAAGTTCTGCTCGGCATTATTTTTCATTTCATTGGAGGCTTTGCTTCTGGTAGCTTTTATATCCCATTTAAAAAAGTCAAAGGTTGGCATTGGGAGTCTTACTGGATTGTAGGTGGACTCTTCTCCTGGTTGATTGTTCCGCCACTTGCTGCATACCTTACCATCCCTGGTTTTGATGAGATCATCAGCGGCACCGGTGGTATAGTTTTGGGCATAACCTTTCTCTTTGGTATCCTCTGGGGCATTGGTGGATTGACCTATGGCCTTGGTGTCAGGTACCTGGGTGTTTCGCTGGGAAGCAGCATCATTCTGGGGCTTTGCATGGTCTTTGGTGCCATCATCCCAGCCATGTATTACGATATCAATCCTGTTGAAGGCAAGGACACTTTTAGCGCCATGATCAGCTCCCAATGGGGCCTGACCATCATTGCAGGCCTGGTCATCTGTGTGCTGGGAATCATCGTCAGCGGAAAGGCGGGTATGATGAAGGAAAAAGAATTGAAATCGGTGGGTACAGATCCTCATGGGGCAGAAGTTAAAACAGAATACAAATTTGCCCTGGGCATGTTTGTGGGAATTGTTTCTGGTATCCTCAGTGCCTGTTTCAATTTCGGATTGGAGGCAGGGCAATCCATGGCCACCATTGCCAACGATGCATGGAAAGCAGCCAACCCCGGCGAAGGTGAATTCCTCTACAGAAACAATGTGGTCTATGTTGTTTTGTTGTGGGGTGGCCTTACCACCAATTTCATTTGGTGCATGATCCTCAATGCAAGAAACAAGTCTTTCAGCGACTATACCAATGCGTCCACGCCACTGGTCAAGAATTATATTTTTTCAGCGTTGGCGGGAACGACATGGTTTTTGCAATTCTTCTTTTACGGAATGGGAGAGAGCAAGCTGGGCAATGGTCCAAGTTCTTGGATCCTTCACATGGCCTTCATCATTCTGGTGGCCAACATGTGGGGATTGTTGCTGAAAGAATGGAAAGGTGTGGGAACAAAAACCATTCGTACCATCATTGCAGGAATCGCCATCATCATCCTCTCTGTTTTGGTAGTGGGATATGGCAACAGCTTACACGTTTAAAAATTGAAAACAAAATAATATGTCAGGAACCAAATCTTTTCAGCATGTGAATTATTTATGGGACGATGCAAAGGCAGCGACCATGGCAGGTGACGAAGTAGCCCTGCTGCTTTACCGTTCCAACATTCTGGGCGCAGACCTCAGGATCACCAACTATGGTGGTGGAAACACTT
>Ga0222712_10005242_pt1 | contig 13231 bp, 10 predicted proteins | sample C33_657DmetaG_FD_165043 | JGI IMG/M metagenome (GOLD analysis project Ga0222712, IMG submission 165043) | Estuarine water microbial communities from San Francisco Bay, California, United States - C33_657D | ecosystem: Environmental > Aquatic > Marine > Unclassified | place: USA: California...
ACGCAGTCAAGGACTTCGACAAGATTCAGGATATGGTTGAGTTTGCCAAGGAAGAGCTGCGCAAGCATGGCATGTCTGACACTGAAGACCTTGAAGACCCTGACACCAACCAGAAGATAGGCAACGTCTTCACAGGCAATCGGTTTTTCATGAAGCTGCATCACATGGCTGAGCATAAGGGCTCAGGCAGAGGCTTGGGCTCCTACACTGCAGAAGACGCTCCAGCCAAGGGTGGTCCCATGGGCAGCAAGAGGGTGTCCCTTGCTGACAATAACGCCCTGCTGTCCCACGGTGCTTTGGACGTCCTCACTGACGCTGGAGCTATTCGAGGACAGAAGAATCAGGACTACTGGGCTGCGTTCATGTCTGGACGCACTCCCCCAGAGCCAAAAATTCCAATGGTCTACAACAAGTTCTTTGAGCAGCTGAAGAGCGCTGGCATAAACCCAGTGCGTTCAGGGCCAAGAATCCAGATCATGGCCCTTACTAACAAGGACATAGACACACTCGCAGCAGGCAGGGAAATAAAGTCAGCTGAGACTGTGGATTGGAAGGAAGGCCTTAAACCCATAAAGGGAGGCCTGTTTGATGAAACCCTGACAGGGGGTCACAACGGAAACAGGTGGAGCTACATCAAGCTGCATGAGCCCCTGCCTAACCCTGTAATGGAAGAACCTATTCGCAGAACACTTGGGCTTACTCAGAAGAAGTTCATGGATGTTCTGGCTGGCAGGGACTCCTTCCAGGAGGCTACTGGACCAGCTGCAATCCAGAAGGCTCTTGACCGCATAAACCTGCCAGAAGCAGTAAAGCGCGCTGAGCAAGAATGGAGAAACAGCAACCGCTCAACCAAGGACGCAGCGCTCAAGCGTTGGGCCTTGCTCAAGCACGCTGAGAAGCTAGGCCTGCACCCCAGAAACTGGATGCTGGACAAAATACCAGTTTTGCCTCCAGCGTTTAGACCTGTCTCCATCATGGGTGCCACAGGTAAACCTCTTGTTGCTGACCCCAACTATCTCTACAAGGAAGCCTTTGAAGCTAACGAGGCTCTCAAGGAAACTTCCCAGTTTTCCAACGAACTTGGAGACGAAAGAACAGCCCTGTACAAGTCTTTCAAGGCTGTTACAGGCCTTGGTGATCCAGTAAGTCCAAAGAACCAGGAAAGAGGCGTAAAAGGCGTTCTCAAGTACATCTTTGGCGATAACCCCAAGTTCTCAGTCATGCAGAGGAAGCTTCTCAGCACGACTGTGGATGTTGTGGGTAGAGGCGTTATTACTCCCAATCCTGACTTGGACATGGATCAAGTCGGTCTGCCTGAAACAAAGGCTTGGGAAATATACAGGCCTTTTATCATTCGCAGGCTTACGAGAAGAGGCGTTCCTCCAGTTCGTGCAGCAGAACTTGTCGAAAACAAAGACAAGATGGCTTATGACGCCATGCAGCAAGAAGTACAGGAGAGACCTGTCATCATAACCAGAGCGCCTGTGCTTCACAGGTATGGCGTTATGGCATTCAGGCCTCAGCTTGTAAAGAGCGAGACTCTGCAGATTCCTCCAGCCATAGTCACAGGGTTTGGCGCTGACTTTGACGGTGACACAATGAACTACCACGTTCCTGTGTCTGACGGAGCAGTCAAGGACGCCCTTGAGAAGATGCTTCCAAGCAAGAACTTGCTAAGCACCAAGAACTTCAAGGCGCATCAGCTACCCAAGAACGAATACCAAGGCGGCCTTTATCAGGCGACAGCTTTCGTGTCTAATAAACCTGAGAGATACTTTGCGTCAAAAGCTGACGCCATCAAGGCTTATAGAAATGGCGAAGTAGGGCCTGACCAGAAAGTCATCATTCTCAACGGGTAAAGCCATGGCATTCAATTACAAGCTTTTAGGTCAGGTTAAGCAAGCCTGCATAAAGTTAGCTGCTCCTGTTCCTCCAGAAGAGGTAACAGCACCGAAACCTTACGTTAAACCTCCAGAACTGGAGCCGCAGCAGCCAAAAGTCATACCCCCTAGCGAACGTATTATAGCTGACTCTAAGAAACTAGAAAACTTGCTTAACAAGCCCAAGCCTTTTCAAATTCAATACCCATCTCGGCCAAAAGACATGGTAGACCCAATAGAATTTAGAACTAGGCATAAAATTCCACCAGACGCAGACCTATCAGCGTACCCAGAAGCTCAAAAAGAATGGTTAAAAAGATTTCCAGAAAGAGAAGCCTACTACGATAAACTTCATTTATATGAAAGCAAGGGCGACCCGTTAGAGTACGATAGAATAAAAAAAGAATACATGAAGAAAATGTTCGTTAATCCGCTTAATTATGAATATTTTAAATGGAACGCTCATCACGAACCTACAACTAGGCGACAGCTCCCACCTGGCAATATTAACATGATTTTTGACCCTGAAGTGCCTAGCCTTAGAGAAGAAGCAACCGAATTGTATAACGCGCCGCACCAAGCAAAACTCAGACGTTTTAATTAAACAGGAGACCTGACCGTGGCATTCAACTACAACTTGCTCAGTCAGATAAAACAAGCAGCAGCCAAGCAAGCTGACGCTGAGCAAATGCGGGATAAACCACAGTCTGAGCACTTGCCTCCTTCCACGGAAGGTTCAGCTCCTCCTGGTGGATTTTTCTGGAGAGGCGCTGACGGGCGTATTTATGACCTGACAGACTTTAGCGAGAACAAGGAAATCGAACAGCAGTTCGACAAACTGTTCATGTCTTTACCCAATCTTGTAAAAGGCAGAATGGGCCCCAGCTCTGGCAGCAAGAAAGACCAAAACGATAAACAAGAAAAGAAAGAAGAGAAGTCTGAGAAGGAAGCTGCGTTGTCGTTGAGCAAACTTGCAGCTGGTCCTTTCAGACTTAGAAGGCAACAGCCTGTCTACCAACAACGAAATAAATACATGCCTGTGTTTGAGCAGCCAGCTGCTCAGCAGCAGTTTGTAGCTCCAGAGCAATCGGCACCGCCAGCCCCAGAGCCTGTGCCAACTGTAGATACTACTGGTCTAGATGCTTTGCTTCCTCAAAACCTTCAAAGAGGAGCAGAAAATCTAAATAAGCAAAGATACGGCTTCAATATGCTGAGCCAGCTGTTTGGTGGTCCAAACGTGGCAACCCCCATGGCTCCAGACCAAAGCGTACCTAATTTTGAAATACCTCCAGGAACTCCTCAAGGCGGTGGCGAGCCTGGAGTACCAACTGCTCCGCAGATTACACCTTCTTACATATACGACAGGTTCAAAGCATTGCCGTCAGAGCTTGCTCAAAAAGCTCGTCTGGTAAATAGCGAAATGAAAAGGAATTACTTAAAAGACTTGAGCGATAAGTCTATCGTTCGACAGTCTAAAGGTAACTATTACTTCCAGCACACGCCTGAAGAAGAACTTAGAATTCAACAGAAGCTAAACGATCCTAGATTTAGCCAGTTTAAAGACGAGTTTAAAGAAAAAGATAGAAATATAGCCGCTCAGTCTTTGCGCGATGCCAACAGAATTCAAAGAAAGAAAGATATGCAAACTGAGGTTAGGCAGTTTGACCCGACTGCTCCAGCCAGAGGCGATGACGCTGTAACTTACAGACAACCTACATTCGCAGATAAGCCAGACCCTTACGCTCAGTTCAGCGACCAAGCTTTAGAAAACTTTGCCGCACCTCTGAGTCTTCTAGACCCAAGAACAAGGGACAAAATTAATTTTGAAGGAAGAAGGGCTCTTTTAAACCAGAACCGGTTAGACTTAACAAAACAAATAGCTGGGCTAGAGACAGCTATTGAAAATAAGAAACAGATGGGAGAGATAACCGGTACAGGGTACTCTCCTTTAAACGACCCAGATCAAGAAAGGATGAATCAGCTACAAACTCAGTTAGCTAAATCTGATAGAGAGTCTAGCCAAGTTTTGAACGACAGGTACAGAATGGGGTTTGGAGACTTTCTCAGCCCTGACATAGTGGGTGAAAGCTTTAAAAATATTCGAGACCAGGCTGGCAAGCAACGCAGTTTAAACAGAGCTAGAAACCAGCAAGACCTTGAAAACGCTTATGACGTTTATGACTCTTTGTACAATCCAGATCAAACACAGAGAGTCGACAGAAGTAGCGAAACTGTTGACCCTTACGTTTTGAGAGACAGACAGCGTCAATTGGCTGTTCCAGGGTCTTCTCCAACAGCACCAGCTTTGTCTGCTAGAGACAGGGCTAAAGCTTTGGCTGAAGGTACCGCTGCACCAGAAGCATCAAGAGACCCTATGTCTTTGTCCAGCCTAATGCCTCAGCAAGCTGGGGCTAAGCCTCAGTCTAGAGCGTCGTTGGCGGCTCTGGGTCTAGGCGATTCTGAAACGGCTGGACAAGCTGGCGCAGGCGCTCAAGTATCTGCCCCAAGAACAGATATAGGCGGTTTGACAGCTACCTCAGAGCCTTCCACAGCTGCTAACGCTGCAGCTGCTGGTATGATAGCTCCCAACTTGGCTGGAACTCCTCTATCTGCTCTAGCTCCTTCACTACTAGGCGCTAGCAAATCACAAGAAAGAAGTTACAACGTACCAGAACAGGCTTCTGCCTCGTCGTCTACTGAACCTTCAGGGGCGATACCAGGCATAACGATGAACACTCAAGACGTTGCTGCGCCTTCTGGTGAAGTACCAGGGATAACCATGAATCAAGGCAACGTCCCTGGCTTGGATGCTTTGGCAGCTAAAGCAGCGCCTGCAGCAGCCGCAGCGGCAGCCCCTAACAGCGTGGCTGCTGTGAAAGAAAGAACTGGCGGCAACTGGGATAATGTCATTCAAGCAGCCAAGGAAAGAGGTAACCCATCCGTTCAACCTGGTTTTGCCAAGGCTCCAAAGCCTGAGCCGTCTTTCCTAGACGAAGCCAAGGGTCTTCAACCAAGAATAGACGCTCTTCGTGAAAAATATGACATGATGGCTCGCGCAGGTATAACTGACGACGCCTTCAAGGTTAAGAGAGAAGCTGACGACTTGGCAGCTCAACAAGCCGAGATGCGTCGAGTTCATTACGAAGACGCCAAGGCAAAACGTGAAAATACTCAGCAAGATGCTCTGGCAGCTATTAGGCAGAGAGCTAGAGACAGGGGTCTAGCTTTCAGTGAACCTGGTGCAAAGCCAGATGGGGCTCAGTTTATAAACGCTGACGTAGGTGGCCCTAACCCTAATGCAAGACTTGCTGGTGAAGGCGCTGCTCTAGCACCAAGAGCCGTGCCTGCCCAAAGACCACGACAACCATACCAAAGACCTCCTGAGAACACCGTAGTAGGCGCGCCTAGACCAGACTCAGGTGGTCCCAGTCTTATAACAAGTCAGTTCAGTGGCGGTTCGTCTCAGCCTCAAAGAGCGTCAGGTATAGGTTACGGCCCTGACGGAAGACGCACTTTCACACCACCAGCACAAGAGAGTAAGATAGAAGCACCAGCAGCTTCTGGTGCAAAGCCTAACAACTTCAACCCAGCTACTGGTAAGCTGGTTGGGTCGAGAACTAACACAGCTAGTCCAAACAAGTAAGGAGTTAACCGTGCCTGTAAACCCATTTTTGATGCAAGAAGTCAAAAGAGCTATGGCTGCCAAGAGGGCTTTTGTCCCAGCAGGCGCAGCAGGCGGCGCTCCTCCAATGGACCCAGCTGCAGCAGGCGGTGCGCCTCCTATGGACCCAGCGGCAGCTGGTGGCGCTCCTCCTCCAATGGACCCAGCAGCAATGGGTGGGGCTCCTCCAATGGACCCAGCAGCAATGGGTGGGGCTCCTCCAATGGACCCAGCCATGATGGGAGGCGCTCCTCCCATGGACCCAGCTGCAATGGCGGCTCCAGCTCCAGCTCCGTCTGGACCTTCAGCTGACGACATTAGGCAGCTGATCAAAGAAGAGCTGCAGTCTGCCATGAGTGGTGGAGCTGTCGGTGGCGCTCCCAAAGGAAAGGGCAGCGCCAAGGTAGACCCAGCTCAAATTCTTGAATACATGGAAAGAGTTCAAAAGCTAATCGTAAACCTATACGAAAGCCTTGGTTTGAACCTGCCATACAACATTCTTGACAAGCCTGCTCCAGAAGGGGCAGAAGGCGAGGCTGCTGCTGAACCTGCAAAGGACAAGGGCAGCGACGTAAACGCCAGCGGTATTCCTCCAATCAAACCAATTGAACCCATGGGCGGAAGCAAGCAAGCTGCCGTGAGAACCCAGGCTGAAGCTTTGCGTTACATGTTGGAAGCTATCTCGAAAGGCAGGTAACCTTGAAGCTTGAGTTCAACAATAGCTTCAACGCTATTGTCTCAGTAGACGCGAATAGGTTGGTCGTAAAGGATAACTTCGGCCAACCTATTTTAGTTGTCATAGAGTACGACAGCAACACGATAGCTGTGTACAAAACAAAGCCAGGCGAAAATGAAGAGTTTCAAAAAGCTCTTCAAAAACTTGGAATGAAGCAGATTAATGAAGTAAAAGAGATAAACATATAAGTTATTTGAAGGTGCCCGCAATGCTGACAATAAAATTTAAAGGGCTAACCTTCAAACTTCCTAACGAAGACAAACTTTTTAAATTTAAAATACATAGATTTGTTGATGAAGTTCACGACGTTTTAAAAATGCTTGATCTTAGAGAAAACGGTATATTTTTTGAAATAGGTCTTTGTTTTGGCGTTACCAGCATAACAGCGCTAAAGACAGGAAGATTCAAAGAAGCTCATGGCATGGAAGCCCACAGATTAAATTGCAAGTTGTCTGAAGTTAATAAAAAGATAAACTCTGTTCCTTTGCACATACACAACTACGGCGCTAGCGACTCTGCTGGTGTAGGACACATAGCTAGCGCGCCAAGAGACAACATAGGCGGTCACATAGTAACCCATGAACCAGGAACAGGCGATAAAGTAGAGCTAATAACAATAGACGAGCTTCTGGAAAAGAAAAACATAGACCCCAAGGAAATAACCTTGGTTTGGTGTGATGCGCAGGGTAGCGAAGGTAAACTTCTAAAAGGCGCAAAGAAAATATTGGAGTCAAAAGTTCCCTGGGTTATGGAAATAGCCCCAGACCTTCTGACTAAAAATGGAACAAGTCTAGACGAGCTTATGCAGCTTGTAACTCCTTGTTTTAAAAAGGTGGCAGATTTAAAAGAAAACAATCCAGCAGTAAAGGATATTGGCCACCTTAGGAACATATACGAGAAGTACAAATCTATAAGAAAGTTTGTTTCTGAAGGCGTTACAAAATCATCACATACAAATGTTTTGCTTTATCCTGAGTAAGGTAAGTAATATAAAAACATGGCTACAAGAACCACGATAGGTCAGCTGTTAGTCAACGAAGCCTTGCCAGAAGGCTATCGTGACTACAATCGTGTTTTAGACGGAAAAACTGTACAAAAGGTAATGCAAGAAATATCAGAAAAAGATCCAGACAGCTACAGGGACGTTTTAAAAAAATTGTTTGATGTAGGCAGAGACGTAGCCTACAAAACTGGAGGTTTTTCTTTTGGCTTGGATTCACTTAGAACTGCCGTATCAGCAAAAAAAGTAGCGTTGGAGTTAAAAAGCAAAATACGACAGATACAAGCCAGAAGTCTTGACGATAAGACAAAAAACGAACAAATCGTAAACACGGTTTTGTCGTATCAAAAGCGTTTGGAAGACGACATTCTTGAAGAGTCAAAATCAGAGCAAAACCCTTTAGCTTTACAGGTTTTGTCTGGGTCTAGAGGAAAACCCTCAAACCTAAAGTCTCTTCGTGGTGGTGATCTCCTCTATACAGATCATCGCGACAGGGCTATTCCTATTCCTGTGCTTAATTCGTTTTCAACAGGGCTTACACCAGCTGAATACTTTGCCGGTTCGTTCGGAGCCAGGAAAGGCGTTGTTGATACCAAGTTTAGCGTGCAGCACTCTGGCTTCTTTTCAAAACAGCTAAACCAGTTAGGACACCGACTTATAGTGTCGGCAAAAGACGCCCCAGACGAAAATTTAGTAAAAGACAGAGGAATGCCAGTAGACGTAGACGACGCTGACAACGAAGGAGCTTTGCTTGCCATACCGGTCGCTGGTTACGCTAGAAACACTGTTCTTACGCCAAAAGTTCTAAAGGATTTAAACGCCAAAGGAATAAAGAGGATAGCTGTAAGAAGCCCAGTAGCTTCAGGCGCTCCAGACGGAGGACTGTACGCCAGGGACGTTGGAGTAAGAGAAAGAGGAGGACTGCCAGCAAACGGAGACTTTGTTGGCATAGCCGCAGTTCAAGCTCTAAGCGAACCCATTTCTCAAGGTACGTTGTCTTCAAAACACAGTGGCGGTGTTGCTGGCGGTAAATCGATATCTGGTTTCAAACAGCTAAACCAGCTAATACAAAGTCCGAAACAATCCCCCTATTGGGCGGCGCACGCCCAAATCGATGGAAAAATAGATGAGATAAAGCCATCTCCGACAGGCGGTTTTTTCGTGATGATCAAGCAGCAGCCTCATTACGTAAACCCAGACGCCAAAATAAAGTACAAAGTTGGCGACGAGGTAGAGGCTGGAGACGTATTGTCTGACGGCGTACCAAACCCAGCAGAGTTCGTTAAGTTCAAAGGTATAGGGGAAGGCAGACGTCAGTTTGTCACAGCCTTCAGAGACTCAATGAAAGAAGCTGGACTTGGAGCGCACAGAAGAAACATAGAAATACTATCTCGCGGTGTTATAAACCACGTCAGGTTATATGACGCTGTTGGCGAATACATGCCTGACGAAATAGTTCCTTATGACTTATTTGAAGCTAAATGGCAACCAAGACCTGAGTCAAAGGTCACCCCAGTGAAGGCGTCAGTAGGTAAATATTTAGAAAAACCTATTTTGCACTACACTGTCGGTACAAAAGTAACTCCAAGCATCGTCAAAGAACTTGATTCTTTTGGAATAAAAGAAACGCACACTCACGACGAACCTGCTCCTTTTCAACCTCACTTTTTACGAGGGCTCGACAATCTACAATACGACCCAGACTGGATGACCAGGATGCTTGGGTCTAACCTGCAGAAAGGAACTTTGAAAGCTGTTTGGTCAGGATCGACAGCAGACGAGGCTGGTACTTCTTTTGTGCCTTCATTGGCCAAATCTGTTGGTTTTGGTCAAGGCGGTAAGATAAAAGGTTACAACCCAAAAGAAATACAAAAGCCAAATACTTCAAATGGAGTATTGTGATATGGGTATATATTCAAATATTATTGAAAAAACGGCTTCTTTAAAATTATCTTTAAAGAAGGCTAGCGAGCAACCCTCTCCTGTACAAAGCTACATAAACAGTTTTGGTCTAAGGCTTCCTCTAACAACAGGTCTTGTGTCTGGTTTGATGGGAGTTGGAGAGAACGGTTTGTCTGAAGGTTTGAGGCAGGGAGCCCAAGGCACCGTTATGGGAGCTGGTATCGGGTTAGGCGGTATCCTTGGCAGTAACCTAGCTAGTGGCCTTACCAATAAAGTTGTAGGTCCTAACGCGGGTGGTTACTCAGACACTGCTTCGATACTAGGCGGTTTGCTCGGCGCTGGCGGTTTAGCCTACCTTGCCCATAAGCCATTCGAGGAGTCTAACAGGCTGAGAGACTTGAAGAGACTCAAAGAAATGCAAGATTTAGCAAAAGAGATAAAGGTATAAGCCATGAGCCCTAAAATTAAATTGCTTTCTTTGATTAAACGCGCAGCAGGTCCTAAATTTGGGCCTAACCTGCCTAACAATCAAAAAGTAAACAACCCAGCTGTCGTTAAGATGCCTTTGCCTCCAAGAGCCCCTCAGGGAAAAGGCAATTCTGGCGTAGCTCCTCTGCCCTTAGCTGGTCAGGGACCTCCTGGACCAGCTGTGCAAAAACTAAACAAGCCAGCTCCAGCTGCACCTCAGCCAGCACCAACACCCACCCCTAAGCCAGCACCGCAAGGAGCAGCTCCTGGCATGTTTGGTTCTCTAGGTGGTATGCTAGAGCCCATACAGGGTATGATGGAAGGCATAGGCGTTGAAGGTGTGGCTCCTTACGCTGGCTTTCTTGCGCCGATGCTTAAACCTCTTGTAAACATAGCTGGGCCTATGGGTACAGCTGGCCTTACAGACTTGTTGTTTCACAGAGGCAAAAACATAAGCACTTTAACTAGCGGTCTGTCTAACAGGTCTGGTAATATACCTAAAGCATAAGGTATACGTTTTTGTTTTGTTCCTATAGCTACTTACTTAGGAGTTTGACATGCACAGCAAACTAGCCCTATTCGAGGGCATGTCCCCAGAGCAAAAAGGTGCTCTGATTGGTTCTCTTCTAGGCGCTGGTGTAGGTGGCCTGGGTGGAGCTTTTGGCAGCAAGAAAGACAAGCTGCGCAACAGCATCTTGGCTGCTCTGGCTGGTGGCGCTGGTGGCGCTGGGCTAGGGTACCTGGGTGGTAGATACTTTGCTCCAAACCCCATAGCTGACGCTACTAAGAAAATTGCTCCAGAGATGTCCAAAGCAATAAATAATCCAGCTGGTTATGCTGTTGGAAAAGCATTACCTGCTGCCGCTGGTGCTATAGAAGCAGCAGGTACTGCAAAATTTCCGATGCCTCACTTGGTAGACGTAAATAATACGCTTAAAGAATATTACAGTAAACTTAAAGAAGTTATGAATACACAAGGGCAGCCTGCTCTTGAAGAAGCTCCTTTTAAAGCAGTGCCGGATGTAGCACCTAATCCTGAGTCAAAACCGTCTGGCCCTTTACCTTATGGTTTACCAGCCAGATAAAAAAATGAGCTGTAAAATTTTTACTGCAGTTAAACTATGACAAAAAAGCTTGCTTTCTTTAGCAGTATGACCCCAGCAGAGCGAGGAGCTCTGCTGGGTTCGCTGCTTGGAGCAGGCGGGGCCGGTACAGCGGCCTATCTGTACACTGACAACAAAGATAAAAAAATAAGAAACTCTGCTCTAGCTGCTTTGGCTGGTGGTGCTTTAGGCGGTGGCGCTGGGTACGGGTTATTAAGACAACCCAGTCTGCAGCTTGAAGAATCAAAAGAAAAAATGAAAAAAATAGAAGAAGCTCTACAAAAATACAACGAACAGCACGCTGAAGCCATGCGGCAGTTTGGCCGAATAGGCAACGCTCAGGAAAGAATAGGTAAAGGCATAGAAGCCGCTAAAGCTCTGGGAGCAAACCCAGGACAACCTAAGTAGTCGAGAGGTGTAGCATGTTGATGTCAAAGGAAACTCTGAAGCACCTTAACGAATGCCGCGATCTTATCAACGGTATCGTTTCTCCTTTTGGCGTGGAGAAGAAAGCTGCTTTGGGAGGCGACGGCAACGACACCCAGTTTGAGCAGTCGTTCAGTAACCTTGCTCATGCCTTCATCAAGGACAAGGCTCCTTCTCTTCTTGACTATGAAGTTGGTTTCCAGCTCATGGACAGGAATGAGGACAACACCAAGGCTGTAGCGATCTTTGGTTTCAAGGTAGGCAAACAGTGGCTGTACACGCCTATCTTCTTCCTCAACGGTGACATTAAAGGCACAGAACTTCTTTACATCAAAGACCAAGATCAGTTTGTGCCTTTGAAAGAAAACTGGCTTAATTACATTCTGCAAAGAAAGCCAGCCGTCATGGGTAAGAATACAGACAGGAACTTGCAAGCTTTGGGCGTTTTGTCTCCTGACTTGCAAGCTTTCTCAAGACCTCCAGCCAAGTTTGCTTCTGCTGGTGGTATGGAAGCTGGCGAAGCAGCTTTCGCTTACTTCGCTACTACGAATCCTCTTAACGATAAGAAATATTCAGACGTACGCGACCTTCCACAGTTTCTCAAAGAAGCTGGCAAGGAAGTCATCGTATCCCTTGTAAAAGGTATGATGGCTTACCCTCAAGCTGCTGAGGCTGTAGACGCTGTTTACGGTTTGGCCGAAATAAAAAGAGCGGCTTCTGTAGCAAAAGACAAGCCTTTAAACCTGCCAGCTGACTACAAGCCAGTAAAGCCTTCTGAAGGCGTTAAGATGGAGCTACCAAAAGCCGACAGAAGTCAGGCTGGCCCAGATTCTATTACAGGCGAGCAGCTAGGCGGTATTAGCAATCCAGAAGGTCAAACTGACAAGCCTAGATTTGGTTTTGGCGATTTAGACGCAGGTAAAAAAGTAACAAAACCAGAAGCAGCTAAACCACAAGCTACTCCTAAAGTTGAAGAAAATAAGCCTTCTGGAGAATTTACTCCTTTGGAGCCAGGCGATCCTGGGTTTACACCAAAAAAAGAAGAAACACCTTTCTATCAAGATTGGTACAACAAAGCCGAAGGCTTCCTTGGCGACAACCAGTATCTACAGCACATTCCAAAGATGTTCGACAGCCGCCTTGCCACTCTAGGTATAGGTGCTGGCATTCCTCTTGCTTTGTGGGCAGCTTACAACGCCACAAAAGATGACGACGAAGAGGAAACCAAGAAAAGAATAATCATAAACAACTATTTGAACAAAGCTGGCGAATACGCCGGTTCGTGCAGCAAGAACAACGAAGAGATGGAGACAAAATCTCCTAAGGCTCGTCGTGGTGTTCTTGAAGCTATGAACGGACACGCTGAGAAGAAATTGATCAGAGAAAAGGCTGGAGCCATAGCTATTCTGACCATGAAGACTGTGGTTCAGCGTGGCGTGGCTTTTGAGCCTACTGACAAGGAAAAAGAAAACATAATCACAGAAGGCTTCTCGATTCGTGACGAAAGGCCAGAAACAGCTGTCGCTTACGAGGTTCAAACACCTCTTAAGCTGACCAGCCCCACCTGCACCTGTGTTTACGACGTCTTGTGTCGTCCAACCCAGTTCTGCAAGTCTCTTGTGATAATCGCGCCTGTTGGTCCCAAAGGCACGGCTAACTTTGCCACAGTTATAGACTTGGATGATTCCAAGAAGAAGTGGACTAATATCCACCCAGGTAACTTGTGGACAAGAGAAAGGGCTGTTCAGGAGAACGAGTACAAAGAGCTGTTTGACAGTCTTCCTGAAGCCAAACCTTCAGCCTTGAAGAGCAAGGGCCTGTACGTTCTAGTAGGCCCAAACAAGGAAGGCACACTTCCTTTTGAAGTTGTCGAAGAGTTTGAAAAAGACGAAGCCAAGACAACACTCAAAGTTCATTTCATGGACTATTCCTCAGCGGACAGGCCTGCAAACCTGCCTAAGCTGCAAAACGCCAACAGAGACACATACTGGGGCTATGGCGTAGACGCCAGACCCTACGGCTGTGGCTGTTCCACCATGCTGCACCTTACAAACA
>Ga0222712_10005245_pt1 | contig 13228 bp, 9 predicted proteins | sample C33_657DmetaG_FD_165043 | JGI IMG/M metagenome (GOLD analysis project Ga0222712, IMG submission 165043) | Estuarine water microbial communities from San Francisco Bay, California, United States - C33_657D | ecosystem: Environmental > Aquatic > Marine > Unclassified | place: USA: California...
GTCGTCCCCAGCGAGAGGGTTCGCTGGTTGGAGTTGAGTCCTTACTTGATTTCTTACAAGCAGATGAGATGATTACTGTGAGTAATAGCAATAATCTAATTTTATTAAAAATCATTGAGGATATTTTTGGTTTAGACTTTCCAATCCGAAAAAAGTTTAATTGTTTAATTACGGACGTGACTAAATTATATAATATAAAATATTGATAATCAATAAAATATGATAAATAATTGTATTTTTGGAAACATAGTTAAATTGGAAAATCCACGCATAATGACCACCTTGTGCCATTCCATTCTAGTAGTTTTGAGATCTACTGTATGTGATATTAAAATGTCACCACCTCAAGCCTTTTTCCAAAGGTTGTGATAACTAATAATTCAAATCATTTATTTTTTCATCAAATGACTTTAGTGTTGATATATGTAAAACTGGTGCAATATTCATATTCAGAATTGAATATACAGGTACTTAAAAAGAGGCGTTTTTAGGTTCTAATTCCCGGCCAGGTTCTCGGCCAGGTTTTCACCAAAAAATGGTTAAGAGAGGTGAAATATGAGAAAAACAGATCTGTTTCAATCTTGTATCCTATTGATTATCAATAAAAGAAAAGGTATGGAATACCACCAGAAACCCTCATAATCAGAGGGTCCCTGGTTCAAGTCCAGGTGGGCCCACTTGAAAATCAACCACTTATGATTCGTTTCATAGGTGGTTTTTTATTTTGGGCCAGGTTCTGGCCAGGTTTTGTGTTTTTAGAGGGAAAACAGGGGTTAATGGAGGCCGGTCACTTTCTATTAATCTTTTAACAAACTAATATCCTGTACAGGCGCAGGTAATCCTAATGCAGTAATTTCAGTGAACACCGCATCTGTTGCAGACTGTGTAGAAAGTTTCATTCCCCATTTTTGGAAAAATGAAGTAAGATTTTTTCCGCTGATGTTGCAAGCCTTCAACATGAACCAACGCATTCTTGTGTCGGTGGTTGTTGGCCGGTTGGTTTCTCTTCTGGCCTGGCGATGTAGTTCATGATAAAAACTTTCTCCAAAGGCCAGTTTTAATTGCTGAAACATGCATAGCCTTGTCCATACACTGGCATTGGTTCCATTAAAATTTCTTTCTGCCTCCGGCCGGGCCAAGTATGTGGAAGTATTATTCCATTCGTTTTGACTAGTAAGCCTTGTTGGTATTATTCCAAACGCCTTTTCAACGGCTATGCTGTAAATATTTACTGTTACTTCACCAAGTTCACTCCATGTCCATGATCCTTGCTGGTGCATATGCCCTAACTCATGCCAGGGTCCCCATGTTAAATTGTCGGCTTTTAATATAGCCGGAGCACCGCCGGTAACAGTACTATAAAATGTGCGGTAAAATGTAGCCGCCATAAAGTAGCCCGGATGGTCGGTTTCCGTCATCAGGTATTTATGCACACTGGGCTGGTCAATAGGGTCATTACCAAAAAGACCACTGATGCTGTCTTCAATAGCAATCACCCTGTCAGCTTTCTTAATTAATGCTTCCTGGTTTTCATTTTTATAGGTTCTTGCATTTTCCAATGAGAAAGTGATGATGGTTTTATTGCCCACCAATTGCACATCGGGAACATTGCTGATATTTTCAACCATCTTAACCCAATCAGCCTGTGTGGTTCTGCCCAATTGATAATAAGGTATGGGTCTCATGCCAGAAATAAATTTTAATCTTACTCTGCCAGTAGGGTTGTCATTATGAAACCTTACATACATGATACCACCGATTGCATCTGTAATAGGATTAATCCCAGCCTTTAATGAATAAGAAGTGGGATTCCAACTGGCCTGGTAGCGAGAATATGTGCCTACAAGCAATGTGGGGAGACGAGTACCGTTTTCCGCTGTCACTTCAATAGTCAATACCGTTGATGCTGGTAAATAAAATCCAGTAGTGTAAAAATCAGAAGCGGGGTTATTTTGCGCTAGCCTGGTTGCTTCTTTTGTGCCAGAGACTGTTTCATTTACAATTAAAATACTATCTGCTGTTTTTAACACCACTGCAGGTGGCGGAGGAAGCGGTGGTGTTGGTGCTGGTGTAGTAGTACCCCCGACATTGTTTTTTTTACATGCCGATAATACAACCATTGACAGCACAAAAGCTGCTAACCCCTTTTTCATATTGTTGTTTTCCCCTTTTAGATATTTTTCAAAGTACGAATTTTCTACATTTAAAAGGTTTCACAAAGTATAAAAATCGGCCGTATTCTCTGCCAGGTTTTCACAACAAGCGGGTTAAAAGAAGTAAAATGTGAGAAAAACAGATCTGTTTCAATCTTGTATCCTATTGATTATCGATAAATGAAATGATATAGAATAATGTAAGAAACCCTCATAGTCAGTGAGTCCCTGGTTCAAGTCCAGGTGGACCCACTTGAAAATCAACCACTTGTGATTTGTTTCATGGGTGTGTAAGTGTCTCTTTTTCGGTGTCAGTTTAGGAGTTTAAAAGATAACCTACTTGACCCTCTCAAAAAAATTGAAAATATAAAGCTGTCTGATTTAACCGGATAAGGTCAAGATTTCAAATTATTTAGGATTCTGATAAAATTCAATAAATTTTTGTTAATTTTACCCCCTATTATTTTAAATTTTTTATTCATGAGAAAATTAAAACTTATTCTAAGTGTCTCATGCTTGCTTTTTATAGCACAGCTTCAGGCACAATCTACCAGAACAATTACGGGAAAGGTATCTGATGACAAAGGTGCAGCCCTTTCTGGCGTCAGCGTTTCTGCTGGTGTGAATAAAACCACATCTACGGATAAGGACGGAAATTTCAGCATTCAAGTGTCTTCAGGCACAAAATCTCTTCTTTTTACTTCTGTGGGCTTGGTTTCACTTAATTTACCACTTACAGATAAAAACAACTATGCCGTTCGTCTGGTTTCTGATGAGCAATCACTATCAGAGGTGGTTGTAACCTCGTTTGGTATCAAAAGGGACAGAAAGACACTCGGCTACTCGACTCCGGTTATTAAAGGTGAAGACCTGACCGCAGTTCGTAACACAAACATTACCAACTCAATAGTCGGTAAAGTGGCTGGTGTTCGTACTTCTGGAACCGGCGGCTCATTTTCTGGATCTGCCATCCTAATCAGGGGTTATACCTCAATGACAGGTAGCAGCGCCCCCCTATTCGTTGTAGACGGAGTGCCTATTGATAATGGTGGAGGTGGTGTTTCACTACAAAATGGTGTGACCAGTTCAAACCGTGCGGTTGATATCAATCCTGATGATGTTGAGGATATGACCATCCTTAAGGGTGCAGCTGCAACCTCACTTTATGGATCGAGGGGAGCTGCTGGTGTAATACTTATTACAACAAAGAAGGGCAAACGCCGCTCTAAGAACAATGTAGAGGTAAATTCATCTTTTCAAGTCGTCAACGTAAACAGACTGCCTGAACTGCAAAATGAATATGCCCAGGGTACTTCCACTGGTGCAGCCAGTGCGACAGCTACTGTAGGGGTTTTCAACCCACTGGCTTCTACATCCTGGGGTCCGCGTATTTTGGGGCAGACAGTAACCAATTTCTACGGAGAGCAGGAAAAATTACAGGCCTATCCCAATAACCTCTCCGATCTTTTCGAATCAGGATTCAACCGTCAGAATACGGTAAGTTTCAGTGGCGGAGGTGATAAAACAACATTCCGTGTATCTTATAATAATACGAAAGAGACTTACATCATTCCCTCCAATAACCTGGATAAGAACGTACTGTCCATTAACTTGAACTCTGAAGTCACAAGCCGTCTCACCATCAGTTCCTATCTCAGTGTCAATCATACGGCTTCTACACGAACTCAGCAAGGTAATCAGTTGTCTAATCCCGTGTTCAGGGGATACTTTATTCCACGAAGCTACAACCTTACAGGCTTTCCCTACTATAATTCACAGGGTGACCAGTGGTTTTATGGCGGTGAAGACAACCCTTACTGGTCTATCAAAAATGTTCGTTACAACGACGAGGCTGCCCGTATGTTAGGGAATGTTGGTGTTCGCTACAAATTCACAGACTGGCTGAATGCTGACCTCAAAGTAGGCGGAGACTTGCAATCTTTCAAAGCACATGGCTTTGATGAGATTGGTGCAAGAGGTGGCGGTAACACCAGTGCCAATGGTACAGGAGGCATTTCTGATGTGCGCAATGTGCTCAGAAACATCAACTCTTACTTTACACTCAATGCCCAGAAGAATTTTGGGAAGTTCAATCTTTCAGGAACCGTGGGTAATGAGTTGTTCGATAACTACTCAAATAATTTGAGTGTGAGAAGTACAGGTCTTGCGATTCGCGGTTTCGACCAAATCAGCAATGCTACAGTGCATAATGCGCCATCTGTTTCTACTTTTCAAACAAGAACTGTAGGTGTTTTTGCTGATGTTGTAATGGACTATAACAAATGGTTATCCCTTAACGTTAAGGCAAGGAATGATTTCGCATCAACATTGGCTCCCGGTTCAAGGTCAATTTTCTATCCTGCCGCAGCACTCAGTGGTGTGATTACCGATGCAATACCTTCTTTGAAAACAAGCACACTCAATCTCTTGAAAGTTCGCGCCAACTATGGTATGGTTGGAAGGGCTGCGCCACCTTATTTTACAGATAATTACGCTGCTCTTGGAGGTGCATCCGATGGTTTTGGTCCCAACATTGCTTATCCGTTTAACGCACTTTCCGGATACACAATTTCAAATACGGCAGGCAACAAGAACCTGAAGCCGGAATTCACCACAGAGTGGGAAGTTGGTGTCGATGCGAACTTTTTTAATAACAGAGTAACATTGCAAGCCAGCTATTATCAGCGTAAGCTGACTGACGGTTTGTTCCCTGTACCTGTTTCTGCTGCATCCGGTGTTACTTCATTGTATCAGAATGCTGGAGAAATTGATACAAAAGGAGTCGAGGTTACCCTTGGTCTTGTTCCTATCAAGACGAATAATTTCACTTGGAGCATCAACGGTAACTTGACGCAATTCAAGAGCATGGTGTCAAAACTTGCTCCCGGCGTTTCGGTCATTACCCTTGCTGGCTTCACAACTCCCAATATCCGCCTTGTCGCCGGAGAAGAATATGGTGCAATTTTTGGAAACATGTACCAAAGGGATGCAAAGGGAAACATCATTGTTCAAACTACTGGAACAAATGCAGGCCTGCCCTTGCCCACATCGGGGGTCTTCAAGCTTGGAAATTCCAATCCCAGGTATACCATTGGTATAACCAATACGTTTACATATAAAATGTTCACCCTGGACTTTTTGATGGATATCCGTAATGGAGGTGATATGTACAGTCGTAATCTTGCAGATCTTCGCAGAAATGGGGTCGTAATAGAAACTGCAGAACGTCCTCGATTTGCTGCAGATAATGTAACACCGCTTACCAACTATAGCTTTGACGGAGTTGATGCCAACGGCAACAAATTAAGTATACCCATACGTGCTGATCAGTATTGGGGTAACTCCGGTAAGTATGTAGCCGCAGAAGGATTCATGGTGAATACCTCATGGTTCAGGATCAGGGAGGCTAATCTCTCCATGAGACTTCCCCGTAACATTATTGAAAAAACACCTTTTGGCAACATTGAATTCGGAATCTTTGGCAGAAATCTTTTGCTGATTGCAAAAGACTACCCGCATCTGGATCCAGAGCAGAATGCCCTGGGTACCAGCAACATCAGTGGTTTGGAATTCAATGCCAGTCCTTCAACAAGGACATTGGGTGTCAATCTAAGGTTTACTCTATAAACTGAATCATCATCTCATAATTTATGAAAATGAAAAAACTATTATTCATATCAGCTTCAATACTTTTGGGGTTGTCATCATGCGAAAAGTATCTGGATATCAATAATGATCCTGATAGGATTGTCGAATCTGCTGCTCCTATGAATCTGCTGCTTACCAATGCAATGGTCAATACCGGGTTTCATTCTGGCAGTGATTTGCATAGGTATTCCTCTTTGCTTGTTCAACAATTTTCAGGTCAGACAACTGGAGGCGAAACCCAGACGCAGCAATACGAAAAGTATCTGATTCAGTCTGCTGACGTCAATAACCTGTGGAACTCGGCTTATGCCACAACATTGAATGACCTGGAGATTATTATAAGGCTATCGACTGCACAAAATGCACCATATTATCGCGGAGTTGCAAAGCTTCTCAAAGCTTACAATTACCAGTTGTTGGTTGATGCATTTGGCAGTATTCCCTATTCTGAGGCACAACAAGCCAGTGCGAACAGTTCGCCTAAATACGATGCTGATTCAAGCATATATCGTTCATTGCTTACAACAATTGACGAAGGTCTGACAGATTTGAATGGCGCTGCCACAGGACTGGTTCCTGGAACCAACGCTACCATCTATGCTGGAGCTTTTACTACAAGAAAGTCTAATTGGATAAAATTTGGAAACACCTTGAAGCTTCGTTTGTTGATTCACTACTCAAAGCTCAATAAGGCTGACTGTGTTGCCAGGATTTCAAGCTTGGTTAATCAGAGTGGGGTTAGCTTTTTTGCTTCCAATGCAGATAATTTCGAAATGCCTTTTTTCAATATCACCAATAGGCAAAATCCTATTCATCAATTTGAAATTGGAAGAACAAACTATTTGTTCCCAAATAAGTTTCTGGTAGATATGATGAACGTGACCAGTGATCCAAGGCGTCCATTTTATTTTACACCATTTCCATACACTTCTAACAATTATGTAGGCGCAAAGTCAGCGGACCCAACCTCTCAGAACTATTCTCGCATGCACGTATACCTAAGAGGTGCAGTAACCAAAGCTCCTACACCAACTGCAAATGGTGCACTAAATCCCTTGCCAGCACAAGGTGGTATTGAGTATGACGGAACTGCCCCAACACGTATGTTGACATTTGCCGAGTATAATTTTATTAGGGCAGAAGCGGCTCTCTACGGCGCACCTGGAAATGCGGAGACATTTTTTCAGGCAGGGATCACCGCAAGTATGCAGGCTGCAGGCGTTTCTGCTTCAAATATCACCAGTTACATTACTGCAAACGGTCGTTTGACCGGAACCGATAACCAAAAACTGGAAAAAATCATCAAGGAAAAATTCATTGCAAATTATGGTGTCTTATTGGAGCCCTGGACTGATTGGAGAAGAACAGGTTTCCCTGTAATTACCAAGGTAGCTAATGCGGTAACAACTGACATTCCTCGCTCTTTGCCTTATCCGCAGGGAGAGATAGACGCTAATAAAAACTGTCCCGGTCAAAAACCCGATTTGCTCGTCAGGGTATTTTGGGATAAATAAATACATAGTTTTCAAAAGAAGCCGTGTCAAAATTCAATTTGGCACGGCTTTTTTTTGATCTATTTATTTTGCCATTATCATTGATTTCTTAATGCAAATGTGTTACTGGATTTTAGTTTATACCTGATCAAATAACACTCATCATTATTCATCACCATTGAAATTCCCCAGCTAAGGCCATTTCCTTCTTTGCTTTGGGAATTTAAATCAGCTCTGTAAGCACCTGGTGCCTTAGGGAACGACTTTAGTTTCACCGATAATGGATTGCTGGTAAAATCTATTCCATCGGGTGCATATTCCAACGTACCACTTAATGAAGAAAGCGCACCAATGCCTGAACCTTCTTGCCATATCATCACCTCATGGCTCTGAGGCAAAATGGGTTTGCTATATTTGATAAACGGGCCCTTCGGCGAGCTTGAAAAAGCAACGCCCATTTGCGTGTGAACAGGGCCTTCTTTGTCATGCACCCTGCTTCTCCCTTTATGGTAAAGCCAGTATTTACCATTTCTAAACAACAGCGCTGCATCATCCACCCGGTAGCTGTCAAATTTTTCAGTTTCCATGCTTACTTTTAGAATGGGTTCCTCAGAGATCCTTTTAAAGGGACCACCGGGAGACGCAGACATGGCCACTCCAATGGCAGTTATATCAGTAGTAGAATTGTTTTCAAATTCACCTTTTGCATTTCCGGGAGTTGGTTTCACTCCTGTATAATACAAATAATATTTGCCCTCGGAATACAAGATATTCGGTGTAAAAGTAGCTTGAGCATCAAACATTCCCTTTTTACCTACACCCAATATTTCGCCCTGTTCTTTCCAGTGATACCCATCATCATTTGATGTGGCATACCAGATGGTACCCCAATATCCTGGCGAGCGTCCGTATATTTTGGTATAATACACATAGTAAGTGCCTCCAACCTTTATGATATCACTTGGATCCCGGCGGGTACACCCTTTCTCATATCCAATACCGGACACAGTGTCGTACTGGAATTCAATTTTTGAAAATTTCTCTCGTATGGACTCCATAATCGGGGTCTGTGCAAACATCGAATCCAATGGGCATAGACATACGATACACAAAATGATAAAATACTTCATTGCCTGGATTTTGAGCTATAAATGATTTTAATAATTGGAAGAAGGACAGCAATGGTATAGTTAGATTTAAAAAGGTACATTATACTTCTTGAACTGAACTAAACCATTATTTCATTGTTTATTAAAATAATGAAATATTTTATTACTTCTAAGAATGTTTTACTTCTATCTCTGGGTTTATGCGTTTTTCTTGTTTCATGTGAAAAGAATGAAACTGCTCCACAACCACAATTAGTTAAGGAGATTACAGTTTCACTTGCTGCAGCGAACGAAAATCCTCAACCTGCCGGAAGAACTGAATCTGGTTCTGCCACTGTTAAAATTTACGCTGACAATTCCATTTCCGTGGATGCAACGCTTGTTGGTCTTTCTGCCGCTGACAACCTCACTATGGCTCATTTTCATGTAGGCGATCCAGTTACCAATGGTCCTGTAGTGTTGGATTTGAAGCCTACTTTCACAGGAGGTAGTGTAAAAGCTACTCTGACCAGTGTTCGAACCTCTTTTATTGACAGTATCAAGGCTGGCACAGCAGACATTTACCTCAATGTACATTCTTCCCAAGTTGGATCTGGTTTAGTAAGAGGCCAATTGTTCAACCCAGTTACTTTTGCCGCCAGCGTTTCTTTAGCAGGTGCAAATGAAGTGCCTGCAGTAACTACAACTGCGACAGGAGTTGCACTTTTGAGGCTAACAGCAGACAACAAGCTATACAGCAAAATAACGGTATCCAATCTTGAAGCCAATGATGCCTTAACCATGGCCCATATCCATTCCGGTGCAGCAGGTGCCAACGGATCTGTACTGATTGGACTTTGCTCTAGCGCTGCTGATTTCGGCATCACCAAAATGAATACACCTTCTGCAGCTGTAATCAATTCAATCAAAGCTGATGCAGTGTATGTTAATGTACATTCTACTACTAGGCCTTCAGGAATAATAAGAGGTCAAATAAGATAGAAAAGCCACTTTTTTAAAAAGGCCACTTAGTTCAATGCTTAAGTGGCCTTTTGTTTTATTCTTTTTAGGGATGATCGCAACAATCCTTTCCCAATTATTGTGTTGGCTTTCCTGTTGCATAGATCAAACATGGTTATATTGATTTAATTATTTCTCAATGAAAATCAGTATTCTCAGAACTATTTTCTCTAATTGACGTTGTAATAACAAATAATAAAAATGAAAATTAAATCACTCGCATTATCTTTTTTTGCATTTGTTACCATGACACTTGCTGCAAGCGCCCAAAAAACTATTGTTGATGTTGCTGTTGGATCAGCCGATCACACAACTTTGGTTGCTGCTGTTAAAGCTGCTGACCTGGTTGCAACCTTGCAAAGCGCTGGACCTTTCACTGTTTTTGCACCGACAAATGCAGCGTTCACAAAACTTCCAGCTGGAACAGTTGAAACCCTTTTGAAAGCTGAAAACAAGGCTACACTTGCCAAAATCCTTACCTATCATGTTGTTGCAGGAAGCTTGAATGCAACAGCAGTTCTAAAGGCTATCAAAGATGGTGGTGGATCAGTAACTCTGAAAACAGTAAGTGGCGGAAGCTTGGTAGCATCTGTTAAAGCTGGAAAAGTGATTCTGACTGATGAGAAAGGTGGTGTTGCAACTGTTGTTGCCACTGATCTTGGAGCCAACAATGGTCTTATCCATGTAATTGATACAGTAGTATTGCCTAAGTAATTATTTAGACCAAATAAATTGTCTTGTTTAAAAGGCCACTGATTTTGATCAGTGGCCTTTTGTTTTAGTTCAAATCAGACTGAATCAATGCTGGAGAAAAAATTTCAGCTTGCAATCAATCAATATAGAATGTAGTATTATTACTCTGCAGTCTTCACATTTCCTTTTCTTAAACTATACAAGTAAAAAGAGAGTACAGAAAAAAGGAATCCAATTAAAATAATGATATAATTCATCGGTTTTTCAATTGTTAGTGACATTCTTATCAAAATTGTAGTGATGATAAAACTTGCGTTCCTGAAAATAGTAAAAAAAGAGAAATGGTAGGTAAAGGATATGATGAGTAGAAAAACATCCACAAATATCATGATCGAGAAAAAATCTGCATAAAATACTGTGTTGGGGTCTGGATAATGGTCATTGTTTTTAATTGCAGCAACCATTTCAACGCTCCAGTTGAAAAAACTGGCAATACTCAGAAGTAGTAAAATAACGGTCATGCTTAAAGACATCATCTTTTTAATATTGATGAAATCATTGAGTTCACGGACAATTTCGCCCTTTCCATTATTGCGGTAAATTTTATAATAAAGTATTGTCAATCCTAACATCAACAATGACGCAATGAGATCGTACAATAAACTGATGAACTCAGGATTGGTTACACTGATTGAACTTTTAGTATCAAAATCTGCAATATCATGGAAAAAACTTCGAAGGGTTATCAATGTGATGACTTCAAATTGTTTCCCGATAAATTCAGAAATAGATTTCGGAATGATAATTACCAACAAAAACACCTCATAAAATAGAATAAAACTGAAAGGTGTGTAAATGGCTTTTAAATAGCTATGCTGAAACGCTTGAAAATACGCAATGTTGTTACCAAGGAAAATAATAATCAGGTGCAGCAAAAAAGCAAATATTGCTGCCCTCAATATTAGCAGTTCTACACTGCGTAAATTCTTTTCATTGAAAAGGGACTCAAAGTAATTGCTGGAGATTTGTAATATGGTTTTCATCAAATTCCATTTTATGCAGCTACTTGTCAGACCTGAATTTGTTCAGGGCCAGCAAAAAGCCAGCTGCAAATAAGATGGTAATAAAACCAGCAAAATAGGGGATAAATTCAATCATTTTTGGTTATTGATAAGTTTGAGAAGTATGGCAAATCCAAGAATGGACGGTACCCACAGGCCAATGAATATAGCTGCTTCTCGCTCTCCTTTGAACCATAGCACTTCTGAAAATACGAGAGAAAGAAATGCAGCGAGCAGCATCAATAGATCGGCAATTGTAAATTTTTTAAGCATAATGATTTTGTTAATCTACCTGAATCTACGCTTAAATATCCATATTCAATATTATATTTTTGATCGATTACAAATGCCCTGCTACTTCCTCTTGGCTCAGCCATTGCAAATAATCTTCTCCCTTTTTTAGGTGGTATTTTCTTTTCTCCTCTGGCATCTTATCGTAGGTCCTGACCAACATGCCGAGTCTGGGGTTTTTCAGAAAGAAATTTCTGTGTACGTGCATGAATCGCCAAAACAATCCATCCCAAATTTCAGTCCATGCTGAATCTTTTTTGTAATCGCTCATTTTGAGGATATAGTTGCTGCCACTTATATAGGGTTTTGTGCACATCAGGCCTCCATCAGCAAATTGGCCCATACCGTAAATATTTGGAACCATCACCCAGTCATAGGCATCGATGTACATTTCCATGAACCAGCGGTGCACTTCATCGGGATCAAATTCACAAAGCAGCATGAAGTTGCTCAAGACCATCAATCTTTCAATATGGTGGTTGTAACCTGTTCTCAATAACTTATGTATGGCGTTGTCAACAGGAACAATACCAGTTGTTCCATTGTAGAATGAGGCAGGAATTTTTCTGTTAAACCCCCAGTAGTTCGTGGTTCGCTGCTTGCTTCCAACAGCATGGTAAATGCCATGGATGAATTCTCGCCATCCAATTATTTGCCGAACAAAGCCTTCCAAGCTGTTCATTGGGATGCCATGCACGTCAGCAGCAGCAAGTACTTGATCTATCACCTGTTTAGGCGTGATCAATCCTGTATTCAACATTGGTGTCAATACACTGTGGTGCAGTACGTGTTCAGAGGCAATCATGGCATCTTCAAAAAGCCCGAATTCAGCGAACCTGTTTATGATAAAGTCTTGCAGCCATTCCTCTGCCTCTTGATGTGTGATGGGATAGACAATGATTGGATTGCTTGATCCTGGGTTATTCGGATAATGAGTTTCCACATACGCATAGGCTTCTTTTCTCCACTCATTGATGATTGGCTGCGATAATTGGGGAACTATTTTATTTTTCGGATATGGCTTTCGGTTGTCTTCATCAAAGCTCCATTTTCCTCCTATTGGGTTCTGGTCTTCATCGACCAAGATCCCGAAACGTTTTCTCTGCCTGATGTAGAAATTGTTGTGCAGAAATGATTTTACCCCTGAAAAATCTTTTTTCATTTCATCGTAGGGTATCATGAACATGGGGGATGCATGCCAGATCAGTTTGATATGGCTATCAGTGCTGGCAGTTATTATCTTTTTTTCAAGCCAATTGTCAGAAACCCTGTAGCAATGAATTTCGGTTATGCCTTTTTTCCCCAGGTCAGCAATCAAGGCAGACGTATTTGATTGTGAAGCCTGGGCTTCAACATATTCCACCTGTATGCCTGTTGCTTGAAGATGGCTGCAATAAAATTTCATGCTGGCCCGATGATAGGTCAGCTTTTGTTTATGGAAGGCATACTGGTTGAAGAACAATTCTTCTTCCACTAGAATTACACATTCAGCCTGTTGAAGTGATTCGGTAGGTTTGAACAGTTGGTGCGGGAAGACAAGGAATATGGAGGACAATGTTTTTTTGTGATAACATTGAAATCAATCGAAGGTTCAGTTCAAATCCAATAGGCAGTTGTATTTAAGCACTATTCCTTCTCCCCGGTCAACACAACTTGTCCATCAGCCACAGACAACTTGATGGATTTGATTTTTCCGCCATCCCTGATGAATACCAGTTCAGCAGGATAGTTTTGGATGGTAGCGGTGAAAGCATCTGTTGATTTGGTTTTCAATTCCCATG
>Ga0222712_10005247_pt1 | contig 13228 bp, 20 predicted proteins | sample C33_657DmetaG_FD_165043 | JGI IMG/M metagenome (GOLD analysis project Ga0222712, IMG submission 165043) | Estuarine water microbial communities from San Francisco Bay, California, United States - C33_657D | ecosystem: Environmental > Aquatic > Marine > Unclassified | place: USA: California...
CAGATCATGGAACATTATCATCACACCGTGAAATGCAAATTGCGTGTAAAGAAGAAGGCATCAAGCCAATCCTTGGAGTAGAGGCATACATATCTCCAACAGATAGATTCGATAAATCTTCAAAGACAGATAAATCTATTCAAGCATATAACCACATCATACTATTAGCAAAGAATAAAAAGGGATTAGAGAATATCAATACTCTCCAAGAGCTTGCTTGGAACGAAGGCTTTTATCATAAGCCAAGAATTGATAGAGAAGTATTAGATCTATATAGCGAAGGCATCATTGTTTTGAGTGGATGTCTTAATGGATTAATTAGTAAGGCTATTGATAAAGGCAGTCTAGATGAGGCCAGAACTCTACTTGAAGGATTTAAGAAGACATTCGGCCCAGACTTTTATGTTGAGGTTCAATCGCATAACCCTGAGCCAATTAACTCCGCCCTATTAGAATTAGCAGATGAACTTAAAATTAAAGCGGTGGCAACAGGAGATGCACACTTTGCTAAAGAAGAAGATAGAGTACTAGAAGAAGCAATGCTTATATTGTCTACATCTCCTAAGATGGATAAAGATGCTGACTTTGAAATGTCTAGACAGATTAAAGATATTAATGAAAGATTAAATTACTTATACCCAGACCGTAGAATATCTTTTCAGGACTACAATTTATTCATTCAATCAAGGTCTGAAATTGAGGCTGACTTTAATAAGGCTGGGATTACCCGTAAAGATATATATGATAATACTGTTGAGATATCTGACAAAATTGAAGAATACGATTTTAACAGGGGTTTAGACCTACTCCCTGTACCCAAGACCGATGCCGACCAGAAACTGGCTGAGATGGCCTTCCAGGGCCTAGAACGGCTACGTTTAACAGACGGCTGGCTAGGCAATGATGTGTATGAGCAAAGATTAATGGAAGAATTAGAAGTAATTAGAAACAAGTCCTTTGCATCATATTTTTTAGTGGTAGCAGATATGATTAACTGGGCTAAAGAAAATAATATTATGGTCGGTCCTGGCCGTGGTTCCGCAGCTGGATCTTTAGTTTGTTATACATTAGGAATTACTGATGTGGACCCAATAGAGTACGATTTATTGTTCTTCCGTTTTATTAATCCAGAACGTAATGACTTCCCAGATATTGATACAGACTTTGAAGACCGTCGTCGTAAAGAAGTTAAAGATTATTTAAAGAAGAAGTTTAAGCACGTTGCATCTATTTCTACATACACTTACTTTAAAGATAAGGGTGTAATCAGAGATGCTGCTCGTGTATTTATGGTTCCGCTTTCAGATGTTAACCGTGCAATGAAATCTATTGATACTTTTGAAGACTTTGTTGACTCACCAAACACTAAAGAGTTTAGGTCTAAATACCCAGAAGTTTTGTGGCTTGCAGATAGACTAAGGGGAAGAATCAGATCCGTTGGAGTACACGCAGCAGGTGTTGTCGTTGCAAAAGATGATTTGAGAAAATATGCTCCTGTTGAATCAAGAGCGGACGCAAGTGATTTAGTATCAGGTAGAATTCCTGTCGTTGCATACGACATGGATACGGTTGCAGATATAGGTCTTATTAAGCTAGATGCACTAGGTCTTAAGACTTTATCTGTGATCTCAGATACACTTGCTTCAATTAAAAATCGCTCAGGCAAAGATATTAATCTTTCAGAATTGACCCTTGACGATCCAGATGTTTATAAAATTTTGAGCGAAGGCTACACAAAGGGGGTATTCCAAGCAGAAGCGACACCTTATACTAATTTGCTAATCAAGATGGGCGTGGACAAGTTTGAAGACCTTGCTGCATCAAACGCATTAGTTAGACCAGGTGCTATGAATACTGTGGGCGCTTCTTATATTAAGCGTAAACACGGTAATGAGGCAGTAAAGTTTATTCATCCAATCATGAAGCCCTTTACCGAGAATACATACGGTGTTATTATATATCAAGAGCAAGTTATGCAGGCATGCGTACACTTGGGAGGTATGACTTGGTCAGAGGCTGATAAGGTCCGCAAGATTATTGGAAAGAAGAAAGATGCAAAAGAGTTCGACCAGTTCAAGGATCGCTTTATTGATGGGGCTTCAAAACACATTTCTAAGAAGCAAGCCGAAACGCTCTGGCATACTTTTGAAGCGCATGCTGGTTATTCTTTTAACCGCTCCCATGCTGTTGCTTACTCTATGCTTAGTTATTATACTGCTTGGCTTAAGTTTTATTATCCGCTTGAGTTCATGTTTTCGATTCTTAAAAATGAAAATGACAAGGACAAAAGAACAGAGTATCTGATTGAGGCTAAGAGATTAAAGTTAAGTATTAAGCTTCCACATATCAACGAGTCTGATGTATTCTTTTCTTTAAAGGAAGACTCGATTAGATTTGGTCTTGGAGAAGTAAAGTTTATTTCAGATAGTATTGCAAACAAAATTATTGAACAAAGACCATTTGCTTCTTACTCAGAGTTTATTGACAAGGCTTCTAAAAAAGGTAGTGGAATCAATAGTCGTGCTATCTCTGCTCTAAATGCAATTGGCGGAGCGGCATTCCCAGATAACCCTAGAAGCGGAAATGAAAAGGATAGCTATTACGAGTATCTAGGCATACCTACATTTAACCTTGAAGGAATTCCACCACGTATTAAATCACAAGCAAGACCTATTGAAGAGTTTGAAGACCTAGGATCATTCGTTATGTTTGGCATGGTTAAATCAATTAAGCGTGGTAATGGTTGGGCACGTATTGAATTAGTAGATGAAACAGGATCAATTGGTCTATTCCATACAGAGCAGACTCAAATAGAAACAGGACAAATGTATTTTATCCTTGTAGGAGATAATAGAATTGCTCGTTATGTAAAGGTTAACGAAATGGATCCAACAGGGTCTAACTCGTTTGTAGATTACTTATATAAAAAGGAGTATGACCTTGACGAAGACGAGTATGTTGTAGTAGACTTTACTCCGTACGTAACAAAAGCTGGAAAGACAATGAGCCATATAGTTCTTGCTAATGCACAAAAAGAATTAACTAGGGTTATTGCTTTCCCCACAATGTATAAGATGTCCCTTGCTAAAATGCGAGAAGGAATGAAGTGTAAGGTTGTTCTATCTACTTTGGATGATGGAACTTTAATGGTAAAGGAAATAAAATGACAGAAGAAGTAAAGCATGATATCAATGAGATTCAAGCTCAATTAACTGCAAGCAAAGTTTTAGTTGCAATCCTAGAAACACTAGGCAAAGTAAATGTTCCAACCTCTACTTTAATTGCAGCAAGTAATGAAGACAAAGAATTACTTGTAGATTACAATCCAGATGGACCAGAGTTTATTTTTAGCGTATATGATCGAAAGGGAAACGATGGACCAATCACAATTAATACTGACTGAGTATGGATTAGATGCCCTTGCAGCCGTATTGCATGAAACTGCAATTGAAAAAGGTTTTTGGGATGGAACAATTAGTCACGATAAAGTCGGCAATAAGTTAGCTTTGGTTCATTCGGAAGTTACAGAAGTGCTTGAAGCAATTAGAAAAAATAAAGGTTCGGAAGAAGTTGTTGAAGAGATGGCAGATGTAATTATTAGATTACTTGATATCTATGCAGCAATGAGAAATTCAGGAGACTTGATACATAGCCTAGACGAAGTTCTAGAAAAGAAAATTAATATAAATAAAGAACGTCCAAGGCTTCACGGTAATTTATTTTAATGCTATACTAAGGGAAAGAAAAGGTTTATATGAGTATATTAATAGATGATGTATTAGCAAAATTAGATCCAAAAACACGAGCAAGAGTTAAGTCAGCACAAGATATACAAATTGAAAAGCAACTTACACCTAGCATTGGATTAAACTTTGCTTTGCGTGGAGGATTAGGTTACGGTAGACAAGCCCTTGTATGGGGTAATAAGTCTGCTGGTAAATCTTCTTTCTGCTTACAGATGATTGCTCTTGCACAAAAAGAAGGAAAGACCTGTGCTTGGATTGATGCAGAGGCGTCTTATGATCAGTCATGGGCGGAACAACTTGGAGTAGATTCATCTTCCCTTATCTATTCTCCAGCAAAAACTATTAACGATATGGTTGATGTTGCTACTAAATTAATGGATGCAGGAGTTGATCTAATCGTAGTAGATTCAATCTCAGCATTACTTCCTGCTATCTATTTTGAAAAAGACGGAAATGAAATGAAAGATTTGCAAGATACAAAGCAAATCGGCGCTGAAGCAAAGGATATGACCCACGCAGTCAAAATGTTAAATTATGCAAACAAAAACACATTACTTGTTCTCATCTCACAACAACGAAATCAGTTTGGATCTATGCATGCTAGTCACATCCCCACGGGTGGCATGGCTGTCAAGTTCTTCTCTTCCACAGTTATCAAACTCTGGTCGTCTGAAGCTGAGGCTAATGCTATCAAGGCTGGCATTAAAGTTGGCGACAAGATTATTGAACAAAGAGTTGGCAGGCCAGTTAACTGGATTATTGATTACAACAAACTCGGCCCCCCAAATCTATCGGGACAATACGACTTCTACTATCAAGGGAACGTTCTTGGTGTAGATAGTGTTGGAGAAACTTTAGATGTTGCAGAAATGTGTGGCATAGTAGAAAAAGGTGGAGCATGGTATACAGTAAATGGAGAACGTTTTCAAGGACGTGCAAAGGCTGTAGCGTATTTAAAGGAAAATCAAGATGTTGTAGACAAATTAATAGGAGAGATAAATGCCAAACATTAATGAGTTTCTTAATAAACCAGAGCGTATCTTTTCTCCAGAACTTGAAAAGATGGGTGGAGTAAAGCCTTGCGGGAAATGCGATAAGGATGCAGAAGAATATTTTTGGGACGCAGTAAAAATGATTATATCTTGGGAATGCCCAGACGGACATAAAAATTCTTATTCGGTGGGATGATGTCAGAAAGATCAGAAGTAAAGCGTGACGGAGCTAAAGCTCAAAAAAATAGCGGAAGAGGAGATTATCAAAAGGGTGATGCTCAATGGAAGCAATTCCTTGTTGATTATAAAGAAGCAGGAACATCATTTAATTTAAATAAAGATATCTGGGCAAAGATTTGTACAGATACCTTTAAAGTAAATAGAGATATGCATCCTGCACTAAAGATTATTATAGGAGCAGAGTCTAAGGTTAGGCTAGGCATTATAGAGTGGTCAGTTCTTGAAGAGCTGATCCAGTTCTGGGAGGACAACAATGATTAAAGAAGTATTGCTAACAACACTTACAGGCGCAGGAGTAGGAATTGTTTTTGCTTTGTTTAAGTTGCCAGTACCCGCACCACCAGTATTTGCTGGGCTTATGGGAATTTTTGGTCTGTGGCTTGGATATGGTTTAGTTGGAAGGTTTGCATAATGGAAATGTTTTTAATTTGCGGAATTGCAATAGGGTTTCTAATTGGTTACCCGCTTGGCTTGTTTATAGATAAATGGGATAAGAGGATTAAAAATGACAGAGGATAAAAACACTCTTGAGCTTATAAGTAATATAACTGAGTTTAATGACCTTCATGAGTTTATGAAGGACGAGCACTTAGATAAAGCCTTATCAATTGTTGTTAAGCTTTTAATGAACCCAGACGTGCCCTCAGCAAAGGCTCCCATGCTTATTATGGAACTTCAGGCTATGTCTACTAAGTTTGCCGTGATGTCTTCAGTCTATTCAACTATTGCTAAAGATAAAGCAGGAACACCAAATAACAATAAGAAAAATGTTTACTATTCAGTAAAGGAGTCCATAGACAAACTTGTAGATGCACTTAAGTATGTCGTTAGGTATAACTCATAAATGGCTAGAGAAATTGTAAAGAACCTTAAATTTAAAAAGCACACAGGGAAATTTTTTGACCCCGAGTTGTTTGCTCAACTTCTTGATGAGTCATATAGAAATACAAAACGTGCAGACGGGTCAATGACTAAGAAGTCGTTCAGTCCGAGCTCATTGGGCTACGGTCACGGCAAGTGCCCTAGATACTGGTACATGGCATTTTCTGGAGCAGTTTTTATTGATGATAACGATGCAGTTGCAGTCGCTAACATGGCGCAGGGAACTCAGGCGCATGAAAGATTGCAGAAACTTATTTCTACTATGCCAGAGTGGAGAGCGGAAGAAGAAGAAATTATTAGTGAGTACCCACCAATCAGAGGCTTCATAGATCTTATTATGGAGTACGATGGCGAGACAGTAATTGGTGAAATCAAAACGGCAAAGCAAGAGGTCTGGGACACTAGACAGTCAGAGATGAAGCCTACAGAAAACCATATGCTACAACTATTAACCTATATGAAACTAAAGAAAGCCAAGGAGGGGTTCTTCTTGTATGAGAATAAGAACACTCAAGAGATCCTAGTTATTCCAATTTCTATGAATGAAAAGAATACAAGGATTATTGAAGAGACCTTTGCTTGGATGTGCGAAGTTTGGGATAACTTTAAAAACGGAGATCTTCCTAAGAGACCAGAGGGTGCAACTAAATCAAAAATGCCTTGTACATACTGCCCAGTTAAGAAAGAGTGTTACGCAAAGGGTGGTCCAGTAGGCACTGTTGAAATTGATTTGTTCTCGGTATCTAATACATGATCTGTGCCAACTCTGAATGTAAAAAAGACTTTGTGCCTAAGACGCACAATCAGAAATACTGTACAGATGAATGTTGCCGTGTTGCAACTAATAGAAGAATCATGGAAAAGTATTATGAGAAGAAGGCAATTAGAAATGGTGCTGCAAGGCCTTGCTCTAAATGTAAGTCACAGTTAAGTAGATATAATAACTCTGACTTTTGCTCAACATGCGAAAAGACTATCAATGCAGATCTAAAGAATAAGTTATTTAGGATGATTAATGACATTAGCTAGTTTAAAGAAGACACAGGCCAATAGAGTATTAGGCATAGATGCCTCAACTAACTCTATTGCTTTTTGCTTGATGGAAAATGATGTCCCATTAAAGTGGGGTAAAATTAACTTGTCAGGCGAGGATATATATGATAAGATTCATAATGCAAAGGTCAAGATGGCTTTAATGCTAGATGAACTTAAGTCAGATTATATTGTTGTTGAAGGTGCAGTATTTGTAAAGTCTGCAGATGCTGTAATTAAACTATCATATGTTTATGGAGTTGTTATTGCAGAACTAATGTCTACAGGAGCAAAGGTTATTACAATAGCCCCGTCCTCTTGGCAGGCATACATAGGCAACAAGAACCCTACAAAAGAAGAGAAGGCGGCTATTAGATTAAAGAGTCCAGGTTACGCAGACTCTTGGTATCAGAATCAATTACGTAATATGCGTAAGCAAAGAACGGTTGACTACTTTAACAAGAAGTATAACTTATCATTGACAGATTTTGATGTTGCAGACTCATTTGGTATCGCACATTACTCTAATAGTATATTGACGGAACGATGAAGCTGTATCAAAGTAAAGATTGGCTACATAGAAGATATGTAGTACAGAAGAAAACGGTAACTGAAATTGCCGAAGAGTGCAAAGTCTCTGCTATGACCATACAGAGATACCTAGAACAGTTCCAATTAATTAGGAGGCGGTAATGCTAAGACCAGTATTTCCAGATGTAAAGAATTTTAATTGTAGTGATTTATATCTTCAGTCTACGGGTGCTCCAGCGGGTGGAAAAATATGGGGAGCTTGTCATGAGATTGCCCACATGTTAATTGAAAAAAATATATCATATGGCAACTCAGCATTAGATCCAATTAGAATATTTTCAACGGCGGATTCAACAGAGCAATTAAAAGTTCGTATTGATGATAAATTAAATAGGGTAAAGAATAACCAAGGATTTGCTGGAGACAACGATATTGACGATTTAATTGGATATCTAGTCCTATATAAGATTGCTAGGGCTAATTCTGATTGACATTTTAGTCGACTGAAAGTATACTGTATTAATGAGCGAAATAGAATTGTCAGATCATTTTGACAGAATGAACAGGGTTGTTGAAGAACTTCTAAAAGGAAGCACACCCACACAGATTGCCACCACTACAGGAATACAGCGCAAAGAAGTCCTTGAGCTAATCGATGACTGGAAAGACGTTGTCCATAATGATAGCAACATCAGAGATCGTGCTCGAGAAGCCATCTCAGGGGCGGATCAACACTATGCCATGCTTATTAAAGAGGCGTGGAAGACCGTAGAAGATGCAGATCAATCTGGACAGTTAGCAGTTAAGTCTGGTTCACTAAAGCTTATTGCAGACATAGAGACTAAACGAATTGCAATGCTTCAATCAATTGGAGTACTTGAAAATAATGAAATTGCATCTCAAATTGCAGAGACAGAACGCAAGCAAGACATTCTTGTTAAGATTTTAAAAGAAACTACATCAACATGTCCTAAGTGTAAGATGGAAGTAGCAAAGAGATTGTCCCAAATAACTGGAATAATCGAGTCAGTCCCAGTAGAGGAAGCCGATGTCGTTTGATTTCAGTGACCTTATCGACATGCTTGACGGAGAGGAATTCGATGAAAAACCAGTCGATCTTAAAACGTTTGTTAGAAGTCCAGAATACCTTGGGCTTCCAGAACTTTCCGATTACCAGTACACGCTTATCGAAAAGAGTTCGCAGATCTATAAAGAATCAACTCTCATCAAATTATTTGGAGAAGAAGAAGGAAGAATAAGATTTAAACAAACCGCTAATGAGGTTGTGGCACAGCTAGGAAAAGGATCGGGTAAGGATTACTGCTCTACTATTGCAACTTCATATATAGTATATTTACTATTGTGCTTAAAGGATCCAGCCACATATTACGGAAAGCCTCCAGGGGATAGCATTGATATTATTAACATTGCTATTAACTCGCAGCAGGCAAGCAATGTATTCTTTAAAGGCTTTAAAACAAGAATTGAAAAGTCCCCTTGGTTTGCTGGTAAGTATACAGATAAGGCCTCAGAAGTTAAGTTTGATAAAGCAATAACAGTACACTCAGGTCACTCAGAGCGTGAAGCTTGGGAAGGATATAACGTTATTGTTGTTATTCTTGACGAGATCTCTGGATTTGCAATTGAAAATACAACAGGACATGATCAGGCAAAAACAGGTGCGGCTATATATGACATGTACCGTGCATCAGTAGACTCTCGTTTCCCAGACTTTGGTAAGGTTATTCTCCTATCATTCCCTAGATATAAAAACGATTACATTCAGCAGAGATACAACGCTGTTGTTGCAGACGTAGAAACAGTAGTACGTGATCATAAATTTAAAATGGATGAAGATCTCCCAGACGGAACCGTAGGTAATGAGTTTGAGATTCAATGGGAAGAAGACCATATCCTTTCATACAAAATTCCAAAAGTTTATGCTTTAAGAAGGCCAACATGGGAAATTAATCCAGTAAGAAAGATTGATGACTTTAAGGTTGCATTTTTTACAAACCCAATGGATGCTTTATCCCGTTTTGCCTGCATGCCACCAGATGCAATAGACGCATTTTTTAAGTCAAGAGAAAAAGTTGAGAAGGCATTTAATAAAGCTCACCTAGCAGTAGATAACTTTGGCAGATTAGAAGAATGGTTTATACCAGATCCAGATAAAGAATACTTTATACACGTTGACCTTGCTCAAAAGCATGACCACTGTGCAGTTGCAATGGCTCACGTTAATAAATGGGTAAACATAAAGGTGACGGATACCTATTCTCAACCAGCACCAATTGTTGAGATAGATGCAGTAAGGTACTGGACACCAACAAAAGATAAGTCTGTAGACTTTACCGAAGTAAAAGATTATATTCTTTCATTAAAGACACGAGGATTTAAGATTCGTGTATGTACTTTTGACAGATGGAATTCACATGATATGATGCAACAACTAAAACAATACGGCATCAATACAGAAATTCTATCTGTTGCTAAAAAACATTATGATGATATGGCAATGGTTGTGGCTGAAGAAAGAGTGGTTGGTCCACATATACCATTGCTTATAGACGAGCTCTGCCAGCTTAGAATTATGAGAGATAGGGTAGACCACCCAAGAAAAGGCTCCAAAGACTTGGCGGACGCAGTGTGTGGATCAATTTATAACTCAATAAGTAGAAGTAAGTTTGATTCTAATACAGAAGTAAACATACATACTTATGAATCAATGAGTTATGACAATGATTTTGGAACAGAAGCAGACGGAGAAACAAGTTCCTATAATATGATTAGGGCTCCGAGAATGCCAGAAAATTTAAAAGACGCAATGGACAGGATGCAAATAATATGAGTACGTATCAAGAAAAAGCAAAAGAGTGTAAATGTTGTGGAAAACATGTTCCGCTGCCAACTGTATTAAAAGAATATAATGGAATAGTTGTTTGTCCAACTACATTTTCTAATGTAATTGAATATAAAAGAATATGGAAACTTGCTGGTCATAGACCTATGGGTAATATTAGAAAACATTTTTCTGAATATGTACAGCAAATAGTAGAAGAAACTATTGACAAAAACGAAGATGGAACGATATAATATACTTCTAAGCAACAGTAGCTTAGTTGGTTAAAGCCCCGAACTCATAATTCGGTAATCGTAGGTTCAAGTCCTACTTGTTGCACGAAAGGTAAATGTGGACGGCGAAGATAAAATGGAATATTATATTTCAATAGGTGCTATAGAATTAGCGGGCATGGATTCAGATGGCGAATTTATATTTAATATAACAGATAGAGCAAAAATACTTGCTCCAGAATTATGGCATGCTCATCAAGAACATGTTGATGAGTCTTTAATGGCCTTATATAATAAGGGATTAATTAATGTTACTTATAATGATAATCTTGAAGCAATAATTGAAATGTCTGATGAGGGAAAAAAAATGGCAAAAGAATTTGGTTTAGTAGAGATGGATCTAGATCAAGATATCCCAAACGATTAGTCTAGGCCTTCGTAGCTCAGGGGATAGAGCGAGACTCTTCTAAGGTCTGCGTCGCAGGTTCGATTCCTGCCGAGGGCACAGTGCGGATGTTGCATATTGGTAGTGCCTCTGCCTTCCAAGCAGAAGGGGTGAGTTCGATTCTCATCATCCGCTCCACTTCTCACTCGTCCAACGGCAGGACATCGCCCTTTGGAGGCGAGAATCGTGGTTCGAATCCATGGTGAGAAGCAAAGAAAATGATATACTATAAGTAAGTCAACTACAATAAGGAGAAATAAAATGGCAGAAGTAACACACCCACTGGCGGCAAAAGTTTTAGCAGCAGCAAAGAAATATGCTGATGAAGGATATGCAGAAGGACCAAATAACGATACAGTTTTTGGAAAGCGATACGGAATGAATCATCAACCATGGTGTGCAATGTTCGTTTCAGGATGCTTTGATGATGCAGGTTTAGTTCATTTAGTTGCAGCTTCAACAAAGAAAGGCTTTGCATCATGCGATGCAGGAGCACAATGGTTTGCAAAGAACAAAAGAATTGTTCCAATTGGGCAAGCACAAGCAGGAGATGTAGTATTCTTTAACTTTGACAAGGAGCCAACAGACACAGAGCACGTTGGAATTGTTGTAAAGAATGATGGAAAGAATTTGCATTGCTACGAAGGAAACACTTCGGGAAATTCAAAAGGATCACAAGCAAACGGAGACGGCGTATTCCTTAAGAAAAGAGCATATGGTCTTGTAATGTCAGTTGCTCGTCCAGACTGGGATGCCCCAGCACCAAAAGCTGCAACAGTAAAAGCAGTTGTAAAGAAGGCGGCCCCTGTAAAGAAATCTGCAATTAAGAAGCCAATGTAATGTACGAATACCATGTTAAGAAAGTAACTAACGTAGTAGACGGAGATACAATAGACGTAGAGATTGATCTAGGTTTTGACATATCATTTAGTTCAAGAGTTAGACTGGCTGGAATTGATACTCCAGAAAGTAGAACAACAGATAAAGCTGAAAAGGTTTTAGGGCTTGAGGCTAAAGAGTATGTAAAGTCTAAGATTAAAGACGCTAAAGAAGTTGTCATTAAGACAGAAAAGATGGACTCATCAGAAAAATATGGACGTATCCTTGGCTGGGTATTCCTAGATGGCTCTAAGGTTTCTATTAATGAACAAATGATTGCCGATGGATATGCCTGGGGATACCTAGGAGATACTAAGGTAAAGGACTTTGAAGCACTTGCTAAGGTAAGGGCTAAGAAGAAGTAGACAAGATATAAATATTTTGCTATAATAATATACGGACTGCTCAATAGAGGGTCCGTATATTAATTTATTCGCTTGAAAGGGGAATAACATGGTAAACTCATTTACATTGGATCTTTTTAAGGATCCATTTTTTATTGGCTGGGATCGCCAATTCAAAGATCTCGAAAAGGTAATGCATAATTCAACAAACTATCCGCCATACAACTTGGCTCAGGTAGGTGAAGATAGCTATATGATTGAGCTGGCTTTGGCTGGATTCAAGCGTGAAGATATCTCTGTTGAACAGGAAAAAAATGTTCTAACAATTAAGGGTTCATCGGAATCTGAAAATGAAACTACATATATTCATAAGGGTATCGGTGCAAGGTCTTTTGCAAGAACCTTCTCTTTATCTGAATTTATGGAAGTTGCAGCAGTAGCAATGTCTGATGGAATTCTAAAAGTATTGGTTATTAGAAATGTTCCTGAAGAAGCAAAGCCAAAAACATTTGAAATTCTCGATTCATTTACACCAGAAGAAGTAGTAGCATCTCCTGTTGAAAGAAAGAGAAAGAGATAGTATAATAGAAATCTGCACCCCGTCACTGGGAAGTCGCAGATAGCGGGCCGTTACCCGCAGGATGGACCTGAGTATGTCCCGAAACTGCTCATTATAATTAGGGGATATAAGAATGCCAACATATGTTTATAAGTGTGATTGCACACCTGGACAGTATTTTGAAATAAAAAGAGGGTTAACAGAAGATGAGCCAACTTATCTTTGTCCTTTTTGTCAAGAAGCTGTAGATAGAGTTTATACGGTGCCACAAACAAATATGGGGGCAAAAAGACAATTGCTTTCTGATGTTACAACGCTATCTTCTGAAAAATCCGTATATAACAGTAAGAATGCAAGGTAATGCCAGTATACGAATACAAGTGCTCATATGATGATGCACATCCAACAATGTCAACGCATAGATCAATCATGGATGCAGATCCTGGTTACACTTGTGTTGAATGTGACTCACAAATGACAAGACACTTCACACCATTTGGTAT
>Ga0222712_10005248_pt1 | contig 13228 bp, 11 predicted proteins | sample C33_657DmetaG_FD_165043 | JGI IMG/M metagenome (GOLD analysis project Ga0222712, IMG submission 165043) | Estuarine water microbial communities from San Francisco Bay, California, United States - C33_657D | ecosystem: Environmental > Aquatic > Marine > Unclassified | place: USA: California...
AGAGTCTCCAGTACCACCAGCACCACCGCCTGAACCACCGTTATTTCCGCTATCTTCTCCTGCACCACCAGCACCACCACCAGCGGAAGTGACGGTATAAAACACTGAATCGCTACCGTTAACATTCATCGCTCCACCAGCACCAACAGTCACCGTGTAGGTTCCAACGGCTAAAGAAAACATCGATTCCGCCGATGCACCACCACCACTATTTTCTCCGACTACAGATGAACGGTAACCACCACCACCACCACCCGCACCATACCCGCTTCCACCGCCACCACCGCCAGCAATTACAACATATTCAATATCCAACTTAAAAGAATGCAAATATCCGCCAGACCAAGTAGAACCAAGCCAAATTTTTTGATAACCAGTATCGGTTTCAAAAATCATTTGCCCAACATAAGGGTTGGCAGGACGATTAGCTGAGGTACAGACTCCAGGTTTCAAACCTTGTGTAGTTGCGGAAATTGTCACTCAGGGACAACCACTTCTTCGACAACAGGTGCAACGAACACATCGTTCACACGGTCAAAGTCATAACCAATACCCGCATACACACCACGGAAGTTCGCGTTGTATGAGGTTTGTTTCCATTCACCACCCAAGCCAAGTGAGGCAATAAATGCTTGACCAGCTGGTTCCGATTCTGGGAATGTTCCACCCGCGCAGTCATCGTTTGATACGACGATTACTTGGGTTACTTTGTCTCCAATGATTTGTGCGAAATGTGCCATTATGCGATTACCAAACTTCCTGAACTAGTAAATGTATGAATTGTATCTGTTCCTGATGTTGTTATTGTTCCACCAGAAATAGTCTTGCCAGCACCATCAGCGGTTAGGTAGCGAATAATTACAATCCCTGAACCACCATTGCCACCTGAAGTTTGAGATGTAGAAGTATATGAACCGCCACCACCTCCACCACCAGTATTTGCTGTCCCTGCTACACCAGTGTCAGCGTTACCGCCTCGACCGCCACCACCTGCGCCACCTGCGCCACCTGTGTAGTTGAGTCCATCACCACCGCCACCGCCACCTCCTGCGTAGTAAACGGAAGAACCAGAAATAGAAGATGCACTTCCCGCTCCTCCAACACCACCAACTGATGTTGGTCCAGCACCTACGGCACTAGCACCTCCGCCTCCGCCTCCTTTGCTTGTGCTTCCTGTATCACCACTTTGAGATGTGCCACCTGCGTAACCTTGTCCAGCGGTTCCTGAACCGCCTGCTTGCGAACCACGTCCACCACCTCCACCGCCAGAGCCACCTGCGCCACCTGGTAGAGAAAGTGAAGCATTGTTTCCTGCTCCTCCATAACCACCACCTGTTGCAGTAATAGTTCCAAAAATTGAATTGCTTCCAGCGGTTCCAGAACTATTTGTTGACCCAGAACCACCAGTCCCAGATGCTCCAACTGTAACGGTATATGTTCCAGAAGTAAGAGTTGTAGTTGCTGTTAAATAACCACCTGCGCCTCCACCACCTCCGCCGTTACCACCGCCACCGCCACCTCCACCAGCAACAATTAAATAAGTTGCAACAAATGAAGTTGTTTGACGTGTCCCAACAGACCAACCACTAGAGGTATAAACTTTTGTATAATTTGTATCGGTTTCAAAAATCATTTGACCAATATATGGAGAAGAAGGGCGAGTAGTACTAGTGCAAACCCCTGGCTTCAAACTACCGATACCCGCACCAAAACCGTTATCCAAACCCATTACGCAGTCTGCTTCTCCCAACCCACAACCGTAACAGTCACCTTCGACGCAGTATCAGACAAACCCTGCAAAGTCTCACCAGCAGCCAACACCAACGCCGTATCCCACACCATCACATCATTCGCTCCAATCGGCAAATTAGAAAACAAACGATTAGACGCAGTAGCCGCAGAACCAATCGCCAAAGTCACAGTACGGTCAACCGTGTCCGTGTTACAAATAACAACCTGCTTGATAATCTCCGCATACCCAGTCGCAGCAGTACAAATAGTTGTAGTCGTAGTACCCAACTGTGTAGGTCCACCCAAACGAGATTCGTTCCTATCACCAACAGCCATATTACGCTCCAATATCCATAGTAACTATCGCCATCAACGAAGTAGCTGACAACGCTTGTGAAATCTTGTAATCCAAACTAGTCGTCACCGACGACCCATTCACACCAACCTTAGCCTGCAACGCCTCAATAGCATCGTTAGCATTTGCGTGTTGGTCAGCATGAGAAGGACTAGTAAGCGAATCAGAACTAGTCGGATTCGTTAGCGTGTCAAGCGAAGTAGGAAAGCCTGTTGCCACTAGGGGCTACCTTCCTAGTCCAGCGTCAACGTAAGCGACGTAATTTGGAAAGTGTCGCCAGCAGTAACCGCAGCAGATGAAGCCAACGCGCCAGTCCACAAACAGTTCCCCGAAGTGCTGGCATCCCATAACGACCAATGAGAATAAGTTTCAGTTGCAGCCACATTCGTCCACTCAACCGTTGCAGAAGAACTCATAGAACCAGACGAAGCCGCAGAAAACGACACAGACTTACGGGTAGTTTCCGTTGCTGCATTAGACGTACCAGCTTCACCAGGGTCGCCAGTGTGCAACTTCAGGTATGTGCCAGCAGCGGAATACGATGTCCCGCGCAACGTGTCAAGTAATGCTAGTTCAGCGTAGTTAGAAATCGACATTGTAAACCTTTCGTGTCATAAGACTATACCAAAAGCAAAAGCCCCCCGCCGAAGCAGGGGGCTAAAGCCTTGTCTAGTTAATTAGACGTTGGTTGCAATCGATGAAGACGATTCAATGCGACGCAATGATGCTTCGCGGAATCGACCGTAGCCACCCAACCAGTACCAACCCAATGGCTGCAAGCGCATGAGGAGGTCGGTTACGTTGCCGCGGACAATCTTCGGTACTGCACCGTTGCCGTCCTGTGAGCTGAACGCCTTAGCAAGAGCCTGACGACCCATGATGTGCGTAGCATAAACGTCAACTGCACCTGTGGTGCTGGTTCCGTTCGATGCGTCAGTCCATACCTTGGCTCGTGGGGTTTCGATGAAACGTACGGATTCGAACAAGCCGATTTCGCCGTTGTAGATTCCCGTTGGGTCAACGTAGTTCGCAGGGGTACGCCATGCTGCTGCGTCGGTTGCTGAACGGAAGTCGTACGATACGTCTGGGTGAATGAATCCCATGTATGAGCCGTTGAACGTTGCAACGTTTGCTGCACGGAGTTGTGCAACTACCTTGCGTACGTCGTTGGCTTCGATTACGTCTTCTGCCTGTACCGTTACACGACTGGTTGGGGTTGTTGAACCGCCACCTGCATAAACAACGTTGGTTCCGCCAGCAAGAACGTCACGGACTACTTGGTCCATTGAGTCACCTGCGTTGTAACCGATGATGTTTGCTGCTGCTGAGTCAACATCCAAGAACGCTGTTCCACGCAACTTGGCGGTGGTTACTACTGCGTTACCGTATTCGTTGAGGGTTACGGTTACTTGGCTGTCGGACAATGCGGTTGGGGTTACGTCGGTAACTTCGTTCAACGTTGACGTTGCTGCTGCAATGTCGCTGAAGATGGTGAATGTTACGCCAGTTCCTGGCATTGCCTGTGCTACTGGTTGTACGTCAGCTGCCTGGTCGAACAAGAGTTCTGAACGCAACGCGAAATACGCGAGACGGTCAAACGCTACCTGGTCTACGGACAGTGACGAGAGTTGGGTTTCGCCTGCCATTTTAATTTTTCCTTTGGTTTAGAGGTTTATGAATTTCCTAGTGCTATTCGTGCCTCTGCCAAAATTGCGTCTACTTCTTGTGGATTCCGCGCTTCTTGTAGTCTGCGGTTCCAGTCGATTGGTGGTTGAGCGGTTTGTGAACCTGCAGCAATTTTTGCTGTTCGGTTCCAAGCTTGTGCTTCTTCCACTAATGGGCTTGGTTCTGGGGGACTAATCAATTGTGCTTCCACTGCAGCTTGTCTGATGGCTTCTGGAGAAAGTTCGCCGTCGTAGCCTTTGACGAAATACTTTGTCACTGGTGCGCTCAGGTCGATGCCTGCTTTCACAAATGCTAGTTCTCGTTTGGCTGCTTCAGCTTCCGCGAGTAGCCGTTTGGCTTCTGCGTTTTCTTTTTCCAGCTGTTTCATCCTTGCCCGTACTGGGTTTCGGTTTTCTTCCATCTGGTCTTCGCTGTCGTAGTTGTCAATATCTGACATATGGCACTCTCCTTTTGCCCACATCACTCTGGAGGGTAGTGATGGCTGCTGTTGATTTGTCACCCCTATTGCTCCGCACGGTTCGGGGGTTGCCCGTGAAGGTATTACGAACTATAACACATTACATGCCGACTGTGGTGAGTCCTGTCTGTTGTCCGCCTTGTCCTGCGAATCCGCCGCCTGTTTCAAATGCTGCGGTGCGTCCTCGTCGTCGTCGTGCGATTCGTTGTGCTGCGGCTTGTTCGTTGGTGAGTACTCCTGAAACCATTTCTTCTTGGGTGAGTGCTTGTTCACCTAGGAGGTTTGTTTGGAATAGTTCTTGTTGTTGTCCGATTTGGGTGAAGCCTTGTTGTGCTTGTTCTGCGGTTACACCTTGTCGGGCTAATTGTTCTGCTTGTGCGGTTGTGATTTGTATGCCACCCTGGGTTACACCTGCTGCGGCGATTTGTGCGGCACGGGCTTTGCGTTCGATTTCCTGACCTGATTTAACTGGGTCTAGGAAGTAGGCGGCGATGTCACCGTCGGTGAGGTCTGGGACCATTCGCTTTAGTTGGGTGACTACTTCTGGGCTGGCTTGGGTTACTGCGTTATACCCTTGTTGTATTCTTTGGGCTAGTTCGACTGGGGAGATGTCGTTTGCAATGAAGTTGGCGAAGGCTTCTTGGGTGTCGTAGAAACCTTTTGGCATGCCAAGGTTCTTCAAGTTTGTTTTGTATGACAATTCCTGGTTGATGTACTCAGCTTCAGAAAGTTCAGGCAAACCTTTCTTCACACGCTCAGCATTACCCTTGAACCGTTCTTTATAAATTGGTGTTTCACGGATAGAACCAAACAAAGCATCAGCGTTACGCACGAGTGTGGTGTCAGCCATAACAGCCTGATTCAAAGATTCGAATAGTCCTTCAAGACCGTAGCGGCGAAGTACTGCTTTGAGTTCGTCTGATGCAGCATTGCCAACAGGCAACACAGTTGGGGTCGATGGTGTTACTGGCGTGTATGTCTGCGTAGGGATTTCTGGACCTACTGGTGGTTGTTCTACCAAAAAACTATTACGAAAATCATAAAGAGCATTTGACTGTTGTTGAAGTTCAGCCTGTGTCGGACCAACCCCACCCATGTCAGCCATTCGTTCTTGTACACCAAATATGTTGCTCATCCTCGTACCACTCCAAATCCTCTAGTAATTGTAGAAGCCACATCACGATAAAGCGTTTTAGCTTCATCAGTTACCTGCCACTCAGGAAGCGTACGCAAGAACTTACCCCACTCCGTACCATTCATCAAACGAGTCTCATTCGTGTTCGGGTCTTGGTATGAAAGCAAACGCCCCCACTTGTTGGCATCCGTAAAGTCAACCGTGTACGGGTCAATGTTGAGTACGCTTGCTGCAATAGCACGATAGGTTGCTGTTGCTTGCGCCACAGTACGACCAGCATCCAACTGTCCCTTCAGCGCAGGATACAGGTTCTCTGCGTCGCGACGCATCATCTCTTTAACCTGCTCAGGGGTCATGGTCTTCATAATCAGGTTCTGTGCATATGCGTTAACTGTTGCATCGTCTAGTTTTAAACCGTAATCGATTGCATATTGGCGGACACTTGCAGCGTCTAGACCTTTAGTGGCTGCTTCACCTGCTACACCACCAGGAGTTTTACCAGTTTTAGCAACCTCAGCACCAACATAACGTGCAGTTTCATTGGTATCCCAACCGTATTTAATGGCTTGTGTTGCAAGGTTTTTGAGAGCTGTCGTATCTAGCGAATAGCCTTGCTTGCCAATATAGGTTTCGATTTCGAACTGTTTGGCGTTGATGTCGTTAGCAAGCGTGGTTGGGTCACTGTTTTGCTTTTCAATAAACGCACGTTCTTTAGCGTCTTTTGTTTGCGCCCATTGAGTTGACTGAACAGCATTGAGAAAACGGTCTTTAGTCCATTTCTGTTTTACGGCTTGGTCAATGATTGTCTGTAGTTCGCCAACAGATTGGTATAGGTCTGCCACCCATCCATACTGTTCTTTGGCATATTGGAACCAGGCTGGTGTGCCTTTTACTGGTACTTTTTCTTCTTTGGTTGTGGTGTCAGTTGCCATGGTTATCCTTGCATCCAGTCAGATAGTGCGCCAATATATGAGGAATAGTCATATGCTTCGGCTTCGACAGGAGCAAGTTTTTCTGCTTGCTTTTCTGCATACACGCCAGCATCTGGAGGCTGAACAATAATCCCACCACCCGAAGCAGCACGTTGATAGTTAGTGTCAAGTTGGTTGAATGATTTAACTAGCTGGTTCATTTCTTCTGGCGAGAGGGTGCGACCCAACGCTGTTTGTGCGCCACCCTCGAAGGCTTTCTTCAAAGTATTTGGGTCACGAAGGCTTACGGTTCTAGCACCACCGCCACCAGCACCAGTGATTACTGGGTTTGCAGCCAGAAACTCTAATGATTGCATAAAGTTCTTGCCACGAATACCGCTAGTAGGGTCTTGCTGTAATGCGTTAAAAAGCCCAATAGCTTCTTTTAATTTAGAAACAGTCTTGGTGTCGTAGCGGGAACCGACTACTCCTGGGGTAAAACCTGGCATACCTTTTTGCAATAAATTCTGAACTTGTATTACATCATTGGCGGTTAATGTGTTTATGATTTGCCAGTCATTATTTTTCCACTGGTATGGGGTGTTTGGGTCACCAAAGTTGGATGCTGCAGGTGGTGACCAATTAAGTTTGATGCCGCCTGCTGGACCTCCAATGTCGTAACCATTGGAAATGCCAGAATCATTATCTTTACCCGAATCTGGATTATCTGAACCAGGGATAGTATTCGGGGTGCCAGTAGACCCGCTGCCAGTTTCTCGTGGTTTCATTACCATTACATATCTCCTGCTAGTTGAGGCATTTCAAATTCTTGTGACAAAACTCTATCCCAAAGAGCCGAAAACTCTGGATACTTCTTAATCAGGTCCAAACCTTTATTAAACAATTTTGTCCTAAGTCCTTCAGCGCGTGGCGATGTTTTCCATACCTCGTTATCCATCTCAGGTGCATCAGCAAACGCTATGCCCAATCGTTCGTTTCTATAATCCCAGTATTCTTTCAATGCTTTTCCAGCGTCAAGTTTTAAAACGTTCTTATCTTCAACCATCAATTCGATTTGACGGGCTTGGTTATTCCATTCTTCCTCATACTTACCAGCGGTAGCCTGTGGGTCCCACATTGGATACAGTTTTTTAAGTTCAGCAGACTTTTCACGCATGCCATTTTTGTATGCGTCTGTAGTTTGAACTTGCTGTGGGGTCAAACCAAGTTCAACACCCTTTTGAACAATGCTATTTTTCCGTTGGTTATAAAGCATCCACGCAAGACTCCGCAAAGAGTTATCTTGCCTTGCTTCAATTTCTCTGATGTTCTTGGAACCAGATGAACTTTGGGATATGTAAGCGTTAATATCAAATTCGCCATCTTGCGGTCCCATGTAACCAGCAATGAGCGGATAGTTGCTTATGAGTGATGAGTTTTTTTTGTCCCATTCAGCAAATTCTTTTGTTGATTGCATGCCAGGTATATATTCTCTAGCACCAGACAAGAAGATAAACGCGCCAGGACCATATTTGTCCAAGAACTTGCTTACACCTACGTTGTAACCTTCGCCGTTTTTAACGGCTTCGTCTGTTATGGCACGCAAATCATCCATGACAGCACCCTTGGTAACTGGACCAGACTGGGTATCAACATAGAATTTTGTCATTGTTGGACCTGGAAGCAATGCTTTAAACAGTCCGTTAATTGTTGTAAGCCATGAACCTTTTGCGTAAGCTTCAGCTAAACGCTGTTTACGTTCTGCTTCTGTCACTGGGATATACGGAGAATTTGCTGCCATATTTTCCATGACATTATGAATGTTCATTTGCATCATCGTGTCGCTTTGTTCTGTTGCAGCTAATGCGGCGATGTTGTCAAATAAATCAATTTTTCTTGTAAAACTGGTTTGTTGCAATGCTTGACTTAAACCACTTGCAACTGCTTGCGCCCATGATGGAACAAGGTATTTTCCAATTTCTCCAGATGCCGTTGGATTTCCAAACGGTTGGAACTGTTTTCTAATACTGTCGACTATTTCAAAGTTCGGTGCAAGTGAATCAAGCATCAGTCCGCCCCAACCAAATGAACCTGGTCCAGTTTGACCGATAAGAGTCATTCCTTTTGTACTCATTCTGGTTTCAGCGTTCAAACCAAAATAGTCAAATGCCCTATTTGAGAATCCGAAGCTGACCATCATTTGACCAGTGTCTTCGTCCTTGACCACTACACCGTTATTTGCTGCTCCTCCAGCCCAGTCTGGGAGTTGCGCACTTAATAGACCTTTTTTAACTACCGAACCTTTTTGTACAAGTGCTGGGTTATTGGTAATTAGGCGTGTCCATACTGCCCATTGTTCAAACCAAGCATCAAAGAACCCAAAGAACAGAGAGTGTTTTGAGCCGAAATATGACCTGTCCGATTGGTTAAAAAGCAATCTATCTTGTTGTAATTGACCATGGATAGAAGCATTAATTTCCATTTGTTTACGAGTTATTGTTCCTTCAGCTAACGGCAAGCGTTCGCGCAAATCTCTAATTAACCATTTCAAAGCACTTGTTGGCTCTGCGGCATAACTTTTTTCCAGACCCTCAATCATTTTTAATGCTTCTTTAGGGTCCATTGTTGGCATTGCATCAACGACAAATTTCCATTTTTCATAATCTGACAATGGGTTTCTTGCCCATTTAGCGTCAGCATTACGGTAAAAGTTATACATTTTTGTGAACAGTTTTCCGTCTTCTACAACCTGTGGTGAAACAGTTGTTGGAAAATGTAAAGCTGGTACGTCAGCATCTGGATTTCCAAGCAAATTTCTTTTAATAAAGGCTTTTAATTCTTCAGATGAATCGTAAAGATTCCAAGCATTTTCTACTCTGATTGCCGTGTCACCCAATTTCCCTGTAGCAATAGCACCAATAAGTGAACGGTCTTTTGCTGTTCTAGTAAGAATGTCTTCGGTATATACCCTTATCAAATCTGTTGCAACTTGCTTATTCGTTAATGGTGTAGAACTTCTGACATTGCCAATGCTTTTAACTACATCGTCCCAAATTTCTTTTAAGTCACCAGTCAAAAATCTGTCAACAATATCAACGACAGCTTGTGTATTTGTTAATAATGCTTTAGCAATTTCCTGGTATGCAGGCGTAGCAGACATCCTGACAATGTCTTGGGCTGTTGCAGGAACCCATTTGTCTGGGGTGTCTTGATATACATGTTCGCCAAAATTTGCTTGTTCAAAACGAACCATTCTAGGGTCGGATGTTCGTTCTCTGTAAGTAATACCTTCTACCGTTTCACCGAGTTTTCGGTTCATGCCAGGAAGAATTGTTTCTTGCCTATCTAGATAAACCTGAATGTTTCTTTTTATTTGTTCAATTGAACCGTATTCTTTTTCAATATCGTTAATTAGATTTTGTAAACGAGTTTGCTTGACAGTATCTCCCGCTCTAGTTACTGAACCCAATTCAACATACAGGTCATCGAGTAATCGTTTTTGAACATTAAGTTTTAAGATTTCTTTGCTGGAAAGAATCATTTCACCGTGAGTTGTGTAGTTAACATGCCCAAATGCACCAAGCATTTTTAATGATTCAACACTTAAATTGCCTTCAACGGCAATACGAGCCATGTTTTCGGTGACTACTTTTGAGGTTAGGTGGATTGGGATTGGCGCACCAAGAGCAATCGGTTTTAAAAGTTTTGTTTGAATTTTTTGCAAATAAGCAAACACGTCTTTTGTAAGCAAATCATTAATTGCTTTATTTGTTTTTGTCATTTGGTAGGTTTGTGCAGCTTTAGACAATTCAGCTCGGGTACCATGTTTTGCTTCAAGTTTTGCAATTTCTTGTTTCGCACTTAGCGCAGCAATTTCGTCGCCAGCTTTCTCTGCGCGAGTCATTTCACCATAAAGCACGTCAAGTTTGGACAATATTTTTCTATCTGGTCCGCGGAACGGTGCAATGAGTTTCCAAAATCTTGTGGTTTCTTTAATTGCTTGTTTAAGGTTTTCTGGAGAAATCATCAAGAATCCAGTATTCATCGCATCAATAGTTCTGATTACGTCGCCAGTTCCGTCTTCAAGCATGTACAGCGGATAGCCGCGACCGATGCCGTCGATTATGCGTCGGTGTAGACCATTATCCCATTTTGCGTATTTTGATACTGCTCGTATCCATTCTTCTGGTGCGCCTGCATTGCGCAAAGCTGGTGACATAACGGTATACATGAATTCGTTAGCTAATTCAAATCTAGCTTTTGGACCTTCTTTTACTACAGCGTTCATTGCTCGTGAAAGCATTGAATGACGTTGTGCTACAGGAACATTTAATACCGTCATTAAACGGTTCATGTCTTTTAGCGAACTGATTGGGTCTTCAAACGAGAAGAATAATGAATTCGGCATTGATGCAAGTTGTCGAGTTGCGCCAGAAAATGCTTGTGCAATTGCTGTACCTGTTTGATTAAATGTTTGTGCGCGAACTGATGGCACCCACATTCCTGTGTTGTACATTGGGTCGCCGTTTTTCCAGCCATCCATAACCATTCGATGGATTTCGTGAATGTCTACTGGGTTGCGTAACCGTTTCATTTCTAGAACATAATCTTGAATTTGTACGGCTAATCCTGGAGGGATATTGCCAAGCATGCCATCAAATAGTGCGCCAGCGTTTTCAAATGAAGCTAATGTTTGAAGTGTTTTAACACCGTCTGCGGTGTATGGCATTGCTTCAATTGCATAGATATTGGCTACTTGCCTACCACCTGGGAGTGTGGTTACACCAAAATTTCGTTTGCGAATTTCTGGAAGTGTTTGGTCTTCTTTGTAAACAATTGGTAATGCTTCGTGAATGTTGTCTGGGGTGTGTCGTCCAAGGATTTCTAGTGCTGCTGCGTCTGTTGCTGCTTCGGCTTCAGGGGTAAGAACTGTTCCTGGTGGAAGAGCGCGAGTTGCGGTGGCTACTTCTTCTGGTACTTCGCCAACTAGGTATCCCTCAATAACGCTTGGTCGATTAGGATTACGCAATCCTCGTAGTTTTTCTTGTTCTACGATTCCAGCTTCTACTTTTTCTGCTAGTCGAGCGTCAACAATGCTTCCTGCGGTAACACGGTTTACCCCGAATTTTTTCATTACTCCAGCAACAGGGTCCAACCCAATCATTGTTGGGTCTGTTACAACCGTTGTTGCAGCATCCCATGCTCCTGAAATAAATGTTGCCCAGTATCCGTCTTTGTCAATATAACCTTCTTTGACAAGTCGGTTTACAATGTCATTTCCTTGCGTATAGCTTTTACCGTTAATTTTTGGTAGAGCATTGTCGCGGGCGGTCATTGCATCTTCTAGTGCTGTTCCTTCTGGGAAGAATCCGCCGCCGATATTTACTTTGTCATGGTTGGTTTTTATTTGTTTTGCGATTTGAGTAATGACGTTTCCATGAACCATCAGGTTGAAAAAGTCTGTTTTGTCTTTTTCGATTTGTTCTGGTGTTCTTTCGTCTGGTAAAAAGTATCCAGAATCTGATGCAACTGGAATCATGTTTGGATGTGTTGCATAAAAGTCAGCCATGTTTTTATAAACTTGTCGTGCGCCTTCGTATACAATTCCTGCGCCTTTAATTCCTTGTCTTGTGACATCACCAATTTGTGTGAAGTTCATGATGTCAATACCGCCGTAGCCGATACGGTCTGGCGTGATATATGAGGCTGCTCTGAATGGTGCTGCGACTATTTTTCCAGCGGTTTCTGCAACCATGCCGACATTGGCTTTTAATCTTTCGCCTTTTGTCATTTCATGATAACCAGAGCGTGCAGTCCAAGCATCGTTAAAGTATTGGAATTTTGCACCAAATTCTTTTTGTGCATCAAAGTTGCTTGGAATCCATTCGCCGTAGCGTTTGTCGCCAGGTTTAATTGTTGGGTCTAAGTCTTGTGCTTTGTCTGCTGTTTTCATGCCAGGGATTTTCATGAAATCCTCATATGGCATTGACAACATAAATTTCAGGGCTTGTGGTTCTGTTAGGTTGAGAATGTCACGCGCATGGGAAACTTGCGATGGGACAGGTAGTTTTCTCCAGAATCCGTCTGGGTCAACTTTGTCATACCATGATGGTTGATGGTCGTGGCGTGCAGCCATTTCCTGTGGAGACATTGTTAGCAGGTCAGATAAATCAAAATTCAACTCTTGTTCTTTATCTGGTGCTTGGTTTGCTGCTAAATATTTTCTGTCTTGAAGTACAGCAGCTTGTCGTTTTGCTTGGTCAAATACTGCTTGGTGAACGGTAGATGGGTCAATGTTGATTTTTGACAAACCTAGTGTTGCTGTGATTTCTGGGTCTGTGTATGCTCCGCCAGCAGCAAAGTTCGCTAAACGATACGAATCATTTTCTGTGAATTGATTTACGAATTGCTCTTGGCGTTGTTTTAAAAATGCGCGTTGACGTGCTTCAGCTTCAATTTGTTGAACAGTTTTTTTCATTTAATCTGCTGGTTTTCTAGGTCAAGCAAAAGTTGAAATACTGCGCTGTTCGGATATTTTGAATACACATAGCGCACTTGGTCGATGAGGTCTTGTCGTGAACCAATTGTGTAATCTGCTGGCATTGGTGGAACAAGTGCGTCTGCACCTGGACCTGCACCAAGTGGGTTGCCTGCGGTGACTGGTTCTAATGGTCGTTCTGTTGGTCGGTCCAATGGTCCAAGCGAACCTGGTGTTACTGATGGTGCTTGTGGTGCTTGTGGTGTTCCCATTGGTACGGCTTGTTGTGCTGCACGTTGTGCGCCAGCTTCACCATAGGTTTGTCCTGTGGCTGCTGTTACCGCCAGTTTTTTTGTTGGGTTTTGCAAATCGGTGCGATTAGCGTATGTTGCCATTTATAGTCTTCCCCCTAGTGAAAGAACTGCTCCTGGTGTGTTTGGTTGTTGTGTTACTGCCGCGCTGCCACCACCAAGTT
>Ga0222712_10005252_pt1 | contig 13225 bp, 20 predicted proteins | sample C33_657DmetaG_FD_165043 | JGI IMG/M metagenome (GOLD analysis project Ga0222712, IMG submission 165043) | Estuarine water microbial communities from San Francisco Bay, California, United States - C33_657D | ecosystem: Environmental > Aquatic > Marine > Unclassified | place: USA: California...
CGCCATCGATGGTTTGCAATTCCAGCGTATTTGCGCCCGCATTGACGTTTGCCACCTTAAAACGACGACTGTTCAGTTGTGTCATACCGACCACGCCAGAAATGTCGAGGTGATCCCCGTTCGAGGGATCGGTGCCCGTGTAGGTGATGACGACAGGATTAGCCGCCGTGGCCGCCGTGATCGTGAGCGTAAGGTCGTAGATCGGGGTTCTGTTTTTCTTGAACCGGATATATTGGTCGCCAATCTCTAGCGCAAAAGCCGAGACCGTTGAAAACTTAAACGCGACGATCCGCGTGGCCTTCGTCGAGTCCTTCACTTCATCGCAGAAGCGAAATCCTGGTCTGCGCGTGAGTCCGCCCTGCAAAAACGCGAGATGATTTGTGCAGACCTTGAGCGCACTTTTATACCGCTCGAAGTCCACGCGCCCCTGCATGAGTCCTGAAAACTCACCGGAATTGAAGTTATTTTGAATCGGAGCGACGTTTGGCACTTATTCTTCCGTCCATTCACTGTTGGCGAGTTGCCCATTACTTCGACTAATGAGCCATTCATCGACAGGTTGGGGCTGCGCGGGCAACTCAAAGGCATTCGTGCGACGCGCCTCGGCGCGATGTTGCTGGTATTCTTCCATGAGCATCGACTTCTTGGTGTTCGATTGCGTCAACTGTTCCGCGCAATGCCAGGCCAACTTGCAGGCAAGCATCTCGACAAAGATCGGGTCGAAGAGTGTGGGGTCAGTCACGCGAGCGATGTACCGAATCGAGAGTGACGTACCATCATTCGTGAGAATCGCCAGTGCATTTTCGTGATTTTCCAGGCTCCAGTCGAGTCCGAGTCGTGCAGGTTTGATGAGCCGCAGAAAATCTGACGGCACAGGAAAGGCCAGTGCATAAGACGAATCAGGGATGACTGAAGACGGTGCTAGCGTGGTGCGCTTCTTGGCAAACTTCCAGAGGTAGGCCCGGAGTTCTCGATCGCGCAACGCCTCGAAACAGGCATTGATCGACCGGGCATTGCGGCTATCCTCCGTGAGGGAGACAATCGACCCTTCGCCAAGCTTTTGCAGGGCTAGATTTGCAATCGAGACATTGCTGATCGCCATAACGAGCCCTTCTCCACCAGATTAGGCGTCAAGTTCGCATTCCCATAAAGACACGGATGCACTGGTCAACTGGCCAACGCAGGCCTGCTCATGCAGCGTAGCGCGAATCATCGTCCCGTTCGGGCGGATAATCGTGGCAACCGGAAACTCCATCGCCACATTTGATGCACGACGGTTCATGCGGCGTACCAGATCCTCTTGCTCCTGCTCAGAGGGCGCAAGCGGGCCCCACGTTATCTCAGTGGGGACATTGACCTCTGCTGGTCCACATTCCTCCGGCTCAGGAGGCGCTACGACTGTTGGGGCATCGTCGAACGCAGCGGGCGGATCTATAGGGACGTGCTCCTTGAGAGGGACACGTCCGCGAGTATGGTGTCGCGCCATCGTACTCCTTGTTCCGCATGAAGCAGGAGCCGCAACAAGTCGTCACGGCCCCCGCATCACACTTTAGGCGATTGGACTGGTTTCTTTGCTGCTCCGCAAATAGTTCAGCAAATTCTCTACAGCCAAGATCACATTGATCTTGTTCGCGTAGACCGTATCGTTCACACGCAACTCAACGGTCGCACCGGCACCGCCAGTTGCTGCCCCTTCGACCACTTGTGAGGGCATGTGCTGATTCAGCAATAGCCCGTAAAATCTATCGGCGATAAATCACCTTAATGCAAGCTCCGCCATAAACTGTGACGGCAACTTTACACCTTTCCTGGTATTGCACGGTGGACATGCTAGGCAAATGTTCATCGCGTCATTCCTCCCGCCCTTAATCATTGGGATGATATGGTCAACATGGAAATGCTCATCTAAGCACTGACCACACCAATTACATCTTCCTGATTGGGCAATAAGTAAACGCGAGACATCCCCTTCCGTAAACTCTCCTCCAACACTCCGCTTTCTGGCTCTCCGTCTGCTCTCGCTAATCAGGCGTTTCACCGTATTGCCTGATTGCCATTTTGTGACGTGTAACTTCTTTCTCTCCGGGAATAATGCGCGAAACTTTGCGCCATACTCCCGATACTGTTCTGGATGAGCCTTCTTGTACGCTAAAATCCTTGCAATCGCTCGGTCTTTATTGTTTAGGTACCAAGCCGCAGCACGATCTCGATTGCATTGGACGCAATCACCGGAGGCATTTCTTCCAGCGGCATGCCCGTATCTGCAATCTGTCACAATGCCTCCTTACACGCATGCCTAGACTAGATCGGGAACTCTTCCCATATGATGCACGCCTGCATCACCAAGGTTGTCGCCGTCGCTGAGGCCGCCACCGACACATACGAACCTGGCGGCACCGTCAACAGTCCACCGAGGTCGATCCATCCCAAACCGAAGGTATCCACTGTCAATGCCCCCGTATGGAACGAGCCGAGTGGCATGAACCATTTGTTATCCACGGTGGTCCCGACGCGGTAGGCTGTACAGGCGGACCCTGCACCGCCCACCAGCAGATTGCCGGTGCTATCAATGGCGGTGGTAGACGTAGGCGCCGCAGACTGCCCATTCCCGCCCGTCAATCCGATCGCTGCGGCTACGGTTGTCACAATCGTATGTGAGATGCCGACAGCGAGAATGCTCGCATTCACATTAGATGAACCATTCCACAGCAACGGTCCACCCGTCCCCGCCTCTGTGCTCCAAATGACAGGTGCCGTCACAATTGCTTGTGCCATGAACAGATTTCCACGCCGTGACGCTTCGGCGTATTGCCCATGCGCTAGACCCATAATCAGTTCACGATTCTTGCCCAGTCGAATCTTCTGCGTCGTCCCATCAGCCGCGACGCCCGTGCTCACTTCTCCCATTATCGTAATCGGATCAATTTGCATAATCGTACTCCTCGCCGTGCTTAACGGCTCAGTTTGTTAGGTATGACTACTGAACATATCTCACGCGCAAGGCTAACGCGCCGGTGCCGGTCGTGATGTCAGTCGTATGTACAGTTGCGCAGATGTCCAGCATCGCCTTCGGGTCGGAGGTCATCCCCAGTGCTTGCCACAAGGGTTGCGCTTGCTTCGCCAGGGTGTTCGTAGTGGACTCGTTCAGAATATCCACATTCACGACGGCGGAGGCGCAGTCCACGTCCGTCGCAAAGAAATCCTGATCGACAACTGCGCCGCCATCTCCGTTCGTCCGATATGCGCCGATGTCGAATTTCCCTGCGGTCTGCGCGCCGCTAGAGATTCGCAAATCCGTCACAATCGCATTCGAGGGAACGCTAACGAGCCGGATGATTGAGGTCGCACTCAATGAGGCTGTCACCGAGGCCAGATACCCGTAGGCACACTTCTCAATAGCCCCAACGCCCAGGCCAGGGTTATTCAGCACACGAGGAGACGCCTCGCGGTTCGTAATCTCCACGCCCTTGAGAGTTAAATCAATTGCCATATTCGCACTCCTTTATGGCCCAACCCGTTCTCGGAGCTGGGCATCAAATGATTAGTACTGCCTACGCTCGGTATGATTCGATGTTGTACACCTTGTTCTCTTCAATGCGGGTCGCGCCAGCCGTCATGTAGATGTACGACTCCCACGGCTCGCCCTTTAAATTCATGTTCTTGTAGACCGACGTGGTGATGTCGTTCCACATACCCAAGTGCATTCCAGATTTGCACCAGACCGGCACGTTGACCTCGTTAGTGCCTGCCGCTGCCGACTCCAACAGTTCGCAGGGCTTGAAGTTCAAGCCGAGAAAACGGTCCACCCTGCCGTCCTTCAGGACCGGCTTATCGCCACCATTGAACTGGCTGCTGGTAATCTGGATCTGCCGCAGCAACTCGCTGTGGTCTTTCGCAGTCAGACCCACGTAGACTTCTTCGCGGTCGAAATCAACAAACTGGGCCAACATCAATTCCTTGACGGCCAGGAGTTTATCGACATTCAAGCGGCTACTGGCTCCGCCCACCGCAACATCGATTTCGTTGCCAGCCGTAAAGGAGGTGCTGGTGGTGCCGAGTTTGCCGGTCATCGCGGTGCCCATAAAGGCGGCGATAATGTAGCGGTCGATCTTCCGTCCAGCCGCCAGGACAGCACTGGACACCAGGGTCGATTCAGGATCGGTCATCAAACGGAGTTTGTCGAATCCGTCAATGGATTGCGTGAGGTCGGCATCGTTCGGAGATACCCACCGACGGTTCACAGCCGCATCCGTGCGAACCTTCGGCTCGAAACGGCCCGTGACATCCTGCATCTCGACGGAACCGATCTGGTCTACGACTGAGGCTTTCTCGCCCGTGTAGTGACCTTCAGTCACGCATCCGCGCAACTGGCTCCCCTGAATCTGGAGGAGCATCGTGATGTTGTTACTGAAGCTAATGGTGTAATGATCGGGGACGTTGACTCCAGGCATGGGAAACCTCTTAATTCCACAAGAAGGTGAAAGAAAAGGGCTTCCCGTCCTGAAATAGGGCGGACCCGGTTATCGAACCGAGCCTCGACCCTCATACGAGGGCTTCCGAGTAGTGGCTACTGATGTACAGGAAACAGCGCCCACTGTCAACTACCGTCGTGAGTCAACCGTGGTGGTGCCCGGAAAGGCCACCTGCGCTAACCGCGCCATCCGATTCCGTGCGTCCATCTTTTGCTGTGGATCTTGGCTCGCAAAGAGTTGGGCGAAGGTCTTATCCTGTTTGAGCCGATCCATTTCCGCCTTTGCCATCTCCGGCGTCATGGATGTTGTGGTGTCGCGGGAACCCATGCCCGGCACTGAGCTATCCTCCACGCCGAGCTTCTTGCCGACTTGATGCAGGAACTCCATCGCCTTCTTGGGTCCGGCTACCTGTTTGAGCGCGTCCAGCATGGCTTGATCGATCCCAAAGGCATCTGCGGCGCGATCCGCGAGCCCCGCATTCGCGTCATAGTCCGTCCCCCAACTCTTCTTGAGTTCCGTCACATCGGTCAGGTTGCGCGTTTCTATCGCGGCCTGCTGGCTCTTTGCTTGTGCCGCCTGAAATGTATTCCACTGCTCCGTCAATTTCGTGACTTGCGATTGGGTCATGTTCGCGCCATGAAACCAGTCACGCGCCACCTTGGCGAAATCGCCCTTGTCACCATCAGGCACGGGCACCACATATTTGTCGGCGGTATCTGGCATCCCTAATTTGGAGAAGATTGGCTTCCAGGCGTCAGGACCATCCTTTTCGGTTGGCAATTTGAGGAGTCGGTCAGGCGGCACGCCACTCAACTTTTCCAGATTGCGGTACGAGGTGACTAACTCGCCAGGATTCTTCCATTGACGATCTCCGACGAGGACCAACCCTTCGTCGTTGACACCTGCGGTTTTCCAATCGAAGGTACCTGCGCCAGTCATGGGTGGGGCCGCAGCAACAGGAGCCGCTGCCGGAGACGATGTGGTCGTCGCCGCTGGTGCAGGCGTGGTCGTGGGTGTGATGTCGTCAGGCATGATTAGTCCTCCGGTTCAGATTGAATGCTTTTGTTGCCGTAAATATCCCACAACTGAGATTCACTAAGATGCGAATAATGGGCAATGCGAAGCCAGACTTCTCGACGGCCATCGAGTCGATCTGAAATACTATGTTCCACATGGAACGTACTTTCATGGGCACGGCAGAACTTCGCCAGGTCTTGCAACACCTCATCGCTGGACCGTCCATGCCCCAAGAACACGTCCCGATACGACATCGACCGATGCCGCAGAAGGGCCATGCCGCGCTCAAGGAGATTCACTTCGAGGCCCTTCGTTTCATCGCGTAGGCAATGGCGACGGCCTGCTTCTTTGATTTGCCCGCATGCAACTCCGCTTTGAGATTCGTCAGGAAGGCCGAGGCACTGTTCGATTTCACCAGTGGCATCGCGTCAGACTCCCGCCTATTGCGGCATCAAGGTTTTCAACACATTACTGGCAGCCGGAGCCGCCTGTAAGAGCTGCTGTTCTTGGGCTTGCTTGGCGCGGCCATCCCGCATCGCTAACACTTTCTCCATTGATTTCCGCCACCGAGCCGGGATCGACGCATCATCACTGATGTCGGGGACAATTTCATCCCAATCATAATGGTCGAGGGGCGACAGGTCCTGCGTGACCTGCACCACGCCCATGAGATTTTCCAATGTTCGCCACAGCCCTGCCGATTGTTCGGCCCGCGTCATACGGGAGAGGGGCGAATCGTACTGAATCGAATACTGCCCTCGCGCTTCCAGTAGCGCAGGTGGCATGGGCCGCAATAGGCGTAATTCTCGCGCTAGATCGATTTCACGTTCAATCTGCGGGCCGAGTGATTCCGATTGCTGCCGACCCATATGCGGGGAGAGCAACGCCCCCTTCTCGCGGGACTCTTCGAGAACTTGCGTGGCCGTCATCTGCGGTTTATCGACCAAGAGCCGGAACATATTAACAAGGAAGAAGTTATTGATCGAGACAACTTCCGCCTCCATCGCATCCTTCCCTGCTGCTAGATTGCCGGTCGGCAACACATGGACGAGCGGTTTCCCATCAGCATTCACGCCACCAGAGACGACCGTGCCGGGCTTGAAGCCAATAGCATCGGCCACGCCATCGTCGTGCGCTAAGAGGATCGGATCGGTCACACGATGCCCTTGCTTGAGCATCGTCTTCTTCATTTCATTGAGCGACTTCAGCGAAGGGAGCGCCATCATGGCAGGGCTGCGCCCGTTCACTTCACCCGGCGTCGTCACATAGCGGCTAATCGCATAGGGAAACGAATGATACCCGCCCTCACGCAACATCGTCTTACCAGTAACGGAAACATATTCCGAGGTATGCGGCATCCCTCGCAGGTCCAGCCGTTCCTCATCGTAATCCTCGCGAGGGGCGACCTTATGGATAAACCAATGGATCGTGCTGTTTCGGCGTGGATCGGACGCTTGGTCCTGAATCTCTTTCGGGAGCGCCGTCCCAAATTCCTGTAGGGCCTGTCGCGCCGTGAGTGAGAAACGTCGGAAGGCTTTGTCAATGATCCCCTGATGATTGTCTTGAAAGTAAATCTGTCCTGGATGCACGGCACGATACCGAAAACCCTTGTCGTACTTCGTTTTCAGCGCATCGATAAACAAGCACCCATCCCCGAACGCGCCAAGCATCATGTAGTCTTCACGCTTCTGGCTGGCATAATTCGCTTTCGGGGCATATCGCAACGCAAAGAGCAAGTCCGTCAATTCTTCAAACCAGAGACGGGTCGCACGATCCTTCAAGAGGTATTTATCAGATGGGACGACGGTATGCCAGCGGGCATGGTGCGGCGTGAGCATCGACTCATTGATCGAAGCAAACGTCATAAGCGCGTAGGCGCCTGTCGCATCAATCATCTCCTGCGTGTTCTGCTGTCCGACCGGCGTGACGACGGTACGATTTTGCGTTTGAAAGCGTGTGGCGTAATGCGGAAGAATGCGGAGGGCAATCTGTTCACGTACTTGGTCTAGGTGGCTCCGTTCCACCGCCAAGCGTTCCTGTTCGGCAATAATTTCGGCGGCGCGGGTATCGTCAGCCATTAGTCTCCCGTCAGATAGGAGGGTCGTTGCGTCTGTGGATCAGTCAAGATCGTCGAGGCGCGTCCCTTCCGCACATTGGATAGTTCTGCCTGTGTCGCCGCCTGTACAGTCTCATCACTCAATGTCGGAGCCACGGGCGGAGCCTGTGGTGCAACAATCGCGGGTGGTGAGCTGAAAATACCGGCCATTAGCGTGCGGCTCCTGATAGTAAAGCGGTCGAATCGGTTAAGGTCTGGGAGGCCCGGCGTCGTCCGGCGCCGCCCAAGAGTTCAGACGCGGACTTGGCGCGAATCCTCGCCCGTTCTTCTTCTTCAGGGCTTCGGTCTTGTGCGACCTGCGCGGCGGCCGTCGCTTGTTGCTGGGTCGCATTGCGTGCAGCCTCTTGCCCTGCGTCTCCCTGGTCTTGCTCACGATTTGCCTGGTCATCTGAAGATCCTGGCGTAGTCAGCTTCACATTCTTGGCCCCAGCGAGATCAGCGGCCATATTAATCGAGCTGTGCGCCAACGCGACTGGCGGAACGATCCATTCAAACGGACTGACGCCTCCACCCATCGCTGCATTCCTCTCTGTGTGTGTCGTCCTGTGCGTTCTACGCTGTCAGACGCGAAAAGTCAATGCGTATCCGTGCTAAAGATCGCGTAGTCAAGATCTTTCACACGCCGAAGTTGCCGTGTCGAAGTGGAGGTCGGACTATCCTTGCGTGAGACCTTCCGCGCAAACGTCATCGCCAGCGCATCGCCATCGTCCGGCGAGCGATACCCTAAACTCCGCATTTCGTCCTTGCTCTGGAGAATGGTTTGATCGCCCGCTTTGCCATAGGGACGGCATTCTGGCGCGGTCAAGTCCCCAAAGAGGCGCGGGTCTTTATCGATCGCGCCGCCATTCAGCCATTCTCGCATATCTGCCCACATCTCGGTGCGCTTGAACGCCCATTCCGGTGATGATGAGGTCGTGCCGAACACCACTTCATAGACCTTATACCCCATCTCCCGTAAGCGATCGATGACCCCGGCACCGCCGCCCATATCGATATTCACGGCATCAGGCCGATACTCGTCAATGACTGCGGCGAGCTGATTGGCAATAAACATATTGTCGCGGCTCTTGTACCGGATCGCCGGAATCGACCGCGCATCACGGCCTCGACGAAACCGAAAGACCGATTCGTCATCTCCTTGCCGGGCGATATCCACCCCTAGGATCAACGGCGCACCCAGGTCCGGCTCGATGATCCGTTCTTGCGCGGCGCGGACGAGATCGTTCCCGATAAATTGCTTATTCCCCTGCTTCGGGAACTCCCCCAGGATTTCCATACGGACCACATCTGAATCGATCCCATGCTTCTGGATTTCCTGCTCAATTAAGGCCTGGTCCATGCCCTCCACGGTGCGAATATCCAAGTGCCGCAACCGCCAGTCCGTGTTCGTGGCGTGGAAACAGTCGTAGAAACCGCCACTATTGCGTCGGGGGTTCGATTGCACGATCCAATAGCGATCGGGCGTGGGTTCAGTAAAGAAGTAGGCCGCGACATTAAAGATGGAGGTCGGGATGCCCGAGGCTTCATCGAACCCCAGGAAGACGCCCAAGGGGTTGTGGACGCCCGCAAAGGCGTCGGGATTCTCCTCCGACCACAACTGTCCTTGTGCGTAGTAATAGCCGCAATCGATACCGAGGGACTCTTTGACCAGTTTGGCAAACCAGGGAGCGGGCTTGATCGAGAGGACCGATTGCTCGAACCAATGCGCGTTAATCAACAAGTTTGTCCACTTACTGATTTCCGCAAAGGTCCGGGTCTTGAGCTGCGCTTCCGTATTCGCCGTGATAATCGTCGTGGAGCCGATCCGCGTCGTCATCATCCAATCGACCAGCCACGCCATCTTGGCCGATTTGCCCGGTCCGCGTCCGGCGGACGTGGCACTCTTCCACATCCGAGGCGTCTCACCCCTCGCCATCCGCTGCTGATTCGTGAGGATATGATCGGAGAGATCCTTGAGATCCTGCTTGTGCCACTGCTTCGGCCCCTCATAGTGCTCCAAGACGGAGCCCGCCTTCCCCCACGGGTACGCGGCCATGACGAAATGATAGAGATCGTCCTTCACGGCTGGCGTATGCAACAACGTGACGAGGGCCATCTCGTCTTGCGGCGTCCCCTTCGGCGGCATCTACCGGCGGCAGGGATCGAATCCCTGTCCCCACAGCGGTGATTCCGGTACTCGAAACGCGTCACGCGGCCGCGCCTCCTGCTGCGCCTCCTCAATCGCCAACTGCGTATCGAATGGCACATTGAACGCACGGCAACACTCCGCCCACCCATAACCCGCCGTCGCCACACTCACACCCAACACAAACCCCAGCAGTCCCCTCATGGTCGCACCTCCTCTAGTCCTTCCCGTTCCCGTGCCACACTCCGTGTCATCTCAGGATACACCGACACGAGCCCATACTTCAATCCAAAGAACTTCATCGCCGCACTGAACGCATCCGTGACATGCTCCAACTCGTCATCCACATGGCACGCAAACCGATACGGCCCACTCTCCATCTCAAGCCGCCACCGAAACGGCGCCACGACCAACGGCTCAATCGCCCACCGCGTCAGCACGATCGAGCCCGTCAACGCCGTCGCCTCCTCCGCTGGCACGCCCGTCTCCCGCGCCTGCACCGTCCGCAACACCGTACTCCACGCCGACATGATATGCCCCAGGTTCAGATCCATCCCCACCGCCATCGGTTCCTGCCCCACGAGCCGCACCGTCAACAGATACGCCCCCCGCTTCTCCCGCAACCGAAGACTCGCAATCCGTCGCCCCATCACGGCACCCCTTCACAAAAAAATTCCCACCCGCCAGCCTCGTCCCCCTGGCACCTTGCATGACACCGGCGACCGTCACAGCACATCACGCAAAAAAAATACAACGACCGTGCATCTCGCGACAGGAGAGGTACTCCAACGTGAGCACGCTAGCCGTATCTTTGGGGCCGCCCCGTCACCACCCCCCCCCTATCGCAGTCCGTTGGCTGACGCATCGTGCGTGCTACCTGCCTCGTTGCTACCCGTGTCCGCTACGTGCTCAGGCGTGAGGACATCATAACAGCCAGGGCTCACTTCCACCACGCGCTTACTCGCGGCGAGGAGTGCTGAACGTAAGTCCGCGGTGAATACTTCGACCCGCTCGATCAACAGGCCAGACAGCTTCGCCCGTAACTCGACGGCTTTGCAGTAGGCCATCGGATTTCCCTTCTCTCTCGCGAACTCCATCGTATCGAAGGCCTCCTGCATTGACATTTCAACCGTATAGGCGGTTTTTACCTGGGCCAATCGCTGTATGGCTGAAATATGCTCCCTAACGGCGGGATTTTTATCGGCTTTGTAGGCGGACGTTTTATTCGCGTACCCCGCTCGTAGCGCGGCCTCTCCCTGTGTCAGGCCTTGGGCCCGGAAATCGGCGTAGAGCTGCTGTTGAGGTGTTATCCGTTTCGTGGCTTTCGCACGGGATTTTCTGAGGCGTGGCACGGGAGCCGTAGTATCCATAGGCACAGGTTTGTAGGCCGTTTGTGTCAGTCTGTCAAGAGGGAGCGGACGCCTGCTGCGCTTCGCCGTCTGCTACGGCTTCGCAGGCGCGGACGGGGTGGTGATCTTGCATCCTTCACCGGATGCGCTCCGGAGGGGATAACGTGCGACGATGTCGCCCTAGGTCTCCGCGGCTAACGCTTCGCGTTCTGTTCGCCGCTCCGAAATGTAAGATATGCCCAAATCCTGGAACGAAGTCAAGTGGGCAATTAAATACATTCGCGCAATCAATTAGTTAGCCTCTTGCTGTACCGCTACAGAATGGTTATAATCTGACCATGAAGAATCCGCACGCGCAAGCGTTAGGGAGATTAGGTGGACTCGCACGAGCCGCAAGGCTCACCGCTGAGCAACAAAGAGACGCACTCAAAAAGGCACGAGCGGCTAAAGCGAGACGAGCCGCACTCAGAAAGATCTTTGGAAATGGGCACATCGAATAGAGGCTACACACAGCTCCCTCGCAGAATCCCATCCGTTGAGCCGCTCTCACCTATTGATTATATCCATACCCAACAACCATTCAATCCGGGATGGGAGGAACAAGCTGCAAAGCGTAAAGCCGTTAATCACGCCTACGAACAACGCGCCTATGTAAAACGCATGCGCGCCATGCAATCCACGCCACGCAAGCAACGAGTGACGAAAGAGGAATGGCGCGAGATTCTCGAACGCTACTTCTACCGCTGCTACTACTGTTTCGGATATTCTAAGACCGGCCTCACTCAGGATCGTTACATCCCCGTATCCAAGGGCGGAAAGCACGTCAAATCGAACATCGTTCCAGCCTGCCAATCCTGCAACTCTCGCAAAGGCAACCGCCCCGCCGAACACTACAACCCTTTCTATACTCCTGAGTAACGAGATCGCACTCGTACCATCCTGCCCCACTGGGGCACTTTTGCGCCACACAGATTGCCGACTGATTCGCCCTGTGGCGTTTCGGGGCATCGTATCCCTTTCGAGACGTGGCAAAATACCGCCTGTATTATCGCGGAGTTTACACAGGCCTGTGGATAACCCTGCCCCGTTTCGCCTCACTCGATCACTGACCATGCCTGAAATCTCACGCCAATTGGGGCCTCATAGGTTGGCACACCACTTGCACCTACTAGGGCTCATGCACGGCAATCGACCATTGCTTCCTATAGTGGGTGCAGTGGGCAAATGGATTCAACCAAGAACGGAGGACATGATGAACAACGTAACCAAGCCAGAATTTAGGGATACTCAAGCGGCCTTCCGTGATGCAATAGCTGCCGGACGGCTAAGCGGCCACCCATTGTCACCCTATTATGCCGGCCTCTATATGTACATGGGGACGGGTGCGGGAGTTGATACGTTCAAGCACAAAAGGACACGCCAATATCTATAGGACTTTCACCCGTAAACCACGGCAACCAGCCTAACATTCCTCACGCGAGCCGAGCGCATCTCGGCAGAAGGAGACCTATGCGCAACGTAACCATCACGATCTATCAATTCGACGAACTCAACGAGACGGCGAAAGAAAAAGCACGGGACCGGTATCGAGCAGGCGCCCTTGACTATGAATGGTGGGACGGCATCTTTGACGAGGCTCAACGTATTGGCCTGAAAATCACGGGATTCGGACTAGACCGTCGTCGATATGCAACGGGCGAACTGACGATGAGCCTAAACGAATCGTGCCAGGCGATCCTTACGGAACATGGGGAAACGTGCGAATCGTACACGATTGCGTCCTCGTATGCTGGCGAACTGGCAACTCTTACAGCAACACTCGCCAAAGAAAAAGAGGAATTGACGGAAGAAGAATACACCGACAAAGCCGACGACCTGGACGAGACCTATCAGGAGGAAATTGAGCGGCTCACAGGGGAATATGAAAAGGAATTACTGGAAGCCTATTCCTTGATGTTGGAGCATGAGCATGAATGGCAGTTAGCCGATGAACAAGTCGATGAATCCATCCGCGCCAATGGCTATGAGTTCACGGAAGACGGCGAGTGGGCCTAACTCCTTCACGCGACCCCCGGCGCATTCCGGGGGAGAACGAGGCACCATGCCCAGCATCCCCACAAAGTCACAAGTGAAAACCTTCAAGAAG
>Ga0222712_10005253_pt1 | contig 13224 bp, 9 predicted proteins | sample C33_657DmetaG_FD_165043 | JGI IMG/M metagenome (GOLD analysis project Ga0222712, IMG submission 165043) | Estuarine water microbial communities from San Francisco Bay, California, United States - C33_657D | ecosystem: Environmental > Aquatic > Marine > Unclassified | place: USA: California...
TCTTCCCCGCGCGATGACCGAGATCCCGGTCTTGTCGGCGGGCTTCGGCGAGGGCCACAACGCGGCCGCCCGCGCCGTGGCCGAGGCCCTGGGCCGGGTCTCCGCCGGCGAGCTGACCGGCCAGGTCCACGACCTGTTCCTGACCGCCTACGGCCCGGAGAAATCCCGCCGCCAGCGCGACGCCTACATCGGCGTGGCGAACCGCCACCCGCGGCTTTGGGGCCTGCTGTACGCGGGCTTGGACCGCCTGCCGCTCGTCGGGGCCTCCCTGCCCTTCGTGCGCCCCGTCGAACGCGCGCTGAACCAGCTGCTGGACGCGACCCGCCCGCCGGTCGTCATCTCCGCCTACCCGCTCTACAACTACATGATGGCCCGGCGGTGGCGCCGGGACGACCCCGCCCGCCCCCGCCTGATCACCGTCGTCACCGACTCGGTCTCGGTGAACCGGGCCTGGCACCGGGCGCACTCCGACTGGTATGTCACGCCGAACCAGGCGACGGCGGACGTCATGATCCGCCAAGGCGTGCCCGCCGCCAAGGTGCTCCCCTACGGCTTCCCGGTCTCCCCGCGATTGGCGCCCCGCTCCTCCGCGCGCGCGGGCGAGAAACCGCGCGTGCTGCTGATGCTCAACCCCGGCAAACGCGACGCCGTGGCGCTCGCCGCCAGCCTCGCCGAGCTCGACCTCGAGCTCACGGTGACGGTGGGCAAGGACGCCGACTTCCGCGAGGCGGTGGTCGCGGCCACGGCCGGCAAGGCGGAGGTGCTGGGCTGGACGACGCGGATCCCCGAGCTCATGCTCTCCTCCCATCTGGTCGTCAGCAAGGCGGGCGGCGCGACCACGCACGAGTGCGTGGCGGCGGGCACGCCGATGATCGTGACGCAGGTCATCCCCGGCCAGGAAGCGGGCAACGCCCGCCTGATCATCGAACATGGCGCCGGCGCCTACGGGCTCACGCCGGCGGCGGCCAAGGCGGCGGTGGCCGCGGCCTTCGCCGACGACGCGAAGGTCTGGCGGGGCTGGAAGCAGGCGGTCGAGAACCTCGGCGACGCCGGCGGGGCGGACCGGGTCGCGGAACTCGCCCGGCGCGAGCTCGCCCTGCGCTGACACCGGAACGTCACGCCGCCGTCGCCGGCCCCGCACCTGGGGCGGGCATGATGTGCCGGCATGCCCACGACGACGCGCGCCTCGAACCTCGCTGAGATGAAACGCCGGCTCGGGCCGCTGGGCTGGGCCGCGCGCCCCCTCGATGGCTTGCTGAAGGTCTCGCATTTCGACGCCTTCCTCGGGCGGATCCATCAGGCGGGGCGGCCCGACTTCTTCGCCTCCGCGCTGGAACAGGCCGACATCAAGCCCGGCTGGGCGGACGAGTGTCTGGCGCGCATCCCGCGCACCGGACCTTTGCTCGCGGTGGCGAACCACCCGCACGGGCTGGCCGATGGGCTGGTCGCGATGGAGTTCCTGCTGCGCGCCCGCCCGGACACGTTGGTCGTGGGCAACGAATGGTTGGCGCAGATCCCGGGCATCCGGCCCTGGCTCATCGAGGTCGACCCGGACGGAAAGACGAACCTCGCGGGGACCCGTCGCATCCTGGACCATCTCAAGAACGGCGGGGCGATCCTGATGTTCCCCGCGGGCGAGGTCTCCAGCCTACGGCCCTGGCGCCGGCGGGTCGAGGATCCGCGCTGGGCGGACAGCTTCGTGCGGCTGGCGCGCCGCGCGCGGGCGACGGTGCTGCCGATGCACATCGCCGGCCGGAACTCCGGGCTTTTCCAGGCGGCCGGGCTGGCCCACCCGCGGCTACGCACGCTCCTGCTCCTCCGCGAATTCCTGGGCCAGCGCGGCCAGGTCATCCGCCTGCGCGCCGCCAACCCGGTGTCGCCCGCGCAGCTCGCCCAGCATCCGGATGACGCCGAGGCCGCCGAGTTCGTCCGCCTGCGCTGCGAACTGCTGCCGCGCCGGGAACGCGCGCCGCGCGCCGCCGCGCCCGACACCGCCAAGCAGGCCGAGCTGATCCCGCCGGTGAACCCGCTGCTGGTGCGGGCGGAGCTGCAGACCCTGCCGCCCGAGGACCTGTTGCTGAGCTCGGGCGATTTCCGCATCTTCCGCTTCCTCGGCGCGGACCTGCCGCACACGCTCCGCGAGGTCGGCCGGCTCCGGGAACTCACCTTCCGCTCGGTCTCCGAGGGCACGGGGCTCGAGTGCGACCTCGACGCGTTCGACGCCTGGTACGACCAGCTGGTGCTCTGGGACGAGAAGGAGGGGCGGATCGTCGGCGGCTACCGCCTCGGCCCGACCGACCGCATCCTGCCGCGCCGCGGCAAGCACGGCCTCTACACGTCGACGCTGTTCGAGTTCAAGGGGGACTTCTTCAAGCGGATGGACCCGGCGCTCGAGATGGGCCGTTCGTTCATCCGCCCCGAATACCAGCGCCGCCCGACCAGCCTGCCGCTGCTCTGGCGCGGCATCGGCCGCTACGTGCTCCGCTTCCCGCAGTACCACCTGCTCTTCGGGCCGGTCAGCATCAACCCGGAATACGGGCAGGCCTCGAAGGAGCTGATCCTCTCCTACCTGCGGCACAACCGGCTGGCGGACGACCTGGTGCCGTTCGTGCGAGCCAAGAACCCGCCGCGCGCGATGAGCCTGCACGAGGCCGACCTGGACGTCCTGCAGCGCTGCGCGTTCGACCTGGAACACGTCTCGGGGCTCGTCAGCGACCTGGAGCCCGACGCGAAGCAGGTCCCCGTGCTGCTGAAGCACTACCTGAAGCTGAACGGCCGGCTGATCACCTTCAACGTCGACGACTCCTTCGGCGGCTGCCTCGACGGTCTCATCGTCGTCGACCTGACCAAGGTCGACCCGAAGCTGCTCGCGGCCTACCTCAGCGAGGAAGGCGCCCGGAGCTTCCTGGAGTACCACGACTTCCACGCCTGACGGCCCGGCGGTCATTTGCGTAGCCAAGGCCGCCCGGGCGGCTTAAGTCCCGGCATGCCTTCCGCGCCTTGGACTCCCCGACACACCGCCGCGGCGCTCGCGGGCGGGCACCTGCTGATCGCGGGCGCGCCCGGGACGGGGAAATCGCGGTTGCTCAACGGCCTCCTGCTGCCGGCGTTGGTACGCGCCGGTGACCCGCTGCTCGTCATCCAGGATCCGGCCACGGGCCATGGCCCGACCCTCGGCCTGCGCGCCGCGACGTTCGGTCGCGAGTCTGCGGTCGGCGACCTGCTGGCCCAGCCCACGCTGGTCACGTTCGCCGGGACGCATCCCGAGCGGGAAGCGCTGATCGAACGGCTCTGCGCGGACCTGCCCGCGGCGCTCGCGGCGGCGCCGACGCCGGCGGGCACGCGCCGGCACCTCGTCATCGACGTCGCCCCGCTCACCCCGGGGCTGCGCTCGTTCGCGCCCCTGCTCCGCCAGGCCCGGTCGCTGGGCTGCACCTTGATCGTGACCAGCCAGTCGCCGAGTTCGCTCGAGCCCGGCCTGCCGGAACTCTTCACGAGCCACGTCGCGTTCTACCACTTCTACAAACGCTGCCTACGCGTGATGGCGGAGAACCTCCTGACCGCGACCGGCGCGGAGGAGACCAACCCGTCGGGCAAGCCCACCCCGATCAACCGGTTCGGCCAGCCGCTGGCCACGCCGGTCAGCCGGCTGGTCGGCCGGCTCGCCGAACTCAAGGTCGGCGAGTGCTTCCTCGTCACCCCGGGCGCGCCTTACGAGCAGCTGCGCGCCTGAGGGCCGGGTCACTTGACCCAGGTGAGCTTGAAGGGATAGCGACGCTGCGCGTTCCACTCGCCGACGTAGATGTCGCCGGCGGCGTCGACGAAGAGGTCGTGGCCATGCTTGAAGAGGGGCTCCGCCTGGCTCAGCGGCTGCAGCTTGCCGTCGACATACTTCGGCTCGTTGCCCCCGGGCGCGCTGAGCACCTTCTTCGTGACGCGGTCCAGGACGACGATGAAGCCGGACTGGTTCAGGCGGCGGCCTTGGGCGTCCTTGCTCCAGCAGACGGCGGTGTATATCTTATCACCGCGGAAGCAGAGCTGTCCCGCGAAAGCGCCCGGCAGGTCGAGCGTGTCGACATGCTTGCCGTCCAAGGTGAACGCCTTGACCTGGTTCTGGCTCCGCGAAGGCACCCAGACGAGCGGCCCGCGCGGGTCGGCGGCGTCGATCGAGATGCCGTGGGCATTGCTGAGGTTGGCGGCGTCCTTCGTGGGGCCGCCCCATTTCTTGAGCAGCCTGCCCTCGAGGGAGAATTCGTAGACGAAGTTCGATCCGTAACCATCGGCGACGAGCAGAGTGCCCGCCGGCGTCCAGGCGACATCGCACGGCATGAACTTACCATCGCCGAGACCGAGCTCCTTCGGCGTCGGGAACTTGCGCACGACCTTGCCGTCGGTCGTCAGCAACGTGACGCGTCCCTCGACCGCCGTGGGATTCCAGCCCTCCGCGGCCATGTGCCACCCGGAATCCACGTGCACCAGGTACTCGACGCCGTCCCGCTCGAAGAGCTCCAGGCCGTGCCCACCGCCAAGCCCCGCGGCGATCGCGCGGACGAAGCGGCCGTCCTTCTCGAAGACGAGGAAGTCGTTCTTCGGGTGGTCCGTCACGAGGAAGATCCGGCCGTCCTTGGCTTCCGCGAGGGCGTGGGCGTTGACGATGGGCGCCACGGCCGGATCGACCTTGGCCCAGTTCCGGTCGACCCGGTAGCGCGCCGGCCCATGGCCGACGAGGCCGGCCTCGCCGCCGGCCGGCGAAGGCTGCGCAAGGAGGACGCCCGTCAGGGCGAGGAACGGGAAGAGGTCGCGGGGCATGGCGATACTCCAACCGAAGCGGCGAAGCCTGTCACGCCCAAGCCGGTCAGAACCAGATCCGCTCCCCCGCCCACCACAGGCCGGCGAGGGCGATGCCCACGGAGGCCGGGATCACGACCCAGCGGCGGTAGCGCTCCTCGTCGCGCAGCCAGCAGGTCGCGCCAAAGGCCAGCCCGATGATCGTGAGCTGCGCCGCCTCCACGCCGACATTGAAGCCGGTGAGGGCGGACAGGAAAGACCCGGCGGGGATCGGTTTCTCGGCGAGGCCGCTGGCGAAGCCCAGCCCATGGACGGCGCCGAAGACGAAGACCACCAGCAGTCGCCAGCGGGTGTAACGCGGGAAGAAAAGGTTCTCGAGCGCGAGGAAGGCGATGCTCAAGGCGATGACCGGCTCGACGACGGACTCCGGCGCATGCACCAGGCCCGCCGCGGCGAGGGCCAGCGTCAGCGAGTGCGCCAAGGTGAAGGCGGTGACCTGGGTGATCACGGGCCGCCAGGAGCGGCTCAACAGGAAGAGCCCGAGCACGAAGAGGATGTGGTCGAGGCCTTCGGGCAGGACGTGCCGGAAGCCGTTGCGGAGGAAATTGACGAAGACAGCCCAACCGCCGCCGGCCGGCGGCCCGATCGCGGTTCCCCCGACCGGGGGCGCCGCCGTCAGGCCGGTCAACGCGAAGGTGTCGCTGGACTCGCCGGGGAAGAGCGTCTCGATGCGAGGCTGGGGCACGCCGTCGACGGAGTTGAGGAACAGCACGGAGACTTTATGCCCGGGCAAGGAACGGATCCGCCAACCGGTGATGCCGGCGGGCACGGTGGTCTTCCATCGCCCGACCATGACGACGGCATCCTCGGGCTTGTAGAGGGGCTTGCCATCCTCCGCCCCGAACGTGAACGCGAACTCCGGCTGCACCCGGCCGAGCGGCTCGAAGCGGAACTCGACGGCGCGGGCGACGTAAGCCGCGGCTTGGCGGATCAGTTCGTCCTGCTGCGCCGGGGAATACTTCGCCCAGGTCTTCTGCTCCAAGGAAGGCGCCTCGGCCGGGGAAGCCGTCCAGTTGCGGGGATTGATCTCGATGGAAACCTCGACGGAGCCGTCCCGACGGAAGTCGGCATGGACCGGGATTTCCGGGATCGAATGGGCGCTCAGGAAACCCGGAAAAAAGGCCAAAAAACATACCCAGAGGGCTTTGGCATGCGAAAAGGGCCTGACCATGAGGGCAAGATGGGAGGCGGGTCTGGGGATACAACCCCATTGTCGGGTTGCCTTTCCCTCCGGAAGCGTCCAGCAACGGAGGCCTCAACCCAACCCTACCATGAAGAACATCCTCACCATCCTCGCCGCCCTCGCCCTCGCCGCCTCCGCCCAGGCCGGTTGCGGCAAGACCTCCACCGCCGAAGGCACCCTGAAGGCCTTCGACGAGAAGACCAAGGAGCTCACCATCGCCCCGAAGGAAGGCAAGGCCACCAAGGTCACCCTCACCCCCGAGACCAAGGGCGCCGATGGCGTCAAGGACCTCGTCGGCAAGGCCGTGACCGTCGAGGTCTCGGTGCACGCGAAGAGCAAGGCGCTCTCCGTCGCCGCCGCCAAGTAATCCCTCCGGGATCCTCCGCATCGGGCCGCGTGAAAACGCGGCCCTTTTTGTTGCCCGGGTCAGGCGCCGCGGCCAGCCTCGGCGCATGACTCCGGCCCAACTGAGCGCCTCGGCCCGCGCGGACGCGACCCCGCCGGCCGGACTCACGCCCGCGGGCCGCGCGCTCTGGTTCACCCGCCGCGGCGACTGGGAGCCGGCCCACGCGATCGCCCAGGACCTGGATACCCCGCTCGGTTCCTGGATCCACGCCTTGCTCCATTTGATCGAGGGCGACCTGGGCAACGCCCGTTATTGGTTCAGCATGGCCGGGCGGCCCGCGCGCAAACCCTCCGAGGTCGACGCCCTCTGGGAGGAGATCGCGACCGAGGCGCTGAAGTGAGGGGTTGGGTTTGACGCTTCGGGCCTTCCCGGCTCGATGTGGGCATGCCTGTCCAGCCACGCCGAGCCCTGACCGGCGTGCCCGCGCACGCCCAGGCGGCCGTGACCTGCTCCGAGGCCGCCGACCGCGGGGTCATCGTGCTGGTGGCGTCCAACCTCGGGGCGGCCGAGACGCTGGCGGAGGAGACGGCGCAGCTGCTCGCGCTCCTGAACGACGCCCAGCCCACGGCCCGCACGCTGACCGAGGCCGACGCGGCGGTGACCTCCTTCGAGGCGGACTGCGACCTGCTGGGGGTGCTCGCGGCGTTGCGGCACGGCGGCCATGACGCCCGGCGCCCGCTCCTGGTGGCCTGCACGCCGGCCGCCCTCGTGCGTCCGGCCCCCGCGCCCGAGGCCGCGGCGCGCGCGGAGCTCGTCATCCGCAAAGGCGACCGGCTGGAGCTGCGCGAGCTCGCGCGGCGGCTCGCCGAGGATTTCGGCTACGACCACGAGGCGCTCTGCGAGCAACCCGGCGAGTTCGCCCTGCGCGGCGGCATCCTCGACGTCTACCCGCTCAACGCGCAGATGCCCGTGCGCCTCGACCTCTTCGGCGACACGGTGGAATCGCTGCGCCCGTTCGACCCGGCCACGCAGCGCAGCGAGGGCGAGGTGGAGGGCCTGGTGATCTGCGCGCCGCGGGGCGACGCCGGGACCGAGGCCGCGACGCCATTCTGCCGCCTCCTGCCGCCCGATGCCTTGCTCGTGGTGGTCGACCGTTGCCAGGACGACCCGCTCTACGCCGCGGCGCGCGCGTCGGCGACCGCGGAGCTGGTGCTCGAGGAGACCGACGACGCCCCGGCGGGCTACCCGGCCGAGGCGCTCGAGTGCCTGCCCGCGGAGTCGCTGCTCATCGGGGCCGCGGGCGACGGGGCCGCGGCGCGCCCCGCCCTGCTGCGCGCGGCGGCCGCCCTCGCCAAGGATGGTCGCCCCTGCCTCCTCGCCGGGGACACGGAAGGCTCCCTCGAACGGCTGCGGGCCGACGTCGCGGAAGCCGCGATCCGCGGCTTCGCCCCGCGGGTCGTCGCGGGGCGCTTCGGCGGGGGGCTCGTGCTCGCGCCCGGCCACCTGCCCGGCCGGCTGCGCGCCGGGTTGGTGCTGCTCACGGAGCGCGAGCTCTTCGGCCGGCGCCAGCGCCCGCTCGCGGCGCTCCCGCGCCGGCGCACGGCGGTGCGGGCGGCCCTCGGGCGCGCCCTCGACTTCGGGGAGCTCGCCGAGGGCGAGGCGCTCGTGCACGCCACCCAAGGCATCTGCCTCTTCCGCGGCATCCGGCCGCACGAGCATCAGGGGCGCACCGAGGACTTCATCGGGCTCGAGTTCGCCGAGCGTTCCATGCTGCACCTGCCGGTGCGCGAATCGCACCTGCTGTCGCGGTACGTGGGGCTCGGCCGGACGCAGCCGAAGCTGTCCAAGCTCGGGGGCGGCGGCTGGGAGCGGTCGCGCAAGGCCGCGGAGAAGGCCACGGCCGACCTCGCCGCGCAGCTGCTGGCGATGCAGGCCGAACGCTCGACCAAGCCCGGCATCGCCCACCCGCGGGACGCGGACAACGCCTGGATGGGCGAGTTCGAACGGTCCTTCCCGCACCGCGAGACGCCGGACCAGGCGCGGGCGATCGCCGACGTGAAGGCGGACCTCGAGCGGGCGGCGCCGATGGACCGGCTCGTCAGCGGCGACGTGGGCTTCGGCAAGACCGAGGTGGCCCTCCGGGCCGCGTTCAAGTGCGTGCTCGGCGGCCGGCAGGTCGCCATCCTCGCGCCGACGACGGTGCTCGCGCAGCAGCACTTCGCCAGCTTCCGCGAGCGGCTCGCCCGGTGGCCCGTGTCCGTCGAGCTGCTCAGCGGGTTCCGGACCGCCAAGCAGAAGGCCGCCGTGCGCGCGCGGGCCGCCGCCGGGACCGTCGACGTCGTGGTCGGGACGCACGCGCTGCTGTCCGACGGCACGAACTTCGCGCGCCTGGGCCTCGTGATCATCGACGAGGAGCACCGGTTCGGGGTGCGCCACAAGGAGCGCCTGAAACGGCTCCGCACGGAGGTCGACGTCCTCGCGATGAGCGCGACGCCGATCCCGCGCACGCTCTACCTCGCCCTCGTGGGGGCGCGCGACCTGAGCGTCATCGAGACCCCGCCGCGCGAGCGCCTGCCGATCCGCACCCTCGTGCGCGGCTACGACGAGGGCCTCGTGCGCGACGCCGTGAAGGCCGAGCTCGCCCGGGGCGGGCAGGTCTTCTACCTCCATAACCGCGTCGAGACCATCCGCGGCGTGGCGGAGCGGCTGGCGGCGCTCGTGCCCAAGGCCCGGATCGTGGTCGGCCACGGCCAGATGGGCGCGGGCGAGCTCGAGGAGGTCATGGCCGCGTTCGTGGCCGGCGAGCACGACATCCTCGTCTGCACGACGATCATCGAGACCGGCCTCGACATCCCCAACTGCAACACGCTCATCATCGAGGGCGCGGACCGTTTCGGCCTCGCGCAGCTCTACCAGCTGCGCGGGCGCGTCGGGCGGTTCAACCGGCAGGCCTACGCCTACCTCTTCCTGCACCGGCACGCGGCGCTGGTGGGCGCGGCGGGACGCCGGCTCACGGCGATCCGCCAGTACAACCAGCTCGGCGCGGGCTTCCGGATCGCCATGCGCGACCTCGAGCTGCGCGGGGCGGGCAACCTGCTCGGGGCCGCGCAGAGCGGGCATGTGGCCAACGTCGGCTTCGACCTCTACTGCCAGCTGCTCCGGCGCAGCGTCGCCAAGCTGCGCGGGGACCGGGGCGCCGGCGCCGAGCGCTGCGAGCTGCGGCTGGACTTCATCGACCACACGCAGGCCGTCCTCGGCGTGGAGACCGGCCGCGGGGGCGACGGCGACGCCGCCCTCCTCACGGCGACCCTGCCGTCGGACTGGATCCCCGAGACGCGGCTGCGCATCGAGGCGTTCCGCCGCATCGCCCTCGCCCTCGACGTCGCCGAGGTCACGGAGCTGCGGTCTTCGCTGCGCGACCGCTACGGGCGGTTGCCGCCGGAAGCGGAGGCGATGCTCGGCCTGGCGGAGATCCGCTGCCTGGCCGAGGCGCGGGACGTGGTCGCGGTCGCGACCGAAGGCGCCGTGCTCCGCTGCCTCGAGGCGCGACCGGGACGGGCGCCCGAGCCGATCCTCGTGGGCAACCGCTTTCCCCGCTTGACCGTGAAGGACCCCCTGCGGAAACTGAAGGAAATCCGCGGCTTCCTGTCGCGGCTGCCCGCGCCCGCCGACCGATGAAACTCCTCCTTCCCGCCGCCTTGCTCCTGACCGCGACCGTCGCCCGGGCGCAACTGCGCAAGCCCACGCTGGAGGAGACCGCGGCCCAGCGCTGGTCCGAGACGAACAAGGACCAGGTCGTCGGCATCGCCGCCGGGACGCCCATCATCCTCTCGGAGGTCCGCCGCCAGGTCGAGCCCATCGCGGGGCAGGCCCGCGCCAGCGCCAAGTCCGACGCCGAGTTCTTCGCCACGCTCGAGCGCGCGAGCCGGGAGACCCTCCGGAGCATGGCCGACCGCCAGCTGGTGATCGCCGAGTTCCGCGCCGACCGCGGCAAGCTCCCCGCCTCCTACATCGACGCCGACATCGAGGAGACGATCCGGCGCGACTACGCGGGGGACCGCAACCGGTTCGTGGCCTCGCTGCGCGCCGCCGGGCTGACCCCGCTGTCGTACCGCAAGTTCATCGAGGACCGCATCATCTTCGACTACATGGTCGGGCAGATCCGCCGGTCGGCGACCGAGGTGGGCCCGGGTCGGACCAAGGAGTTCTACGACCAGAACAAGGAGCTCTTCACCCGCGAAGAGCAGGTGCGGTTCCGCCAGATCGCCGTGACGCAGGGCGCGGCCGAGACGGCCGAGGCCGCGGCGCTCCGCGCGGCCGACTGGGCCGAGGCGGCCGCCCGGCCCGAGCGGATCCCGGCGATGCTCGCGAAACACAAGGTCGCCGTGCCCGCCGGCGCCAAGGTCGAGACCTTCGCCGACCTCGCCAAGCTGGTCAGCACCGACGACTTCGCGGCCCGCGGCGGCGACGCCGGCTGGCTCGGCGTGGCCAACCTGACCGAGCGCATCGTGACGACCTTGCGCGGCCTCGCCGACCAGCAGGTCTCCGCGCCGCTCCGCTTCGACATCCCGGGCGCCAAGCCGGTGTGGTTCATCCTCCGCCGTGAAGGCTGGCGCGCCCGCGGCGCCGCCCCGTTGAACGAACCGGACGTCCTCGCCGAGGTGGAGAACCGGGTGCGCGCCGCGGCGATGAAGGAAGCCGTGGACGAGTGGCTGCAGGGCCTGCGCGCCAAGCACCACCTCCAACTCGACCGCTGAGATGACGGTCCGGCCCGCGCCCGACGACGCCCCGGCGCCCCGGGTGGCGCCGTCCGCCTTCCGTTGCCGGGCGTTCCCCCGGCGCACGGCGGGCGTGTTGCTGCACGTGACGGCGTTGCCGGGCGCGGGGCCGGTCGGGGCGCTGGGCCCCGCGGCCCGGGACTTCGTGGATTTCCTCGCCGCCGCCGGCTTCGGCTGGTGGCAGGTCTGCCCGCTCGGGCCGACCGGCTACGGCGACTCGCCTTACCAGGCTTTGTCCGTCTTCGCCGGCAACCCCTACCTGCTCGATCTCGCCGACCTCGAGGCGCGCGGGTTCGTGACCCCGGCGGAGCGCGCGGCGCTGGGCCCCGCGGAACCGGGCCGGGTCGACTTCGGTCGGCTGTGGGCCGGCTTGCGGCCGTTGCTGGACCGGGTGGGCCGCCGCGCGGCGACCGCCTTGGCCGGGGATGCCGCGTTCGCGCGCTTCCGCCGCGAGCAAGCGGGCTGGCTCGACGACTGGGCGCGGTTCGCGGCCTTGCGCGAGGCCAACGGCTTCACCGCGCCCGCCGCCTGGAAGACGACGGCCGCCCCGGCCGAGGCCGCGGCGGCGGCGACGGCGCTGCAATTCCTCTTCGCGGAACAGTGGGCCGCGTTGCGCGCCTACGCGGCCGCCCGCGGGGTCCGGCTCTTCGGCGACGAACCGATCTACGTCTCCGCGGACGGCTGCGACGCGAAGTTCCGGCCGGAGCTCTTCCAACTCGACGCCGCGGGCCGCCCGACGGCGGTGGCGGGGGTCCCGCCCGACTACTTCGCCGCGGACGGCCAGCTCTGGGGCAACCCGCTGTACGACTGGGACCGCCACGCCGCCGACGGCTTCGCCTGGTGGCGGGCGCGCGTCCGGCACGACCTCGGCCTCTTCGACGCGATCCGCATCGACCACTTCCGCGGCATCCACGACTACTGGAGCGTGCCCGCCGGCGCCCCCGACGCTCGCACCGGCGCGTGGCGCGAGGGCCCGGACCTCGCCTTCACCCGCGCGCTCGGCGACCTGCCGCTGGTGGCCGAGGACCTCGGCCTGCTTTCGCCGGGCGTGGAGACGTTGCGCGTCGCCGCGGGCCTGCCCGGCATGGCGGTGCTGCAGTTCGGCTTCGGCGGGGAACTCGCCGGCAACCCGCACTACCCGCCGAACATCGCCGCGGACCGGCTCGCCTACACCGGGACCCATGACAACGACACCTTGGCGGGGTGGCTCGCGCAGGCCTCGCCGGAGGAACGCGCGCGCCTGGTCGGACTCTACGGACCGGACCCGACGCCCGCGAGGCTGGTCGCCGCCGTGCTCGGTTCGCCGGCGATCGCGGCCTTCGTCCCCGCGCAGGACCTGCTGGGGCTGGGCGCGGGGGCGCGCTTCAACACGCCGGGCGAACCGCAGGGCAACTGGACCTGGCGGCTGACGGACGACCAGCTGGACGCCCTGGCGGCGCAGGCGCCGGCCCGGCGGGCCGAGCTCGCGCGAGTCGGCCGGCTCAACGCGTGAGGCGGCGGTACTTGGGGCGACGCGGGGTGTCGGACTCGAGCCCGAGGCGCTTGCGGCGATCCTCGAGGTAGTCGCCGTAGTTGCCCTCATGCCAGACGATGCGGCCGTCGTCCTCGAAGGCCATGATGTGCGTGGCCACGCGGTCGAGGAACCAGCGGTCGTGCGTGATGATGACGGCGCAGCCCGCGAAACCCTCGAGGGCGTCCTCGAGCGCGCGGATCGTGTTCACGTCGAGGTCGTTGGTCGGTTCGTCGAGCAGCAGCACGTTGGCGCCGGCCTTGATCAGCCGGGCGAGGTGGATGCGGTTGCGCTCGCCGCCGGACATGATCCCGACCTTGCGCTGCTGCACGTCGCCGGTGAAGCCGAAGCGCGCCGCGTAGGCGCGGGCGGGGACGAGGACCTTGCCGAGGTGCACCATCTCCTGGCTGTCGGAGATGGCCTCCCAGAGCGGCTTGTCCGCCGGGAGCGCGTCGCGGCTCTGGTCGACGTAGGCGATCTTGACCGTGTCGCCGAGGGTCAGCGCGCCCTTGTCGGGCTTCTCCTGGCCGGTGATCATCCGGAACAGGGTGGTCTTGCC
>Ga0222712_10005254_pt1 | contig 13221 bp, 8 predicted proteins | sample C33_657DmetaG_FD_165043 | JGI IMG/M metagenome (GOLD analysis project Ga0222712, IMG submission 165043) | Estuarine water microbial communities from San Francisco Bay, California, United States - C33_657D | ecosystem: Environmental > Aquatic > Marine > Unclassified | place: USA: California...
AGCTCATGAAATCCATTGAGTAGGATATGCTTCTTGAGTTTTTTGTTGCTGATGGTATTGGCCGGCAGCACACGGAATGGGATCTGTGAAAACCCAAACCACCAAAGTCCAACCAGCAAGAATGAAATCCTTGGTCCCAATGTTTTGTCTCCATTGTCCAATCCAAAGAATTCCGGTTTTAAGATGATGACAAAGCAAATCAACTGCAACAAAACACTGCCAATGTATCCCATCGCAAATCCCTTTGCGCTAACAGCATCACGTTCTTCCGGGCTTGCAATATCAGGAAGATAAGAGTTGTAAAAAACCAGGCTGTTCCAGAAACCCAGCGCGGCAAGTGAAAAAAAGATGATGCCGTATTCTATCTTGTCTGGAGTGAAAAAAAACAATGCGCCACAGGACAATGATCCAATCATGGTGAATACACGCATGAAGGCTTTTTTATTCCCCCTGTAATCAGCAATAGAAGACATGATGGGAGACATCAGGGCTACCAGGAAAAAAACAATGGCCAGTGCATAATTTTGCAATGCAGTATTGATGATGCGGATGCCGAAGAAACTGACATAAGAAAGCTCTTCTGGGTTTTTGTTGCTGGTGACTGCCACATAATAAGCAGGGAAAATAGTGGAAGTGATGACCAGGTTGTACGTACTATTCGCCCAGTCATACATGGCCCAGGCGTTTTGAATTTTCTTCCTATTGGTATGCATTGTCTAAAGCTTGTCCGTTAAGATAAGCAATATCAAGACAGCGCCAAGCACAATTCTGTACCATCCAAAGATCCTGAAACCATTTTGCTGAAGAAAGCGGATGAAAAACCGGATGGCAAGCAGGGCTACAACAAATGCGATACTGCTTCCCAGCAGCAGGAAATTGATCCCTTGTGTATTCAGCAATGCAGGCTCATCTTTCCAAATGTCATACAGGCTTTTCAGCGTGGCAGCTGCCATGGTTGGTACAGCAAGGAAGAAGGAGAAGTCTGCTGCCAATGAACGGGTGAGCTTTTGTTGCATTCCGCCGATAATGGTTGCAGCGCTGCGGCTCAGCCCCGGAAACAGAACGGCCAGCACCTGGTACATGCCAATGAAAAATGCTTTTTTATAAGTGATTTCTTCTTCTTTTTCAATGCTCCCCTGTTTGAACCATTTGTCTACATACAGCAGAATGACTCCTCCTGCAAAAAGCACAATGGAGATAAAAAGGGGCTTCTCCAGCACAGCTTCGATGTGTTTTTTGAACAATGCACCAAAAGCCAGGGCGGGAAGGATGGCAACGAAGAGCTTGAAATAAAAACTGAATCGTTTAAAGTCCATGAATTTCTTCCAGTATAAAACAACAACAGAAAGAATGGCCCCAAACTGTATCACCACCTCAAATAACTTTGTAAATGGGTCACCTCCAATGTTGAAAAAAGCAGAGGCAATGACCATATGGCCTGTTGAAGACACGGGAAGAAATTCTGTAATGCCTTCGATGATGGCCAACATAATGGCCTGGAATGTATTCATGAAAGAGGGATAAAATGGAGAAAACTAAGACTTGGATTTTCTCATGATGGCATATACCTCAATGAGCAATCCTGCAACAATCATGAGTGGCGCCAGGGTGATGCGCTTCATGCTGTAGACCTCATTTTCAGCAAATACATTGGGATCTTCTCCCTTTCCGCCAGCCATCAAGACCAGTCCCAATGCTATTACTACAAGCCCGATCAGCATCCATTGTAGGTTATCCTTTCCAAAAATTTTGTTGTTCTTCGTTTCCATGTATTGTTGTTTGTCAATATAAATCGTCCAGTTTCATTTTGAGGTACTTCATCACACTCCTGTGGGTACTGATGAAGGTAATGCTAATTCCAATAATGATAAGCCCTGAGAACAGCAATGCCAGCATGGCATTGTCTCTCAAGGCCTTGATTTCGGGTAACCACCAGTTTTCAACGCCATAAATGATCAATACAAGTGCAGCGATGGCAATGATGGCGCTTGCCAATCCGTTAAGGATGGCCTTGGTGTCAAATGGCTTTGAGATGAACCACCTTGTGGCACCAACCATTTGCATGGTCTTGATCAGGAAACGGTTGGAGAACATGGCCAATTTGATGGTATTGTCAATCAGGATGATCACAATCAGTGCCAGTACCCCTGCAAGAGCAAGTAAAAAATATCCTGTTTTTTTGACAATATTGTTCAGGTTGCTCACGACGGCATCAGGATACTTCACTTCACTGATGATGAAGTTTTTAGTGATCTCTTTGGTGATATTTTTCAAGCTATCCTTGTTCACATATGCAGGTTCCAGGTAAAAGTCGATGCTTGCTGGAAGAGGGTTGTAATCCAGGACCTTGTTCCAGTCATCATTGCCGTCTCCGATGAATTTTGCTCTTGCCGCTTCTTTGGTTACAAACTCCACATTGCGGGCATATGGCTTGCTTTCAATCGATTTTCTTACCAATTCTATTTCGCGATCAGGACTACCATCCCTCACAAAGGCATTGACCTGAACACTGCCTTTAAAATAGCTTTCCAATTTGCTGGCGTTAATGACCAACCATCCCAGCATTCCAAGGATGAATAACACAAGGGCAACCCCCAAAATGGCCATAAAATAGGATGGTTTGCTGCGTTTCATTGATGCATTGCTCTTTGCTGTCATGTTCGGTTTGGATTTTGTTCCTCAATTACCCACTGTAACGATGTCAAAAATAGCAATTTTAAAGCGTTTGTGTATTTTTGCGGTTCCTAGAGGAAAGGTTAATTTTTTACACGCCCGCTTAAAGCAACAGAAATGGAATACGCATTCAGGAATATTGAAAGGAAATGGCAGGAGAATTGGAAAGCAAGCAATGCGTACAAGGTGTCCAATAACAGTACAAAGCCAAAATATTATGTACTGGACATGTTTCCTTATCCGAGCGGTGCAGGGCTTCATGTGGGACATCCTCTGGGGTATATTGCCAGCGATGTCTTCAGCCGTTACAAGCGGTTGAAGGGTTTTAACGTTTTGCATCCGATGGGATATGATTCTTTCGGTCTTCCCGCAGAACAATACGCTATTGAACACGGGATTCCACCCGCTGTTTCAACCAATCAGAATATTGCCACTTTCAGGTCTCAGCTCGATAAGATTGGCTTCTGTTACGATTGGGATCGTGAAGTGCGGACTTCTAATCAGGAATACTACAAATGGACGCAGTGGATATTTCTGCAGTTGTTTGACAGCTGGATGGATCGCAAGCAGCAGAAGGCAAGAAGAATCAGTGAACTGATTGCCAGTTTTGAACTTGAGGGGAATGCCTCCAATCCTTGCCCTGGCGAGAAGAATCTTTCCTTTACAGCAGCAGCATGGTTGTCATTTACTGACAAAAGAAAGGCTGAAATCCTTATGCACTATCGCCTTGCTTTTTGTGGGATTGGTGAAGTGAACTGGTGTGAGGCCCTGGGGACGGTACTCGCCAATGATGAGGTGATCAATGGGGTGAGCGAAAGGGGTGGGCATCCAGTTGTAAAAAAGAAGTTGCGCCAATGGTATCTCAGGATCACAGAATATGCCGAACGGCTGCTGGCAGGACTACAAACTGTAGACTTCAGTGAAAGCATGAAAGACATGCAGTCCAACTGGATCGGAAAAAGTTTTGGCGCAGAGATTGATTTCGAACTTGACCTTGTCGATACAGCCGCCGAAGCTCCCAAGCTCAAGGTCTATACCACCCGGCCCGATACCATTTTTGGCATCGATTTTATGGTCATTGCTCCGGAGCATGAGCTGGTAGCCTCTATCACAACAGCAGAACAATCCACTGCAGTTGCCAGTTACATTGAATATGTCAACAGCCGGAGTGAGCGAGAGCGAATGGCGGAGAAAAAGATAACAGGTGTTTTCAGTGGCACTTACTGCAAGCATCCATTTGAGGACCGGAAAATTCCAGTGTGGATCAGTGAATATGTGCTGGCAGGATATGGAACTGGTGCCATCATGGCTGTTCCCTGCGGCGATGAGCGGGATTTCAAGTTTGCCAACCATTTCAATATTCCCATCACCAATATCATTGGATCTTTTTATGATGGCACTGAGGCCAACCCTACCAAAGAAGCCAGGCTCGAAAACAGTGGATTCCTCAATGGTTTGCTCATGTCTGATGCAATCGCTGTTGCATTGGATAAATTAGAGGCTTTGGGGATTGGCAAACGCCATACCAATTACAAAATGCGGGATGCTGCTTTCAGCCGCCAGCGCTATTGGGGAGAGCCATTTCCCATTGTTTGGAAAGATGAAGTGGCCGTTCCGCTGTCTTCGTCTGATTTGCCTGTAGTGCTTCCTCCAATGACAGACTTGAGGCCTGGTCCTGATGCGCAGGGCCCGCTGGCCAATCTTCCTGAATGGGCTGCATTTGATGGCGGCACAAGGGAGGTCAATACCATGCCTGGCTATGCAGGCAGCAGCTGGTATTTTTTACGTTACATGGATCCTAAAAATACCGATGCATTCTGCAGCAGGGAAGCCAGTGATTATTGGGGGCAGGTAGATCTCTACATCGGAGGAACTGAACATGCTGTGGGGCATCTGCTTTACAGCAGGATGTGGACCAAGGCATTGTTTGACCTTGGATATATTGGGTTTGATGAACCCTTCAAGCGCCTTGTGAACCAGGGCAAAATTGGAGGAGACTCCAGGTTGGTCTACAGGATCAGGGGTACAAAGCAATTTGTTTCAGCAGGCCTCAAAGATCAGCACGAGACTGATGAATTGCACGTGGATGTTAGCATGGTAGACGGATTGGATCTTGATATGGAAGCCTTCAGGCAATGGAAACCTGATTTTGCTGAGGCAACGTTTATTACTGAAGATGGTGTTTACAAATGTGGAAGCCGACTCGAAAAAATGAGCAAACGCTATTTCAACGTTGTCAATCCAGATGACATTGTCGAACGGTATGGAGCTGATACCTTCAGGATGTATGAAATGTTCCTTGGTCCTGTGGAACAGGACAAGCCCTGGGATACCAAAGGGATTGAAGGAGTACACCGCTTCATGAAAAAATTGTGGCGCCTGTTTTTTGATGTGGAAAAAGGTGCTGTATTTACTGATGCGACTGCTTCAGATGCGGCATGGAAGGCGTTTTACAAGATGGTGAAGAAAGTGGAAGAAGACACTGCACGTTTTTCTTTCAATACTGCAGTGAGCAGTTTCATGATTGGTGTCAATGATTTAACTGATTTGAACTGTCACTCCAAAGACCTGCTCGCCAAATTCCTGGTTGTTCTAGCACCCTATGCCCCACACATTGCAGAGGAATTATGGACCCTGATGGGTCAACCAGGATCAGTGCTGGATGCAAGCTATCCGGCCATTGAAGAAAAATACCTTGTTGAAACCTCCAAAGAATATCCTGTAGCCATCAACGGCAAAACAAGGACTACATTGAATTTAGACATCAATGCTTCACAGGCAGATGTGGAGGCATTGGTTTTGGTGGATCCTATCGTCATGAAATGGTTGGAAGGGAAGCCACCTAAAAAAATAATATACGTAAAAAACAAAATGATCAATGTAGTCCTGGGCTAGCAAAATGAAGCATTTAGGGTTTTTGCAAAGTCAATCCTTCACTGAATATTTTGCTGTCCTTCCGTTCTATTGGTGTAATTTCACAAGGCATGAATCCACATTTAGACCCTGTTGGCAAATCTTCCATTTCTACAGATGCGGAATACGAAAATACCATTCGTCCCTCCAGCCTGGAAGATTTTTCCGGTCAGCCCGGGATCATTGATAACCTCAAGATTTTTATCAAGGCCGCACAAATGCGATCTGAATCACTGGATCATGTTTTGTTCCATGGACCGCCTGGATTGGGGAAAACAACATTGTCCAGGATTGTGGCAAGGGAAATGGGCGTCAATATCAAGGAAACATCTGGTCCGGTGATTGAAAAGCCGGCAGACCTGGCGGGCCTTCTCACCAGTCTCGAAACCAATGATGTGTTGTTTATTGATGAGATCCACCGGTTGAGCAATGTGGTAGAAGAATACCTCTACTCTGCCATGGAGGACTACAAAATTGACATCATGATCGACAGCGGCCCCAGTGCCAAGACCATCCAAATCAATTTGAATCCTTTTACATTGATTGGTGCTACAACCAGAAGTGGATTGCTGACAGCCCCATTGCTTTCACGGTTCGCCATCAAATCTAGGTTGGAATATTATTCCAATGAGGTGCTGGAAAGAATCATCACAAGGTCTGCTGGCATTTTGAATACCAAAATCACCTCAGATTCTGCAGGGGAAATTTCCCGGAGGAGCAGGGCGACCCCAAGGATTGCCAATGGCTTGCTCAAAAGGGTCAGGGATTTTGCACAAGTGCTTGGCAATGGGGTCATTACCCTCGATATTACCAAGCATGCCCTGAAGGCGCTCAATGTTGATGAACACGGACTTGACGAAATGGACAACAGGATCCTGACCACCATCATTGACAAGTTCAAGGGTGGCCCTGTTGGGTTGGGAACCATTGCCACAGCAGTTGGAGAAGAGGCTGGAACCATTGAGGATGTATATGAACCTTTTTTGATCCAGGAAGGATTTCTTCAAAGGACCTTGCGCGGAAGGGAAGTAACCCGCCGGGCATATGAACACCTGGGAAGGACTCCCCTGAGGCCAAATGACAATTTACTGTTTTGATTTCATTCTATTGAAGACACTTCGATGCATATCGGTTCTGGTTTTCTTGCTCATGTTTCAAGCAGGACAAGCCCAGTATTTTAATCTCAATTTTCAAAATTTCAATTCAAGCAACGGGCTACCTGGAAATGACGTTGAATGCATCTACCAGGACAGCAGGGGTTTCATATGGGCTGGAACAAGGTTTGGATTGAGCATGTTCGATGGGACAAATTTCAGGAATTTTTTGCACGATCCATTGGATGCCTCAAGTTTGGGCGGTACCCGAATTTACAAGATACAGGAGGATAGAACCGGCATGCTTTGGGTAGCCTCTGAAAATTTTGGACTTTCAAGTATTGATTTAAAAACATTAAAGATCAGGAACTTCCCGATTCCAGCCAATCAGCAACTGGAAGATCGTTACATCAATACATTGTACATTGATCAAAAGGGAATAATCTGGATTGGAGCTGAAACAGGGGTTAGTTATTTTGATCCATATGCTGAGCGGTACATCAAAGTTCAAGTAGAATCAATTCATGCTGATAAGGAAATTGTTGATTTTGCTGAAGATGCAAAAGGCATTTTATGGGCCATTGATTACACAGGGTATATATTTTATAAAAAACCAAATGAGAAGATTTTCAGAGAGCTGGATCATGGCATGCCCATGGGTTATGTCAACGATGTGGTTGAGATCTCTGATAAGTCGTTCTTGATTGCCAGTTCAAATGGGATTTTTGACCTGCAGCTGCATCCAGATCCTCAGAAATCTACCTTAAAAAAATCAGCAATACCGAATAGTGCTACACCCATTACCGATCTTGCAGTTGATAAAAGTGGGATCTTGTGGATTGCCAACCAAAACAAAGGGATTCAATTGTATTACGAAGGCGAATCAACCTTGCAAGATCTCAACGAATCATGGCTTTCACCACTCGATCCAGGAATTGTAATATGGAAGGATATCATGATGGACAGAGATGGGGGTATTTGGCTGGCGGGAGAATATGGGCTATATCACTGCAATACTGATTATAATCAGTTTAATATTTACAAGGCTATTGCCAAATTAAATGGTCAGTTATCTTTTGGAAGGTACGTAGGCCTGTCCAGTTCAGCCAATCATATCATTACAGTGGCATTCAGAGGAATCTCCATATTCAATCGATCTGCATACGATTTTGTTTCCATGAGATTTGCTCCTGAACTTGACCCTAAGGCAATTCAATATTATAGTATTCTTCAACTTTCCTCAAATCGCTGGTGGCTTGCTACTTCTGTTGGTGTCCTTGAGTTAAGAAAACGAACAACTGATTATATCCTGTTGAAGCCAATTGAATTAAAGAGGAGTCCCATATTGGAGAATGCCTTGGTTTACTCAATTGCGAGCGATGCAAATGGAAGTTTTTGGTTTGCAACCCCTCAAAACGGGTTGCTAAGTTATGATCCAATAAAAAGGGATGTTCAGCAGTACCTTTATTTTGGAAAAGATTCCACCAAGAAGAAAATTGAACACCTTGATATTGTTGGAAGTTCTGAAGAGGGTGATATTGTAGTTGGACATCATCGGGGATTTGCCATCAAATTTCACGATGAAAAAGAATTCATTCATATAGACCAATTGTTTATTGAAAAATTTGATTTTTCAAAGCTCAGTGTTTATGACATTGAGTTTAGTGGTGGATATCTTTGGGTGGGTTCAGAAGGTGATGGATTACTTTGCTTTGATTTTAAACGAAAGAAACTCAAAGTATTTACGATTAAAGATGGATTGATTTCAAATTCCATCACTTCCATACATGGCATGAAGGATAATCAACTTCTCATTGGGACCAATCGCGGTTTGTCAATCATGCACATCCCTTCTGGGACTTTCACTACATTTCTGAAAAAAGACGGTTTGCCATCCGAGGAATTTGAAATTGGCGTAGATCATGATATTGAAAAGAATGAATTCTTCTTGGCTACTACCAAAGGAGTGGTTTCATTTTTCTATGGGAATCTAAGACAGAGCATCATCAAGCCGAAATTGATGCTGTATGCAGTCACGAGAAATGGCAAGGTGCTGAGTGATTCAATTGTCTATCTGTTGAGTAATAATCCAACCTTCAAGATAAAGTACAATGAGAGCTTGAATCTTGAATTCTCTACACTGAATTTTTCCAACGACAATGATTTTATATTGCGGTTTAAAATGAAGGATGATGGAGAATGGAACATCAGCAATGCATCGAAAACTTTGTCTTTATTTAATCTTGATGCGGGTAATTACGATATCACCATCCAGCTCATGGGAAAGCGCAGTGGTATCATGTCAGAGCAGTTTAAGGTAAAGCTTGAAGTTTCACCCAACTTTTTCAAGACCATGTTATTCAGGGTTTCGTTGTTGATTCTAATCTTGATCCTGGTTTATTTTCCAGTGAACAGGTACTTCAGTAGGGAGCTTTCTAAACAGAAACAAGCATTGGAGAAAAAACAAATATTGGAACAAGAGCGGGTTAGGATAGCAATGGACTTGCACGACGATATAGGCGGCAATCTTACAGCACTCACGTTGATGACCGGTTTGCTTAAGGATAAAGAAGTTGATCAATCCAGGAAAATGCTGATTGAAAAAATTGGAGAGGCGTCTGATAAAATGGTCCAGGACATGAATGAAATTATATGGGCACTGAATATCACCAATGACAGTTTGATTAGCCTGATGTCTTATCTTCGGCAATATGTATCCAGCCGATTGTCTGCTTCTGGAATCATGCTGGAGTTCAGTGAACCAGTAACCTACCCAGAAATATTTGTCAGTGGACGGACAAGGCGTCATATTTTCATGATTGTCAAGGAAGTCATCAGCAATGCTATAAAATACTCCGGTACATCAGAAATTGACATTAAAATAGTACAGGATGATCATCTCAGGATTATCATTTCAGATAATGGAATTGGTATGCCTGAATCACTCGCCAATCAAACCATCAAGGGAGGAGGAAATGGTATGAACAACATCAGGAAAAGAGCAGACATGCTCAATGCTTCTATCTATTTCAAAAATGAAAAGGGGCTTACCGTTGTTTTCGATATGCCCCTTAAAAGCTTTGATATCAAGTGATAGCGCTATTTCACAATCAGCCTGAATCCATTTCCGTGGATGTTCACGATTTCAACATTCGGATCATCCCTGAGGTATTTTCTCAGTTTGGCGATATAAACATCCATGCTTCTACCATTGAAATAGTTGTCATTGCCCCAAATTTTCTTGAGGGCCAACTCTCTTTGCAATAAGTCATTTTTGTATTCACTGAGCATTTTCAACAGTTCATTTTCCTTGGGTGAAAGGGTCACTTTTGAACCATCTGCCGAAAGCTCACGCAATTTTGGAATGAAATGGTATTTACCAAGATCGTATTCTGTATTTTCCTGTTCTCTATTTTGTTCTTCATTTCTTTTAAGGATTGCTTTGATTTTAAAAAGCAATAGCTCAGAATCAAATGGCTTGGTGATATAGTCATCTGCACCAAGTTTGTATCCCTTGATTTGGTCCTCTTTCATGGATTTGGCAGAAAGGAAAAACAAAGGAATGTCTGGATTGGTGTCCCGGATTTCTTCTGCCAACATAAAGCCGTCCATTTTAGGCATCATTACATCAAGCAGACAGATATCAAATTTTTCGCGCTGGAATGCAGCTAGCCCCAATCGACCATCTCTTTCTAATATCACATCATAGTCATTGAGTTCCAGAAAATTTTTCAATACGAGTCCAAGATTCGGATCGTCTTCGCAAAGGAGGATTCTAGGTTTTGTGTTGGATGACATATGAGTAGGTTTACAACAAATAAAATTATTATAGTTGGATAAAAGACAAGGATGGCCAATAAAATTTTGTTAAACAGGTTATATCTTATGATATAATGCCATTTTGCAGCTACCGGGCTGAATATTGTCAATGATGCATTCAAATAGTATAAATTTATCAATACATAACCATCAGAAAATCATGTTTTTAGGGAGGGAATGAGGAATTTCATTCACAATATTTTTAGATTTCACATAATTACTATATCTTGACGACGGTTTTTCATAGGATATTGGATTTTAAAACGGGCTGGATTTCTATCCGGGCCCTTTTTTTTGCCTTAAACTGACCCTTCCCATCAGGTCAATCGATATTTTCTCTTCTGCCATCAAAGCTTCAACTATCTTTTTTGCCGATATTTTATCTACACCAGATTCAATGAAGATTTCTTCCTGTGTGTATGATTTTTGATTGAGCAATTGAATGATTTTTTCAAGATTGGTACTGAAATTATTTTCCCCAGAAACCGAATTTGCTTTTGTGATGCAGCAATCACAGTGACCACATGCTATGATTTCCTGGTCGCCAAAATAGCGTCCAATGAAGGCAGAACGGCATGTTTCTGTTTTGGCATATGCTATCATGTTTTCTATACGTTCGGTGAATTCCTTTTTTCGTTTGAAATAGGATTCATGGTCAATATAAAGCTCATCAGCCTTGATTCGGTCTTGCAAGTAACAGATCTGAGGTGTTTCTTTTTTGGGACGATAGGCGATAATCCCTGCACGGTGAAGACTGGCAAGTTGTTCATGGATGGTGATCAGGTCTCTCTTGAGAATCCATGACAATTTCATTTCACTGACTTTAACGGCGATGTCAAAAACACCTGCATAATTTCTCAGCAATGCCTTGATCATCGGCTCGTATGCGGGGTATCCATTTTCGAAATCCTGGATAGATAGCTTATCGCTGATGAATTGAACTGTAGAGGGCATATAGATCCTTTCCAGGTATGAAATAATATGTTCCTGTTTCAATGCCTGTAGACTATACACTACTTCGTTCATCCCCAGCTTGAATTTATCCAGGAAGTCTTCCATTTCAAAGTCGAAATACCTGCCTTGCCCAATACCTGTAGGAACCTGGTGGTAGTTGGCCAGCGCATGGTAAACTTTTTGAATGGTTTTTAGATCGGGAAATCTGGTATTGGGCAACATCAGCATTTCCTGCATTTCAGTTTCCCTGTGCAACAAGTATGCATATGCTGTTTTCCCATCTCTTCCTGCCCGGCCAGCCTCCTGGTAATAGTTTTCAAGACAATCAGGCATGTCTGCATGAATCACCAACCGCACATCTGGCTTGTCAATGCCCATCCCAAATGCATTGGTGCAGGCGATGATCCTGGTATGGCCCTTGATCCATTTTTCCTGTTTCTCTTTTCTGACTTCCTGGGGGAGCCCTGCATGGTAAAAATCACCACTGATGCCATGCTGAATGATCAGATCACTGATCTCTTTTGTTCTTCTTCTTGTTCTGCAGTAGATGATGCCGCTACCCTCAATGGATTTTAGCAATTGCAGTATCCTGTTGATCTTGTCATCGCATTTTTCAGCAGCATACCGGAGGTTTTTTCTTGCAAAGGATGTCATGAAAACGTTTGGGTTTTTCATGATCAGTTTCTCTGCAATATCTTCTTTGACTTTTCCTGTTGCTGATGCAGTCAGTGCAATGACAGGAACGCGTGGCAAGTATTCACGTATCCTTGCAATATGGAGATAAGAAGGACGAAAATCATATCCCCATTGAGAAATGCAATGTGCTTCATCTACTGCAATCAAAGCGATAGGGAGGGATAGCAGGCGCTCTCTGAATGCCTTTGTTTCAAGGCGTTCAGGTGAAACATAAAGGAACTTGAGTGCATCGTTCATGCATGCATCCAGTGCATTTTCCGTATCCTGATAGCTCATTCCGGACATGATGGCCATTGCTGGAATATCCATTTCCTGCAGGCGTTGCACCTGGTCTTCCATCAATGCAATCAAAGGAGAAATGACAAGACAGCAACCCTCCAACATCATTGCAGGCACCTGGAAGCAGACTGATTTTCCACCACCGGTGGGGAGAATCGCCAGCGTATCTTTTCCTTCCAATAAACTTTGGATGATTTCTTCCTGAGAAGCCCGAAAGGCTGGATGCCCCCAATAGGTCAACAGCACATCTTTGGGTGTCATCATGCTTTGGCTCATGTTGATTAAATCACTTTTTTGAAAAACAGCCTCACAGAATTGATGGCAAGCACCACATCACTCATGCCCATGACCAGCGCTCCAAGTGTTGGTGTAAGCAATCCAAATGCCGCTACGGGTATGGCAATGATGTTATAGAAAAAAGCCCAGAAAAGGTTTTGTTTGATCGTGATATAGGTATGCCTTCCCAGGCCCAACGCTGTTGGCAGCTGTTTTAATCCTGAGTTCATCAGCACCACTTGTGCACTTTGGATTGCCAGTTGAGACGCCTCGCTCAGGGAGATGCCAATGGTAGCTTTTGCCAGTGCCGGAGCATCATTGATGCCATCGCCCACCATGGCGGTGGGGGTGGCCTTGTTGAGGTGGTCGATTGTTGCCAGTTTTTCTTCCGGACTTTGCTCTGCAATTACTTGGTCAATGCCCAGCAGCGATGCAATGTGGTCACATTTCTTTTTCCTGTCACCACTGAGCAAGATGGTTTTCAATCCACGTCCTTTCAGGTATGAGATGATCTCCT
>Ga0222712_10005258_pt1 | contig 13215 bp, 15 predicted proteins | sample C33_657DmetaG_FD_165043 | JGI IMG/M metagenome (GOLD analysis project Ga0222712, IMG submission 165043) | Estuarine water microbial communities from San Francisco Bay, California, United States - C33_657D | ecosystem: Environmental > Aquatic > Marine > Unclassified | place: USA: California...
AACCCGTCTGAATCGTCTTCGCCGAACGGCCCTGGCGACGAGTAAGCCACTTCTGGAACCGATCCATACCCGCAACGAACTTTGCATCAAGCGCATTACTAAGATTCTGATCCTCACCAACAGCATCAGCAAGTCGAGCAGCGGCTCCAATCGTGATTAGCCAATGCCACTGCGCTGGAATATCCGTTGGAACATCAGTATCGCTTACAAGATCCGTTGAAGTTCTTGCGTAGTAAATCTTTAGCGTGTCATTGCCAGAAGATAACGTACACGATTCGTACGAAGCGTTGCCAGCGGCAGCGTTAGCAAGCATTGAGCCAGTTGAGTAAACAACATACGTATACGTACCCGCGTACGAACCAATGCCATCAGTGTAATACGTCTGAGGCGAACCAACCGCACCATTAGCCGCACCAGTCACAACAGCACCAGAGTAAGCAATCCTAAATACGTCTGGAGAAGCAGTAGTCTCAACCGCGAAGGTCTGCCCATCCAACGCTTGGCCATTAGAACTAGAGTACAAAACAAAGTACACGTTCTGACCATTAGAAAACCCATGATTAGAGCTAGTCGTAATGTCATAAAACCCAGCAGGGCCAGAAGCAATATTCGTAACCGCAACAGCGTCCCCACTAAGGACACCATTGGCAAGAATCAGAATCGCCCCACCACTAATAGTTACGCAACCAGGGCCGCTAACCGAAAGGCGAACGCCCTGCTGCGGAACCGGCCACAATCGAATCGTGTCCAATCCGAGAAAAGCGTACTTACGAGTGGCCCCAATCGGGTTTGTTGCGTTCAACGCAAGCAACTCGTCAGGACTCGACTGCTCAAGGATATACGAGTACGTTGAACCTAGACCAAGATACTCAAGATACTGAAGCGCCCCAAAGTCAGAAATCGACCAATCGGACGAAATATCGTACACCGACTGACCAGCCGCAAGAGGCTTGCTGACCTGCGTGACCTTAAGCTGAGCGCTAACAACAATATCCGTCAGCGCATCATTAACACAATAACCCGCCTCAGTGTCATCATCATTCAACGCAAGGTTCTGCGCACGCTGTTTAAGCTGAGCAAACGTAGCCACTACTCGTCCATACCCTTCGGTCGAAGCGGATCAAGACCACGATGCATCGTGTCATGCATCTCCTCACGAACCTCGCTTGTACACGTAGGACACAAGCCGCGCGACACCATGCTGATCACTTCCTCCTCAGTACGCATCGGATACCACTCTTTTGCGTGCGGCTTCCAAGCCTGGAGGTTTGTAATGTCAGGACGAGCGGGAAACGTAGCCAAGCACACACCGCACGCCTCGCCCTTTGAGAGTCGCTCAGCATCCTCAGCCTGATGCTCGCCCTTCAAATACCACATGATGCTGCGCTGAGGCTCGCCCCACGAATAATCGTAAGTTTCCTCAGCGTGCGCTTCAATCGGCCTACGCCAAGACTGCTTCTCAGTAATGATCATGCTAGTGCAGTAGTATACCTGCTCCGCAACGACTCATTACCAACCATGCGATCCTGTTTCACATGAAACATACTGCGACGAATCATACGCTTCCGTTCAGTCTCGTCACCGAGCAACTCAACGACCGCGCTACTAAACCCTTTAGCGTCCTTGATTCTAATAATCGAGTCGTCTGGCACTCGCTTATACGCCTCAGCATCACTAGCGACAATCGCAGCACCACTCATCGTGAACTCAAGCCACTTGAGATCACTCTTGCACCGAGTAACATCATTGTCTACAACTGGCGCTAAACCAATCGTCCACTTAGACAATACGCGCCGATACGCCGCCACACTAGGCGTAAACCCAATATGCGTATACGCAAAATCCCAACCAGGGTCAAGCCCAACGATCTGAACCTCAGCACCATTCAGGCTCGCGTACCGCATCGCATCCTCCACAAGATGCATATCGCCTAGATGATTCGCGCTGAACACGCAACCAACAATCCGCTTGCGTGATGATGGTTTGATCCAATCAGCCGGATCAACCGTGTTCTCACACAACACGACATTCGGATTCACCTTAGAGTAAACATCAACCAGAGCTGGCGTGGCGCAAATAATGTAGTCGGCTTCTTCAACCATTCGCTTATGCGACGCTTGGCGACTCGCCCACACATCACCATTCTTCTTGTGATACGCGCCAACAACACTGCCTAGTTCGCTTGACAAGTAATTATCATCCACATCAATCACGCGCTTCTTCCCAAGCTCAGCGCCCGTATCCCAAAACGCTTGCACATCACTATTCGGATACTGGTACACCCACGCTCGCGCCTCATGCGAATCACGCGAATCAAGACTCATCCGCACAACACTACGAGTCGTACGCGAAGGCAACTCGCACCGCACATACCCCGTACCCTCAATGCGCCACTCGTAAAACACCGCAGGCACTGGCTCTCGAACATCGTACGGAGCAAGATCACTCCAAGTCATACGCATACGCGCAGCCTCACGCACCGTCGAGCGATGCAACCCATCATGGCGCTGCCGATACCCGTACCGCGCAAGCGGAGCAGGAGCCAACCGGCACCCAGCCTTCGCCAAGCGATACACAAGATCCCAATCCTCAATCACCGAATCAGTCCAACCACCAACACGCCGCAACCAATCCGTTTTAATCAGCATGATCCCACAAATATTCTGATCCTGGACGCGAAGCGGCGACCACGGCTCAGCACTAAACCTAAACCGATCAGCGCCAAAACCAAGCATCCACGGATACGAACCATCATAATCAATCGCGGCTTCCCACAAGCGCCACAACGTCTTAGAGTCCACAACATCATCAGACCCCATGAGAAACACGTACTTCGTTTTCACCATGCTCAGCGCACCATTTAACGCCGTAGCCATCTCATGCTTCCCAGCATTCTTCGCAATCATCACCTGCACACCACGAGGCAACGAGCGAAGAGTTTCTCTAAAAAGATCCTCATTCTCACCATGCCACGGAATCAGAACCGTCACATGACGACGCACAGCCGCCTCATACGCGGCAATGTTGTGATGCATAACTAAGCGGGAATCTCGCGCTGAAGCGAAGCATTCTCAGCAGCCTCAGCCGCCAGCTCCACCTTCAACGCCTCAATCGCCTTCGGAATGTCGTACCGAGGACGCTCACGCTGAAGCTCGTACGCGATCACATAATCCGGATCGTACCCGCCCTCGCGAATCATGTTGCAAATCAGCGCACTCGTCGGCTGACCCTTCTTGCCCTGCATCTGCTCGTACGTCGGCCACGGCGCGTCAAGCTTCTTACCCGTCACCTGAATGTAGTGATTCCCATTGCTGGCATCCTCCACAAGGCGCTTCTCCGTATACGCTCGATCCTCCTCGTTCGGGATCGTGTCCGTATCAAACACGCTGAACATCAGGTCAGGATTCCAACCATCATGCGCCTGACCATTCACCACACCAACAACCGTCGTAGGCGTAGCACCATACGCAATAGCCGTGCCATCCTCGCGCCGACCAAAGCCAAGCCAATGCTGCTTAGCCATCTCAGCCTCCTCAGGACGCACAAGCCCATGCTGAAAATCACACTGAATCGCCGCCACAACAGTCTGCGGAGTCATCGTCCCATTAGTCGTCAGAACCATCTGAACCTTATCGGGACGAGCAATAAACGTGTAATTAGCGTGGCGACTGACAAAACGCATTAGGTTTCTCCTGGTCGGTAGAAGAGTTGAACTAGGAGGGGAGCCACCACCACGGGACTCCCCTCCTAGATTGGGTTGGCTTAGTAGCCGGTGATGCCCGAGATGATAGCGTGCTTCTTCTCGCTACCAAGCTCGAACGACCACTCGGTGAGGTACTCCTGCTTCACGGAGTCCTCATCGTTGGCCTGACGATCCGGCTTCAGCACCGTGTCGCGCAGAGGACGCATCGTCACGTCCTCCATGTCCACGACCACGCCGATGCCGCCGTACTGGTTAGCGGTGGACTGGAAGTCGTACCAGTCGCGCTTCACCATGATCTGCACCTTCGCACCCGACGCGCTCTGGTACTCCTTCAGCGACACGCCGTACGTGTCAATGCTCGGAGCCGGGGGAGCAAGCTTGCCCTGCGGGAACGAGGACAGAGCCGACGCGACGAGCGGCGAGCAGAACATGACCTTGTTCTGCGAGCCGTAACGGAACGCCTTACGAAGGAACGTCTCAAAAACGCTCTCCGTCAGCGTGCCAACGCCCGTCGTGAGGTTCGAGGTGACGTACTGATAGATACCACCAACGTAACCAATCGGAGCAGAACCGCTCGTGTTCAGGTCGCGAACGCCCCAGAACAGCGAGTTCTCAAGCTGACGCTTATGCTCAATCAGCTTCTTCTTCGCCTCGTTAGCAGGCTCCGGGCCGCCATACAGCTTCGACGCTACCAGCGTGTTCGTAAATCCGAACGGATCACGCTGGATCTGCGCGTAGTTGTAGTTAGCAACCTTCTTCGTCTGCACGAGGGTACCGAGGGTCGCGCCCTCAGCAGCCGCGTTGCCGATCTTCACGAGGTCAATGCCGCTCGCAGCCGAGAGAGCAGTGACTCCGCCAAGAGCGCGCGTGACGGTGATGGCGTTAGCAGCCGTAGCCGAAACGACAGCGTTCTCGCCCGTGGAGGCAAAACGCACAACGTCGTTCGGACGGAAGTAACCACCCGTGCCAGTGGCGACCGAAATGTTCGTGTCGCCGGAAGCCGCAGACGCAGCAAGCGTCGTAAGGCGCGGCATCAGCTCGTCGCTCAGCCACTCGACCTTCTGCGAGTACGCTGCGCGCTTGCCGATCTTCTGAAGCATCGTCGTCAGCGGAGCCTCGTCCGGCTCGAGCTGCGCGATGGTGGGGGACATATCAACGACGCGCTGGTTCGACAGAATGTCCGCGTCGTCAACGACCCCAGTGAGGATAGTAGGCATAGCCTAAGTTTTCTCCTGTGTAGAGAGGTTTACGGGATTCTGCGGTTGTCCAACGGTCGGGTTGGGCCACACATGGTCAGAACTGCTATCCATTCAGGATTGCAGCATTGATCTTAGCAGCATAATCCACCGGGCCAGTATCAGCCACGCCCTGACGAGACTGCGTAAACGCGCTCGGCTGCGGAATTGCCTGCTGCTGAACAGGCTGTTCCTGCATACGAACAATCGCATACAGACTCTTCACGCCATTCTGAATCTTCTCCGGCGTATCCATACCCTGCGGGAAGAACGCCAGATGAAGCTGATCCACGGGAATGTTGTCAATGTACGCCTGGATCTTTCCCGAGTAGTCAGCAAGATCAGGGATCTGCGACTCTAGCGACTCAAGGCTAGACTCAAACAACACTTGCGTCTGCTGATCACGAAGCGGCGTGATCTGCTCGCGGAGCGAAGCCAACTCGTCCTCGTACTGCTGACGGATCTGCTGCGTCTGCTGCTGCACATACCACGCATTCGCCTCAGCAGGCTTAGTCTCAAACCAATGCTCCCACAACGAGTTCACCGTCTCAGACGGAATGCGATTAGCGTTCGCCATCGCCCACTGCGCGGCAGCACCAGCGTCACGCTCAGCCCACCCAATAAGCTGTTCCTCATTCTCAGGCTCACCATTGAATGTCATGCCCCACGGCTGAACCGCGCCATCTTCCTCATCATCCTGCATCAGCAGTGCTTCGAGCTCGGAAAGGCGCTGATTCGTTTGCGTGTTGTGCGACTCTAGATTCTTATACGCTTCAACAACATCATCAACGCTCTTGAACTTGCCAAGAATCAGCTCTTCGGGCGCGCTCTGCTCAGCAGGCGTATCAGCGCCACTCTCAACAGGCTCGGACTGCTGAACGCCCCCATGCAGAATCGCGTCTGCAATCGGGTCGCGCTCGTCAGTAGTCTCTTCAAACTCGCTCATCTTGTCCTCCGGTCGGATAGTCGGTTAGTCGGAATACTATGGGGTTGGTTGGCCGGAACCGGCCCCGAGTGCAGCAAGAATCTCAGGCGGGATGCCGGGGCTTCCGGGCGCTGCGCCCATTGGGGTTGTCGGTTCCGGCTGTGACTGACCCGGCCCTCCGACCAAAGGCGGGTTCTGCACCTGCTCGGCGTTACCAAGATATTCCTTCGGATCTTCGTCAAACGCTTGAATCACATCCTCTGCGACTCGACGCATATTCGGAGTAACGCCACTCTGCATAAGAAGCATGTAGTTCTGCCCGAACCAATTCGCGAAAGCGAGAGCCTCAGCGCGACGCTCCTGCCGCATCAGACTCTCATTCGCATCCTCAACACGATAATCGTACTGACCCTGAATATCCGTCGGAGTCACGAGTTTCCAATCATTCTCAGCCTCACGATCAATACGCACCGCGACAGGGCCGGGAAGAAGCTGCTGATTCAAAGCAATCTGCTGCTCGCCTGCTCGACGCATCGCATACATGATCTGCTGCTTCATCCTGATAATGCGCTTCGCAGCCATGTTGCTGATGACTGAAATGCCAGTAGCCGTCGTCTGATCAATCTGCGTATTGCTAGCGCCACTCAGATAACCAACCGCGCCCGTGATGTTCTGAAGATCACCCTTCAACATCTCCTCAGCCTGCACGCTCGGCTGAAGAATGCTGATATTCGGAACCCACGCCTGCACCTGATCAGGACGCAGCGGGATGACAGCGCCAGGGTAGAGGCGAAGATCCTGCTGTTCCGTGTTCGGATCAACAAACATCGCAGCATTAGCCATAAACTTGGAGTTATCAATGCGCTGATTCTGAAGCTCCCATAGCGCAATCTGAAGATCACTAATAATCTCCACGATACTCTTGCCACGAAACGAGAACGGGGTCGGCATGATGTTCGCGACAATGAATGGGAACTCGCCATGCCAGAACGGGCTTGCGCAATCACGAATGATTGTGTTCCGATTCGCAACAACCGTCAGGCGCATCATGTTGCCATCACGCCACCACCACTCAACAACCTCAACTCGATTGCGCCGCTCTTTATCATCAGGCGAAATCGTGCTAGTCATCTCAACGATCTTGTCAAGATTCTCGTACACGCCCGACGCTTCAAGACTACGCTTCGACTCGTACGTGCGAAAGAACACGTACTCAGCATCATCAAGGCTTGTAGCATTGCAATCCCACAAGAAATGATTCGCATCCACATTCACAAACCCTGGCTGCTGGCGGTACGGAACAGTCTCGTACGGCTTCCGCATGTTCAGCGGATCAGGCTTGTAGTTTGGAGTCGGCACCTTACGCCACTCCTCAAGCCACGGAATCTTCGCAATGCTAATGCCACGCACAAGCGCCTGCTTCACGAACAGCGCGTACTTCTCACCAAAATTATCCTTGTACCGCTGCTGCTTCAGAATGTGCGTCAACATCTCAGCGCCCTCTTCGTACTGGGGCTGAGCTGCGATTACGCGCACATCAGGATCATCATCCACGATGTTGGATTCGATAATGTCGATGATCTGGAGTGCGTAGGGCGGGTGCAGGTCACTTTGCCATTCACTGTTGGATGGCTTGATGATTGCGTTGTAGCCGTCATCACACTTTTTGTAGAACTCTCGATTCTGACGATGCTTCTGATCAGACTGTTGCCAGCACTTTTGGAATCGGTCTAGGAGTTTTTTCTGGTCGGACGTTTCAATCATAGGTCAGCACTCAAATACAAATAACTGCCGGTACTACCTACTAGGTTTACAGCACGACCAGCTGTCAAACTAGCAGAGGTAGTTCCTTGAAAATTAATCGCATATCCCGCTTTTGTAAAAGTAGAAGAAGATGGGGTATACGTTAAATTACCCGAGGTGACATCAAAAACAGTAAGATTATTTGCCAACAGCCCTCCTGCTGCTCGGATTGGAGCTGGAAGAATAAAAGTAGCAGTGCTAGTGTTTACCGCCTGTCCCACAAGATAGTTACCAGATCCCGTAAAAGCAAGAAAGTAACGCTGACAACGACTAAGCTGCTCACCAGCATCGCGAAACTCAAAATTACTTGGCGCAGACGAAGGCTCAACCTGCACACCCGTAATATCAAAATAGTCAGCAGCACCAGCCGTACCAACCGGTGTAAACACAAACCGCACACCAAGCTGCGTAATCGTCGCCGCAAGCACCGCGCTAGTCGTAATTGAAAAACGCTTCCACGAAGTTGTCAACACATTATTTGTCGTTGTATTTACCGTGTTCGTCGTAAAGTTTCCAACCGTGTTGTCAATGCCCGTTCCCGTCACAATGTCCGATACAAGAAACGATGAAGCAGCCGAATAGTTAGCTCCAGCACGCGCCCAAAAACTTAGCGTCACATACTTACCACGAAACTGCTGAATATTCTGCGACTCAAAACTTGTCTGCACCGTATACGCAGTTGTGAGCGTCAGCGTATTCGCACGCTGCACACGAGCGTAATAGTTAAAACCAACAGGATCAGTAGATGTAATTGTTCCCTGGCTAAACGCAGACGCGCTAGTTGTAGCTTGCAAAAACTGCCAACAATCAGCACCATAATTTTGCCGACTAGTGCTAACCGCGCTAGCTGGGTTAAACGGCGATCCTCTCTGCCAAACGTCAAAACCACCATTAATCACTACATTGCGACGATAATCATGATCAGCAAGCATCCAACGAGCAGTGCCATCAGCATCAGTGACGTACTTGAGAACCTCATCAGTATCCGTCTGATAAATAGTCTGACCAATAACAGGAGTAGCTGGTCGAGTAGCCATAGTGCAGATGATGTGATTGCCAATCCCAAACCAAGCATTACCAGCAGAACCATTCAAATAGACAAATAGTTCTTCAAGATCCGAATCCCACACAAGCTGTCCAATAGTTGGGCTGCTGATTGCGTTGCGCTGCGTGGTGGTAAGCGTCTGGATCTGATCATTGGCAGTCTTGATGCCAAGATCCATTGTGTTAAGTACGCTTGCGGTTAGCGGCGTAGTGGTATTCGGGTAGTCAATAAACCCAGCGGCGTATGGTCGATTGTAAGGCATAATCCTAGGTTCCTACGCAATACCGCGAACGCTAATGAAACGACGGTTTGCGCGCATGGTCTGGGTCGCTGCTCCATTTGTAGCCAGCAAAACGAACGTGTTAGTGCCAGCCGTAAGACCAGTCACAATGACGGCACCATTGCAGCCACCAATGCTAGGGCTAGTAAAAACAACCCCAGCGACAGAATAAGTGTATGTGGCGGATATGGACGAAGCGCCAGTAACAGAAACACCAAGCAAGATTGGTGTGGTTGCGCTAGCGTTGTCTGCAATAAGACCAAGGTTTACCAATGCCGTGGTTCCGGTCACTAGCGTGACAGAGTTCACAGTGGTATCTCCCGATCCGCTAGCCCACCCTGCACTAAAAGTGTTCGTGAGACTGAAGTTCGTATTCGTCACAGAGGTAGATGCAACCTCCGTCACGCAGACCCAAACCGAACCGTTATAGACAGTTTCAACGCCCGTCGGGATACTTGTCACAGAACCCGTCGCAGCAGGAATCGTCGGAGCCGTCAGATATGTCCTCATCCCTTCAGTCGGAGTCGGGATAGCAGCGTCACGAGAAGCCTCATTAGTAAACACTCCGCCGTACGCAACCAAACGGGATTCGTGATCCGCCAGATCCGCACTAATAATGTTATACGCCGTAGCTGGAAACGTATCGCCAGGAGCTACGGTACTAGGAGTCGGAGCGGTATACGGCACGCGGATAGTGTATCAGTAGAGGGCGATGATCTGAGTAGCATCCGTCCCGTTAGCCCACACTCGACTAACGCGAATTGGAAACACAGCACCAACATTCAGATTAAGCGTAACCGGAACAGAATCACCAACCATCGTAACTTTGATTGCCGTCACTGTCCCACCAGTTCCCTTATGCACATTCAGCGCGCGAGGAATCTCAGCAAGATCCGTTGTATCACTAGCTGTGATCGCAAGCGCACGAGTAAACGGCGAGTTTACGCCAGCATCGTTCTGAGCAAAATTATTAGTAGGCACCAGCGCCACCGCTCATCGGCATAGCCGGAGCAGCACTACCAGTATCCGCGCCACTCATCATCGGCGTAAGCGGCGCACTAACAGCAGCCTGACCAGCCGGATTCGGCGTAGGAAGACTAGCGATAAGCATCATAATCTGCTTATTCATCTCATCCTGAATCTGCATCATCTGCGCAGACTGCGCCTCAGCAAGCTGCGCCATCCCAGGGAGCGCGGCAGCAGCCGGAGGGACAAAGCCACTAGGAGCTGGAGGCATTGGCGCGGCGGGAGGAGCCATCATTGCGGGGCCTGCGCCCATCATGTTCGGAGGTACGCTCATACGATTTAGTGTAGCACCTACTCCATCTCGGAGTCTGGCGTTTCCTTAGCGTCCTTATTCTTCATGTACATCGCGAGTGCTTCGCCAATGAGCATTTGATACTCAGCGCACTTCGGACAAGATTCGGAAGCATACTCTTCCTTGTTTTCCGGCATTTTTCGCATTTCCTTGTTTTCTTCCATGTCGTTTTCGTCGTCGCGATACGACATGGCATCGTTCATTGCTTCTTTGCGCGACATGGGCTTCATGCGCATAAGCGCGATGCTGACGGTCGGAGCGTTCTTCTTCTTGAGATTATCGAGCGGAGCCATTATTTGCTCTTTTTTGCAAGCTTCTTAAAAGCATTGTTAAGCATATTCTTTTGATCCTCGTTAGAGCCAACTACGCGAATAGGCTGCTTACCCATTGTCCCAGTTTTATACTGCATGTCGGGACTCATAACAACGCCCTTTGGCCTCTTATCACGCATGTTTGAATACTACCTTACTCTGCGGACTTCTTACGACCAGCAGCAGCACGACGCTGAAACTCTTCCTTACCGAGTTTCTTGCGACCAATGCTTGCGGCAAGCGCGCGAGGATCATCAGCGCCCTTTGCGCGAAGAGAGGCAACAAGTTTTGCGTACTTAGTGTTTTTCTTCACGCTAGAACAATATCCTACTTGTCGGATTCTCGAAGACGCTTAGCCAACTTAGCCGACCAAGACGCGCCAGCGTCGCCACCCCACGCCTGATGCGCCACATACCCCGGAGTCTCCTTGCCCGGAGTTGCCCACCCAGGCTTCTTATCTACTGCGTGCCTGCTGAAGAATGAGTGCATACGCATCACATGATCACGAGTCAGTGGCGTACCAGCAGCGATCTTTCGCGCGCGCGTAGCAGTAGCAGGCTCAAAGCCTCCACCAGCCTTGCCCTTCGCCACGAGGTCTAGGCCTCGGCGCGCAGCAGCGCGAGCGCCAGCCGGAGGGGTGAAACCATTGCTGCTCATGCGAACAGAATACATGCTACGGTGCAAGAGCGGCTAGGAGAAACCAACCCTCACCCGCTCACTCGCGGATCTCCTAGCCGCGTCCAAGCACAAAGCGTGGAGCGCGCTTCTGCATCGAAGCCTCCACCACAGGCTTTGGTTTTTCGGCAAGACGGATTGGTGATTGTGCTTCCTGCTGCCACACAGCTTGCGCACCAGCCATAGCCATCACAAGATCGTCGTGACAACCCTCATCCGCCTCGGGACGCGGCTCCTTACCATTCCGATCCCGGAATACAAACGTCCGCAGCTCGTCAATCAATAGTTCGCTCTTGATTCGACCAGGCTCGTCACGAATAGCGGCCTGCATCGCGGCAAGCATCATTGGTCGAGTCGCCGCAGTCGTGTTCCACCCGAGCGTCTGATCAATCCTAGTCTTTACGTGGATCGGATTGCGTGGCCGCCAAATATGCGGGTACCCCATCACGTTCTTTAGCTGGGTAAGGACGGCTGCGCCCGGCCCGTTGCGCTCAACAGCTAGCATCGCATCGTTATACAAGCGTCCAAGCCGTGCAAGATCGTCGGCGAACTCGTCAACATCAGCGCGATACCGGATTTCTGCTACTTGTTCACCAGAATCTAGGCGAAGAACCTCCGCAACCGAGTAGTCCGACCCTGCGCCAGCCCCAATGCGGGATTCTCGACGCTCATACTCGTCAAAACTCACCGATCCAGCCACATCAGCAAAGATTAAGTAGCGAACACCAGCTTGTGGAGTCTCCCACATGCGCATTCCACCCCGAGACTCCTCATAAAACTCGATCCGACCACCAGGAACAGGCATTCCACGCACAAAACCACGCTTCTTATGCGGCGTAGCGGCAAGATTATTGAGAAAGTTGAAGAATTGGCGACCTGTTGTCTCACAAAACTCGCCCAATACGCGAATCTTGTACGCCGCAGAGTCTTCTCCCCACTGTTGTTTCGCGTCTTGTACCCATTCTTGCGTGATCAAAGCTCGCTGAGCCTCTTTGGACACTCGCTCGTTGGTAAAACACGGCGCGTCAAACGCGCTCATGTGAACCGGGTACCATCCAGAGTCTTTTTGGAATGCTTTGTAGAACGTTCCGGCTGGTCGAGTCGGGTTCCCGATGAGTAGAACGCGCGCCTCGTCAGCGGTGAGGAAACCTTCTGACGCTTCGTAGATAGCTTCGTCAATACCGGAGGCTTCGTCAACGACGAGCATCATGCGTGGAGAGTGATGACCCTGAAAACGCTCTGGCTTATCCGTGGAGAGTCCCATTGCGAACCAGTCTGAGCGTACTTCTAGCGAAGACTTGAATATCTTTCCGAACGCATCCTTGCCACCAGGGATCTTTGAGTGCCTAACGGCGATTTCGCGCCACAAGAGCTGCTCGACCTGACTCCACGTCGGCGCGGTCGTAATCACACGACACGGCCCCTCGGTCATGAAATCCAGAACAGCCGTAGCCGCAGTAGCCGTCTTGCCAACACCATGACACGAGCGAACAGCGACGCGCTTGTGCTTACGGAGCGCCTTAAGAATCTCGCGCTGCTTAGACCATGGCTCGAAACCAAATAGGTTCTTGGCTTTCCACACAGGGTCAGCCATTTTTGCGCGCAACTCTAAAGCGGCACGATCAAGCTCATTACTCACGCAGCATCATCAGGCTCAACCACGACCTCTTCAGCCTCAACCTCTAGCGCGGCGCGCGCATCCTCAATCGGAATCTGCGCCAACTGCATCAACGAAAGCGTCTGCGGCCCAACCTCATGCTCCACCACCTCCTGCTTATGAAACCCAAAGCTGCGCTCGAGCTGCCACGCCGCAGGCTTCCAATCACCCTCCTCCACAGCCTCATTCATCACACGAAGATTCTTCTTCATATGCTTCTTCCGCGCCTCATAAAACCGGTCAGACCACTCGCGATACAACTC
>Ga0222712_10005259_pt1 | contig 13215 bp, 9 predicted proteins | sample C33_657DmetaG_FD_165043 | JGI IMG/M metagenome (GOLD analysis project Ga0222712, IMG submission 165043) | Estuarine water microbial communities from San Francisco Bay, California, United States - C33_657D | ecosystem: Environmental > Aquatic > Marine > Unclassified | place: USA: California...
GGTCCATGCCAATGCCCGTGGTGAGCGTGAGGCGGTTGTTGTTCGTGATTTGGTAATTCGCATCAATGCTGAGCATTGAGCTGGAGATGAAGTCAGTGAGCTTGTTCTCGGTGGCATCACTGGAGCGGGCGATGTTGTCGTTGTACTCAAGGCCTTGGTAGAAGCCGAAGCCAAGGTTCACCGGTCCGAGCTTCAAGTTGCGTTTGCCGCTGAGAAAGGGGTCTGAGGTGTAGGTTGGTGCAAAGAAACTCGAGGGCGTGCTGTATTGGCCGGAGTAGTTGGTGTAGTCGCCAACACTGCGTGCGGCGAAGGCGTTGCTTCCGCTGCGCACCGAAGGCCTGCTGATTTCGCGAGAGGCCTCTAGGTCGGCAATGTAGGGGCTGATCTGGCTCTTTTCCTTGTCGCGATAAACGCCGCTGGAGTAGTCGTAGGTCACATCGCCGTCCTTGGCGCCAGCGTCCATGATGGCGGAACCCTTGCGTTGACGACTGCGAAAGTCGTCGAAGAAGGTGCCGGTTTGAGAAGGCGAGGCTCCATACTGTGACCAGGCATTAACCCCAAGAAGGAGATAGGTCAGTGCGGCAAGCGCCAGACGATTGGTGGAAGAACCGGCAAGCCGAAGCAGAGAGGTGGATGGTTGGGAATGCCGGATCATTTCGAGCGCCTGAGAATCATCCATGAAGAAGGCAGATTGTCCATCGTAAAGGAGTTTGTTCAAAAGAACATCATTTCCGAGGGGCCATGATGAGCCTCGGTAACCCGAGGCAAGGCCAATGGCGTTTCTGGGCTTCCCCCGCCAGGGAGTGACCCTTATCGCTGGTCAATGGGCTCGACCTTCTGCCCGTAAGGCTTGCCGACATACTCGCTCAAGGGGCGGAAAAGGCGGTTTTCGCTCCATTGCTCCAGGACATGGGCGGTCCAGCCGCTCATGCGGGCGATGGCGAAGATCGGGGTGAACAGATCGGTGGGGATGCCAAGGCTGTAGTAGACCGTGGCGGAGTAGAAATCCACATTGGCGTTGAGGTTCTTGCGCTCGCGCATGATCTGCGCAATGCGCTCGGACATCTGAATCCACTTGGCCTCTCCGAGTTGGCTGGTCAGGGCAATGGCCATTTCGCGCAGATGCGGGGCGCGTGGGTCGAGCACTTTGTAGACGCGGTGGCCGATGCCCATGATCTTCTTCTTTTGGGCGAGGGCGTCCTCAACCCAAGAGTCCACCTTATCGAGGCCGCCGATTTCCTGCAGCATGTGAATGACGCCTTCATTGGCTCCGCCGTGAAGCGGGCCCTTGAGGGCGCCGATGGCCGCCGAGATGGCGGAGAACATGTCGCTGAGGGTCGAGGCCACCACGCGGGCGGTGAAGGTGGAGGCGTTGAAGCCGTGCTCGGCGTGCAGAACATAGGCCACATCGAGGGTGCGTTCGGCTTCGGCGCTGGGCACCTCGCCGTTGATCAGGTAGAGGAAATGCGCGGCCTCAGAGAGGTCCTTGCGCACTGGCGGCAGGCTCAGGCCTTGTCGGGCGCGATGGAAGTAGGCGGCAATCACGCCAATCTGCGAGACGAGGCGAATGGCGTTGGCAAGGTTTTCGCCGACGTCAATGTCGTGGCGTTTGAGGTCGTAGCAGCCGAGCATGGACACGGCGGTGCGCATGACATCAATCGGGCGTGCGGACTTTGGGGCGCTGAGCAGGAAGTCAATCACGCCCTGAGGAAGCTCGCGTTCGGCACGCAGGGCCTGGGTGAGTTTGTCGAGCTCTGCACGGTTGGGCAGGCGGTTGTAGAAGAGCAGGTGCACGACTTCCTCGTAACTGGTTTTCACCAACTCGTTGATGTCATAGCCGCAGTAAAAGAGAACACCTTCGTTGCCTTTGACCTCGCCGAGGCGGGTTTCGGCGGCAACGATACCTTCAAGACCTTTGGAGACGAGTGACATGATGAGGGAAGCGGGGTTGGGGGGTGAACGCAGGAGTCGTGCCGAAACCAGGCAGACTCCTTGGTTTAGCCTTTTTTTTGACGCCGACAAGTCCTCTCCTTGGGCTTTTCGTGCGCTTTCAGGCAAAGATCTCGTGCACGACCCGTCCGTGAACATCGGTAAGGCGGAAGTCTCGCCCAGCGTGGCGGAAGGTCAGGCGCTCATGATCGAGGCCCAGGGCATGGAGTACCGTGGCGTGCAGGTCGTGCATGTGCACCTTGTCCTCGACGGCCATGTGGCCAAGTTCGTCGGTGGCTCCAAAGCGGAAGCCTGGTTTGACGCCGCCCCCCGCCAGCCAGAGGGTGAAGCCGCCGGGGTTGTGGTCGCGCCCGGTGCCGTTGTTCTCAGCATAGGGCGTGCGGCCAAACTCGCCCCCCCACCAAACCAAGGTGTCCTCGAGTAGTCCTCGTTGCTTGAGATCGTGCAGCAGGCCGGCGATGGGTTTGTCCACTGCCGCGGCGTGTTCGCCGTGCTTGGGCAGATTGCTGTGCTGATCCCAGGCGGGGTTGTTGGAGTTGTCTCCGTAATTGACTTGGATGTACCGCACTCCGCGCTCGGCCATGCGCCGGGCCATCAGGCAGAGGCGACCGTAGTTGTCAGTGGTTTTTTCGCCGATGCCGTACAGGGCGAGGGTGGCCGGGGACTCGTCCTTGAGGTCAAGAGCGTCCGGGGCGCTGTTCTGCATGCGCCAGGCCAGTTCGTAGCTCTGCAGCACGGCCTCGACCTCATGATCCGTGGATCGGGCGGGAGCGCCGAGCTTGCGGATCAGGTCAATTTGGCGCCTCTGTTGTTGCGGGTTCCAGTGATCGTTGCCCAGGTTGGAGATGCGGCTTTCAGTGGCTTTTAGACCGCCCCGTCCCACGGCGGTACCCTGATGAATGGCAGGCAGGAAGGCATTGCCGTAATTGCGGGGGCCACCATTGCCCAAACTGGGGCTTAGGGTGACAAATCCAGGCAGATTCTGGCTCTCGCTGCCGAGGCCGTAGAGAACCCAGGAGCCCATGCTGGGGCGCACAAAGTTGGTGGTGCCTGTGTGGAGAAAAAGCGTGGCTGGCCCATGCGCCACGCCTTCGGTGTGCATGCCCTGCAGAAAGCAAAGGTCGTCAATGTGGCGGTTGACATGGGGAAACAGGTTGGAGGCCCACTGCCCGCTTTGGCCGTGCTGCGCAAAATCCCACAGTGGTTTTTTGATGCGCTGCATGCTGCCCTTGCCCGTCTTGGCGACGCTGCGCGCATCGGCAACATCAATGACCCGGTCGTGGTCCTTGAACAGCCGAGGCTTGTAATCGTAGGAATCCACATGACTGACGCCGCCCTGCATGAACAGGAAGATCACTCGCTTGGCTCTGGGGCGGTGATGTTCCCTGACGCTTGTGGCGTTGCCCGTTTGTGCCATGGCACGCGCAGCCAACCAGCCAAATCCGCAGGCGGTGCTTTGAAGGAGACTTCGGCGCTGCATGGTGGTTGTTGAGTCAAACGCAACTCTCGGCGGGGATGTTGCTTCCTTGGGGCCTGGTGAGGCAGGAAGGCCTGATCAGGGCAGGGAGGGGACTCGCTGATCCACCTCGGTTTCGGCGGCATAATCCACCCCGGGAAGGCCAAAGCCAAACAGGCGAAGGAAGCTGGCCTGATAACCTTCGAAGTCGCCAAACTGGTTCAGTGTTTCGGTGCTGACCTCCTGCCACCGGCGGGCCACGATTTCTTGGATGGAGGCGTCCATCTCCCAGTCGTCGAGGCGAATGCGGCCCTCGGCATCCGTGGGAATTGGGGTCCCGCTGTAGAGGCGACGCCATAGCCGGTCCATTTGCTCAATGGTGTCCTCGTGGGTGTGGTTGTCCTTCATCGCCTTGTAAAGCAGGGAGATGTACAACGGCACAACGGGAATCGCCGAGCTGGCTTGCGTGACCAAGGCCTTGTTGACCGAGACCCAGGCCTTGCCGCCAAGCGGTGCCAGCGTTTGGTTCAAGGCGCGTTGGGCGCGCTCCACATCTTCCTTGGCTCGTCCAATGGTGCCGTTTTTGTAAATGGGCCAGGTCAATTCCGGGCCGATGTAGGAGTAGGCCACGGTCTGCACGCCCTGTGCCAGCGCACCCGCTTGGGCCAAAGCCTCCATCCACATCTCCCAGTCCTCGCCTCCCATGACCGCCACGGTGTTTTCAATTTCCTCGTCGCTGGCGGGTTCCAGCGTGACGCTGTTGACCTCTCCATTGCCCGTGTTGAGATTTTTGTTGGTGTAGCTCTGGCCGATGGGCTTGAGCACGGACTTGTAGGATTGCCCGTTTCTGGGGTGGTTGCGACGAGGTGAGGCGAGGCTGTAGATGACGCAGTCAACCTGGCCGAGGTCTGCCTTGATGCCAGCAACCACTTCGGCCTTGAGGCTGTCGCTGAAGGCGTCGCCGTTCCAGGAGCGCGCATAGAGGCCGGCCTTGGTGGCCTCGCGCTCGAAGGCTGCACTGTTGTACCAGCCCGCGGTCGCGCAGCGGCCAGCCTCAGCAGGGCGCTCGAAAAACACCCCTGCAGTGGCGGCTCCGCCACCAAAGGCGGCGGCAATTCGGGAGGAGAGGCCGTAGCCAGTGGAGGAACCGATGACCAAGACCTTCTTTGGGGCGTGGCTGACTGGCCCGCCGCGTTTGACGAGGGCGATTTGCTCCTGCACATGAGCAGCGCAGCCCTCGGGGTGTGCGGTGGTGCAGATGAAACCTCGGATTTTTGGAGTGACGATCATGGGCGGTGTCAGTGGAGAGTGGCGAACTCAATGTTCCTAGCAGCAGCGGCCAGACAGGCAACCCTTTTTGCGCAGGGCGGCGGCTTGGGTGCAGTGGCGGTGAAGGGCTTATAGTCGTTCGCGGGGATGCTTGAACTCGCGGCTGTCGAGTTCGCTGCTGCGGGCGCGCACTGTGATGAAGGCACTGGCGCTGGCGATGCCAGCGGCGCAGATCATGGACAGGGTTTGGAAACTCATGACCTGCAGAGCCGCGAAAGCCAAAGGCGGGGCAATGACACCGCGCAGGCCGGTCAGAAAGGTGTGCACGCTCATGTACTGGGCCACAGCGTGTTGGGGGGCGAGTTTGGTGACCCAGAGGCCCCAGGTCACATTGCCCCCAGCGGTGGCCAGGCCCCAGAGCAGCATTCCAAGGGCCCAGGCCGTTCGGCTCTGCCCCAGGAAGAAGATCAAGATCGAGAGGGCAAAGATCAAATTCAGCACGCTGCGCACCGCAAAAAGCCCCATGCGGTCGTAGATCAGGCCCCAGGGGTAGGAGCTCACGCTGCGGGCAAGGACGGGCAGCACGCCGGTGAGCATGGCCACCTCGGGCTCAGGGAGATTGATGCCATGGCTGGGGTTGGCCAAGTACTCAACGAAGAGGCTGGAGGCGACCAGATTGCCAATGCCCATGATCATCCAAGAAATGAGGAGGGTGCGGAAGTCGCGATCCAATTGGATCCAACGCAGCGAGGAAAGTAGCGAGGCGTCATCGCTGGGGTCAGCCTGCCAGGGCGTGGTGGGAAGGTCGCGAGTCCAGAGGCCGGAAATCAGGCCGGCAGCCGCGAAGGACCACAACAGCCAAGGGTAGTGGCTCAGACCGCGACCCAGAAGCCAGCCGCCAAACAGGCCAAAGCCTACTGCACTCAATGCCCGAAGAGCCCCTGCCATGGCGTACAGCCGACCGCGGCGTTCCGCGGGGTAGTTCAGGCGGTAGATCTGCGTCATCAGGGGAATCTGCATCGAAAAGCAAAACAGCCCCAGGCTCAGGCCGATGATAAATACCCATGGGTGGGTGGGCAGCATCGCCGCAATGGCCATGCAGCCCGCCCCGGCGATCTGGACTCCAGCGGCAATGCCTGAAAGCCTGCCGCGCAGTCGCAACAGCAGGGGTACCGCAAATAGGCTGGCGAGCAGCCCGCCACTGGTGGCTCCGAGGAAGATGGACTTTTCCAGCTGTCCCAGCCCGAAGACCCTCACCGCCAACAACATGCCAAAGGTGGATGCCATGGAGTCGAGCACCCCGCTGGGCAGGGCTCGCCACAGCTCATTGCGAAAGGTGTGGCGACCGCTGGCCGAAAGAGACATCTGCACCCCGCACTTGGCGATGCGGGCCAGGCCGTCAAGCGCCAGTTCCAGGCCTTTGGCTCGTCAAAGTTGAACTTTTTGAAGCCCTGACTGTCTGCGCTTGAGCTTGCACAGGCCTTTTCCGGGTTTAGGATGAGGGTTTTGTCTGCCCTCCCCTCTGGGCAAGCGCTCGTCGCTTCATGAAATCCTCCGAACAGACTGTGTTGCTTCCTCAGGCCAATGGCCAGGGGTTGTGGCGTGGTCGCGGATCTGAGCCTCTGCAACCGCTCGACTCGGATCGTCGCTCCGGTGTTGAGTGGGTGGGTTTGCCGACCCGGACTGTGGTGAGTTTGCCGATGCGCTTGGATCACCTCGAGCCGGCGCGGCGGCAAGGAGCAGCAACCCTGGAGCTGGAGGCTGTCGGGTTTGCAGATCAGGTGGCAGCGGCGGGGCAGCGAGATTCAACGGCAGTGGCGGTCGCCGATTCCGCCGAGGCAGTGGTTTGCAACTGGGTTCAAGTGCCGGGGGGCGAGGCCGCAGTGCAGGCTCCCTTGGATGCCAAGTTTGCGCCTGCCTCGTGGTTCCGCGTTCTCGAGCCGGGAGTGGCTCAGCTTTGGCGCGAAGGCGGATGCTGGGTGTTGGGATTGCCCAATGAGCGGGGTCAGCTCTTGCATGCCCAAGCCATGAGCGGGCGCCTCCTTGACGCGGACTTTGCGACTCAGCTTCGCTGTGTGATGGCCTCGCTTGAGGTGCTTGGCGTCAGTGCGAACTGGAAGTCGCTCTGCGTGTTCGATCACGAGGGATCGTTGAATCCGGAATTTGTTCAGGGGCTTGATTTGCCTGTTGAGGTGGGGCAGTTGGCTCACCTTCGTTGTCCGGTGCAATCACCGCATTTGGTGCCGCCGCCGGTGGCAGAGGCTCGCGCGCAACGGCACCAGCGCCGCGTCAACGGCATGGCGTTTGCGGCAGTGGTGCTGGTCCTTGCCTGTGCCCTCGGGGCCTTTGCTCTTCGGGTTTGGATGCGCGAGCGCGATGTGGCAGGGCAGCGGCGACAACTCGACCTTCAGGCTCCCGAGATCGAGGCGATCCGAAAGGCGAGGTCGGCATGGGATGATCTCGCGGCGGCCCTGCGTCCGGACGATTACCCTGTGGAGGCAATCTACCAGATGGTGGGTTTGATGCCCTCGGAGGGGATTCGGGTCACGCGCTTTGAGCTCAACTCCGATCGTTTTGCCATTGACGGTGAGGCGACCTCGCTTGGTCACGGAGTGGAGTTCCGCGACAAACTCACCTCGGCGCCGGCCTTCAAGAAGTGGACATGGAATTTCCCGCAACCGCAGGTGTCCAATGACGGGCGTGCGCAGTTCAGTGCCATGGGGGTTCTGGCCGATGCCCAATCCAACGATCCATCCAATGGCGGGGAGGTGGCACCATGACTCGCTCCGAACAGCGTCTGGCTTTCGTGCTTGGGCTCGTCGTGGTGGGCGGGTTGGTCGTTCTGAGCCTGAACAAACTCAAGGCCTGGAAGGCTGCAGTTGATCAGCGTGCCCAGGAACTGGCGGTTGAGGTTGAGGAGGCGCAGGAGTTGCTTTCGCACCGCGATTTCTGGCAGCAGCGCGCCAAGTGGCTCGAGGAAAAACAACCAGAGTACACCAAGGCCAGCGAGGCGATCTCCAAACTGCTGAATGAGGTGGACGAGCTGGCGGCCAAGCACGGCGTCTCAATTCCAATCAAGCAGCCCAACGAGGAGGAACAGCGGCAGGGCATGGTTGCCGTTGTGGTCACCCTGAAGGTCACTGGTGAAATGAAGCCAGTGATGAGTTGGCTGCACGAGATGCAGCGCCCCGACCAGTTTCTCGCAGTTCCCGCGCTGAATATCATTCCTGACAAGGAGGACCCTTCCAAGATCGAGATGAACCTGCGTTTGGAAAAATGGATGAGGAGCGGCAAGTCATGAAGGTCATCGCACTGGCCTCCGCATTGTTGGCTGTCGGCCTGCTTCGAGGGCAGGACCCAACGGCTGCGCCGCCCCCCGAGCAGGCGCCTCTCCCGCCGCCCCCAGGAGTCGTGGTGGAGTCGCCTCCCTCGGTGGACCAAACCGGGGAGGCACCGCAGGGCGAATTGCCGGATCCAGGCAGTGGCAAGGAACCGCCCCGTGAACCGGTCATTCCCGTGCCCTACGGACCTGAGCGATACGCCTCGGCCTGGGACAACAATCCCTTCACTCGCAAGGTCGCTGCAATGGCGCAGCCCGTGGTCAACTGGGCACAGGACTGGGTCTTGCTGAGCATGTACAACAACCGCGGAAAAGTCCGTGTGAGCATTCGCAATCGGCAGACCAGTGAGATCAAACGCCTTGGCGACGGAAGCAGCGAGCAGGAGTACAAGCTGGTGAAGGCCAACTTCCATCGCAGCAGGCTGGAGGCTTCCGCCGAAGTGGCTCGCGGCTCTGAGACCGCAACGATCAAGTACGACGAAAACGCTGCGCCCCTGACGATCAACAACACCAACGCCGCAGGCAACAATCCCGCGAATGGACAGAACAAGGCAGCAGGGATGCCTGGAGCTGCGCCAGGAGCAAGGCCGCCTGGTATTCCCGCAGCAGCCCAGAACGCGGCGTTGCAGGCGATGCAACGGCAGGCGGGGCTGCCCCCGGGGGTGACCATGCAGCCCGTGAATCTCGGCGCTGCTGCGCCACAAGTTCAGGGGGCCTCCGTGGTTCCCCCAAGCCCATCCACAGTAGCGCCCCCACCGATCACCCGGCGCCGACAGTTGATTCCTGCTCCGATCATCAACCCTAGCCCCGCTGCTCCCACCAACCCCTAGGGCCTGGTGTCTGAACTGCTGCGCCGAATTCCCATGCTTCCCCGCCTTCCTCTTTTCTGTCTGCTGCTTTGCTGCAGCCTGTGGTCGCAGCTGCGCGCGCAGATCCCCCAGCAGCCTGGGGCAAAGCCGGCTTTCCCCGCCGCTCGCGCGGCTCAGTTTCCTGGCGGAGTGCAGAGGCCAGCGCCTGGGGTGCTCAATCCCGCGGGAGGGCTCAACAACCGGCCTGGGGCCATGGGCGCTGCCGGCGAGCGTCAGGCGATCAAGGTGGATGACGCCATCAGCGAGGACGGCGTGGAGTTGCAATTTCCCAACACCCCAGTGTCGGAAATTCTCTTGCTCTATGAGGACCTCACGGGTCTGAAGATCATCCGTGATGCCAATGCTGAGCAGGCCACGGTCTCCATTGAGACCACGGGCTTGTTGCCCAAGGAAAAAGCAATCATGTTCATCGAAAAGAGCTTGCTGCTCAATGGTTACGCTTTTGCTCCTGCAGGCGAGGGAATGGTCAAGTTCCTTGCGGTTGATGCCAAGAAGCCCATTACCGAAGGCGGTGCCCCGCTGGTTGAATCGGCGGATTCGCTGCCCGTGACCGACCAGGTGGTCAATTTTGTGATTCTGCTCAAGCACCTCAATGCCGAAGACGCCAAGAAAGCCATCGAGGAGGTGGTCACGCCATTGCACTCTTACGGCAAGATTGTGCCCGTGCCCAACGCCAAGGCCCTGATCATCACTGAAAACAGCAACACCATCCGTTCCATCGTCAACCTGATGGAGAAGCTGGATCGCGAGCCTGCGCAGACCATTCAGCGCTCCTTCCAGCTCACCCGCAGTGATGTTGAAGATGTCAAAAGTGCCCTCGATGAAATTTTGGGTCAGCAGGGACAGGACAAGGCGGCTCGTCGTCCCGCGATTCCGCAAAACAACCCCGCTGGGGGAAATGCGGCTCCGGCAGCACAGGCGCCGCGCCCGGTCGTCGCAGCAGCCAATGGTGGCGGTGTCTCGGCTGATGAGGGCGAACCTGCCAAGATCATCCCCATCGCCCGCCGCAACTGTCTGTTGGTGATCGGCACCTCAGAACAGGTCGAGCTGATCGGAAAGTTCATTGAGGAGCTCGATGCGCCCGCGGATTTGCGCAACTTCGTCGCCCGGCCGCTGAAGTATCTCGCGGTGAATTCGGCGATGCAGGTCATCAGCGATGCCATTAGCCGCACGGAAGGCGGCGATGCAGCGGGCGCAGGAGGAGCTCAGGGCGCCAATGGACAAAACAACAACGCCAACAACAACGCCAACAACCGCAACAACAACTCCAACCTTTTCAACAACAACGGCCTCAACAATGGGCTCAACAACGGCCTCAACAATGGGCTCGGAGGCGGCTTCGGCGGTGGTTTTGGGGGCGGCATGGGCGGAGGCGCCAGCCTGCAGCCGATTCGGGAAAACAGCGGCCCCAGCTCGATCCTTGTGGGCAAGACCCTGTTGATCTCAGACAGCGTTGCCAACACCATTTACGCCTCAGGTCCACCTGAGCACCTGCGAATCATGGAGGAGATTCTCGCCGAGTTGGACCATCGGCCCCAAGGCATCATGATCTCAGCGTTGATCGGCGATTATGGCAACAAGGGCAATCGCAGCTTCAGTCTCAATCAGGCCTTTCGTGGGCGCGCGGGGCAGGGCAACATGGGGTTCTTCGGTCAGGCTGGCTCCGGCGACGGTTTCCCCTCCACCACAACTTCAAGTTCCTCGACTGGCGGCACGGACACCACCACCACGGCCGCCACCGTCCTCGATCCCCGCAATGTCATTTCAGGGGCGACTGCGCTGGGGGCAGGCAAGGGACTGAGTTTCCTCGGTGGCATCCACTCAGGTCTGGATCTCGTGGCACAACTGCTGGAAACGGACAGCAACTTCAAGGTGTTTGCCCGGTCCACGGTCTTTACTCAAAACAACACCCCGGCCAGTCTCAGCAGTGGTCAACGCATTCCCATCGCCTCTTCCACCCAAAGCAACTTCTTTGGCGGCGGCGCCACCAACAACGGCAACTTCCTCTCCAATGTGCAATACCAGGACATTCTCCTCAGCCTCAACATTGTTCCGCTGATCAACTCCAAGGACGAGATCACCCTGCAAATTTCCCAACAAAACAGTGAAGCTGGGGAAAAGACCAAGGTCTCAGGCAATGACTACCCAGTGATCAACACCCAGGAACTCACCACCATCGTGTCCTGTCCCAACAATGGCACCATTCTCCTGGGCGGGTTGGTGCGACAGAAGGATACCCGCACCAACTCTCGTGTGCCGATCATCTCCAGCATTCCCGTGCTGGGCAAACTCTTTGGCAGTCGCTCCCGCGATGAGGAGGCGCGTGAGTTGCTGATTTTCATTCAGCCCCGGATCATGGAGGATCTCAGCGATGCGCCCCCCAGCGCCAAGGACAGCATCGGCAACAGCGCCTTTGGTGAGCAGTCTCAGCGGTTTCTGAAGACAGGTGAGGGACTGCCGCCGCCGCGTGCGCGCTCTCGCGGCATCATTGAAGGCATCAAGCGGATGTTGGCCACTGACCCCGAAGATGAGTAAGGCCAAAACCGTCCCGCTATTTCACTGGTCAAAGCTTTCCAGCCCCAAGTGGCTCGATGCTTGGCAGGAGCGATTGGGCAGCCTTGCCAATGCGGATCTGGTGATCAGCACCGTGCCTGGAAAGGCCCTTGCCCGGGTGGAGTTGTATTCACCGAATCAGGCATTGCTCAAACGCATCCAAGCGGAGTGGGGTGGAAGCCTGCGCCGTCTTGCACAACGCAATTGGGCTGCACTCAGCGACCAGTGTCTGCCGGATTTGGTCATTCGAGGAGACTTGGCCGTGATTGACGCGCGTCGCGCCCAGCAAATTCGAGAGGCAAAGAGCCGTCATCCTGGGCGCCAGGTTTTGGTGATTCCTGCGGACATGGCTTTTGGCACCGGTCACCATGCCACCACGGCCACTGTGCTTCGCATGCTCTGTGACATCGCAAGGAAGTTGGCCGGCAAGTCTTGGAAAATGGCCGATGTGGGCTGTGGCAGTGGCATTCTGGCCATTGGCGCCGTGAAGTTGGGTGCGGCCACAGCTTGGGCCTGTGATTTTGATCCCCGGGCTGTTGAGGTCAGTGCGGAGAACTTTGTGCGCAATCAGGTTGCCGCCCAGACCTCCGTGCAGTGTGTGGATGTGCTGAAGTGGCGTCCCAAGCGGCAATGGGAGGTGGTGGCAGCCAATATTTTCGTGGATGTCCTCGAGGCTTCTGCCGCCACATTGGTCGGGGCTGTGAAGCCCGGTGGGTACTTGATGGTCTCCGGGATTCTGAAGACTCACGCGGCCCCCTGTCTGAAGGCCTTTGAGCGCCTTGGCGTGGGTTGGCTGCGAGTGGTTGAAAGGGGCAAATGGGTGAGTGCTCTGGGGCAACTCAGCGGACCGCCGGCAGGCAAGCCTGCAAGACGGTCGGGATTGGCGGCGTAGAATTGCCCATCCCCATGCTCACGCTCAGCACCACAGCCTCGAGCAAACTCTGCGACGGCATCGCCAGACGCGACTTTCTGCGTGTCGGAGGGCTTGCAATGGGAGGGCTGACCCTGCCCGATTTGCTCAAGGCGGAGGCCGAAGCACGCACGGGGCGGCAGTACAAATCCATCATCATGGTCTACCTTTGCGGTGCACCACCGCACCAGGACATGTGGGACCTGAAGATGGATGCCCCGCTGGAGATTCGAGGCCCTTACAAGCCAATCTCCACCAATGTGCCGGGCATTCAGATTTCGGAGCATGCGCCGAGACTTGCCAAGATGATGGACAAGTGGACGGCCATTCGCAGCCTTTACGGCTCGCCAAATGGCGCCCATGACAGTTTCATTTGTTACACGGGCAGGCCGCCGCCTCCCAACGGTGGCGGTGCGCCCACGGGCAGGTTGTCCGATCCGCCCTCCATTGGAGCCGTGGTCTCTCATCTCAAAGGGCAGGCAGACCCTGCAGTTCCAGCCTTTGTGGGTTTGGCACCCAAGGCAGGACATCCGCCCTACGGCTCTCCCGGGCATCCCGGCTATCTGGGCAACACGCATGGCGCATTTCGGCCCAATGGAGCAGGTGTTGAGGATCTCAAGCTCAATACCAACATCTCAGTGGCCCGCCTCGATGATCGTCGCAGCCTGCTTCAAGGGTTCGATCGCTTCCGCCGCGAGCTCGATTCCAGCGGGTTGGTGGAGAGCATGGATGGCTTCAATCAGCAGGCCTTCAATGTCCTGACTTCAAGCAAGTTGCTTGCGGCGCTGGATCTTGAGCGCGAGCCTGCCGCGGTCCGCGAGCGCTACGGCAAAGGCGACCCCAAAAACTACGGGGACGGAGCACCCTT
>Ga0222712_10005262_pt1 | contig 13209 bp, 26 predicted proteins | sample C33_657DmetaG_FD_165043 | JGI IMG/M metagenome (GOLD analysis project Ga0222712, IMG submission 165043) | Estuarine water microbial communities from San Francisco Bay, California, United States - C33_657D | ecosystem: Environmental > Aquatic > Marine > Unclassified | place: USA: California...
TAATGAGCGACCAAATATCAAAAAAATGAAAAAACAATTTGAAGTAAAAATAATCATACCAGAAGTACCTAAACATATAAAATATGAGGGGCAAGGGCGGAGAATTATCCCTATTTCAGAGTTTACTAAAGAAGAACTAGAGCAAATAGGGATAGAGTGGACGGTCAATCTTATTAAAAAATCAAAAGAACATGATACACATCAAGATTGATACAGAGACACACGACACGCACGCTATGGCGTTAGAGATTGAACAGATATCACAGCTCATAGCACAGGGGCAAAAAGCGGGCGAAAACTGGACTCTTACAGGAGAAGACGAAAAAGAGCCTGTAGTCGAGGAAGATGAGGAAGAAATTATAAGCGACGATATATTCTACGATAAATGATAAATACATTAAACAATCTAGCAGAGGCAGGTGAGATGTTTGGTTTGACCGAGAAAGGAGAACTAGTGTCAGTACAAGAGCTATTGAGTCAGATCAGAGGGCGTGAGTGCTCATTTTATGAGGCAGTATCTTATGTTATAATGAAGAAAAAGCAAGCTTTTATTACAAAAATAAAAAAGAGGGCTAATCAAATTAAATATGAAAGACAGTTACAATCGACTATCATTGATTAAAAAGATAACCAACGGCGACAATAAAGGAAATGAAATGTGGTTATTTCAATGTAAGTGCGGAAACAAAAAAGAGACAAAAATGAGATATGTTAAATATAATAAAGTTAGAAGTTGTGGGTGTCTCAGAAAAGAAAAGTTTATGAAACTTATAACAAAACATGGACTAAGATATACTCCTTTTTACCAAGTATGGCAACACATGATAAAGAGATGTAATAGTGAAAAATGTTCTCGATACAAAGATTATGGACTTAGAGGAATAAAAATAGTGTGGAAGGATTTCAAAAGCTTTAGAGATGATATGTATGATACATATAACACACATTATAAGTTAAACAATGGAGACACAACGATAGAAAGAATTGATAATAATGGAGATTATTCTAATAAAAACTGTAAGTGGGTTACATTAAAAGAACAACAAAACAACAAGAGAAATAACTTGTTTGTATGTTATAGAGGAGAAACAAAGACAGTCGCAGAATGGGCAGATATTCTAAAAGTAAAATATTCTTCTCTATACTCAAGAATTAGACATTATAAATGGAGTATAGAAGACTGCATAAATATACCATTTATAAAGTACCAGAAGATACAAAGGAAAACTAAAGGCGTATGTATTGAGAAAAAGAAAGGTCAATCCGAATAAAGACAAGATTGCTCACTTTCTTGCATACGCTAAAAGAAAGCATGAATATAGTCATTGAAAGAAGTATCAAAATATGCTATATTTCTTAGCATAAGGTCGGGTATTATAAATCAATATAAAAATATGAAAACATACGAAGTATCAATGGTTAATGAGGGAAAGGTGCAAGTGTTTATGATTAAAAGTGAGGCAATGACGGGTGCTCTTGAGATAGCGGAAAAAGAAAAGGGTAACGATGACAAGATTGTGAGTGTCAGAGAATTGATGAATGTAACTATAATTACATAAAAAAATGAAAACGAATTTATCAACAGAACAAATCAAGCAAATACCGCAGTGGGTGCAAGAGGGCAAGAACAGCGTGGAAATCGCCGTTATGCTGGCTTGTTCAAAGTTTACAGTAACAAGGTGGATTAAAATCTTGCGGGCGAAAGGTTACGAAGTACCACCTATAAAGAAAGGACGTAAATCAAAACTAGAATGAAACCACTACTAAACGATGACAACAAAAAGAAATTGGATTACATATGAATGTTTAGAGTGTGCAAAAGAAACCAAATATCATAAAGGTGTAACCCCTAGAAAATATTGTTCAAGATATTGTTATCACCTTTCTCAAAAGCACGCCTCAAAAGAAACAAAACTAAAGATGAGAATAGCTAAACTAGGAAAAAGTCTATCGAAAGAACACAAGAAAAAGATAGGAGACAAACACAGAGGGAGAAAGTGGCCACCGAGAACGGCAGAGTGTAGACTAAAGATGAGTATAGCTAAACTAGGAACAAAAATACCTATTCATGTTAGAAAAAAGATGAGTATTGCTCATCAAGGTGAGAAAGCATCGTGTTGGAAGGGTGGAATAACCCCAATACACCTTAAAATAAGAGGTTCATTAGAATATAGGCTCTGGAGAGAAGAAGTATTCAAAAGAGACAGTTACACATGTGTCCTTTGCGGAGACAAAAAAGGGGGAAATCTCAATGCCGATCATATAAAACCATTCGCATATTACCCAGAATTAAGGTTTAATATAGACAACGGTAGAACATTGTGTATAGAATGTCACAAAAATACAGACACTTATGGGGGTAGAGCAAGTTATAATAAATCATTAAAATGAATCCAAAACTAGAATACAAAGAAGAACAAAGAAAAAGAAACAGCTTTTACGCAAGCGATTCTTGCAAGCTTGGTATTGATATAACCCTAGAATTACAAGACACGCCAAAGACAAACCCAACCCTGTGGAACAATACCTTGAGAATGGCGGCAGGAAAGGGGGTAGAATTACAAATGATTGACATATTGAAACAAAACAACATTATAGACAAAGATTACGATCAAGAAAAGATACCGACCACCTCAATCATAAGAAATGGCATAGAAATACGAATGAGATTTGATGCCATTATAAAAAAGGGCGGGGCGATCCTAAAAGGAGAGGACTCAAGACTTCCTAATAATGTTGAAATAAAGCTAGAGGAAGGAGAAGTTTTAGAAATTAAAAGTATTAACAACAAAAATAGTTTTGATATACAGGATTATATAAATAATAACCCAAGAGAGTCATACGTCATGCAACTGTCAATGTACATGGACGCACTGGAGAAAGAGCGGGGACATCTTTTCGTATCAGCTATCGACGGACTAAATTACTTCTGGTTTGTTTGTAATAGACTGCATGACAGAGTGTATCAGTGCGGTAATGTTGTTGTAGACCTAGATAAAGAATATGCTCGCTTTGCCGAGATATGGGCTAATAAGGACAAAGAGCCTAATTGGTTTGAGGAAACATACAAGCTAGACCTAGAGAAGATAGACTGGACGAAGCTATCAGCGGGCAATATAAGCAAAGCTAGAAACAACGCCCTTGTGATTGGTAGCGAGGGCAAATTCAAAATCGACTATAGCCCTTATAAAGACCTCATTATTCAAAAACAAGGTGCTACAAAGGGATATACAGATGAAGAACTAGCAGTCATCGCAGTAAAAACCAAAAATTACACAACTTGGAATAAAACAAAATGAAAATAATAACCGAAATAATCAACTTAATAATTAAACTAAATAAATAAAATGCAAGAAATAAATCTAGACATCTGGGGACAGGATTACGAAGAAGCCAAGAAGGAACGAGAGAGCGGCGATTTTTATAAGCTAGTAGAAGGTTCACAAAAACTACGCATACTAACCAACTTCGTAGCGGTAGACACTCTAAATCGAGCAGGTAAGTACATGGGTATCGTTACACAGAACAATAAGGCTCAAGAGGGTGATACAGTCAACTACAAGGGCTGGGCGTGGGCTATTATACGAGAAACGGGCGATCTTAAAATCGTACAGCTATCAAAAACTATTCTTCATCAGATATATTCACTCAAGAAGGATACAGAATACGCTTTTGATAACTGCCCTATGCCATATGACATTACAATCAATGCCATAGGGGCGGGTACAAAAGAGGTTAAGTATTCAGTGACTCCTGCACGCCAGAATACAGATGTCACAGGTGAAGAAATGGAAAAACTTAATAAGAAACGAAAGATTGCCGACATTGTAAATGCGATGATTGCAAAACAAGAGGGAACGAAAATGCCGAGCACTCCTGTAGACTATCCTACAGCTTCTGGAGAACCAGCGTTCTAGCTTTCACGGCGAAAGTAAATAAATCTACCCTTCGCGAGAGGGGTAGTTTTATATTATATACTTATGCCACCAGTTTTTTTGTATAAAAGGAAAGAGTGCTCTATCTCTTTTGAATTGTCTCTTTGTGTCAAAAATCCTCGCCCACTGCTTCTTAAATTCAAGCTTCTTAACATTTCTCTGTCTTAAAAATTCGTCAATACTGTCCTTACAGCCTCTTATTCTTTTAACTTCTTCACTCAAGTGCCTCTCACATCCCTTTCGATGTATATCTTTATCAAAATGTATTTCATACATACTTTGACTTATTTGATATATATGAAACCTTTTTCTATCAGAAAGAGTACGGTGGAATATACCGCTCCTTATTTCTTCATATCCTGCAAGAGATAGCTGTTGTTTTGTTGTTTGGAAATTTATCACTATTTTATGTCCCTATATCTTAATAAACTTCCCTCACTAGCAAAATCATTCTGTGTTTCATAGAGATACCTAGCATGTTGTTCATCACCGACGACTAATCCATTAGCCTCCACATCGGCACAGTGGGTGCAGGTACAAGTGCTTTTGTCTCTGTATAGTTTCTTACCGATCCTGTCTAAAAACCATTGTAGGGGTTTCATAATCTTGGTATAAAGGATAATATGTGGGCCACGACATCGACATTGAAAGCATTACCACAACAAATATACCTTTGTGTATTTGAAACTCCTTCTGTGTAATTATCCGGTAATCCTTGCAGTCGCTCTGTTTCAATCGGGGATAGTTTTCGTATCACTCCATCTTTGAAAAGTTTATTATTAAATTCCCAAGAAGATGAAGTTAACGTTGGAGTCTTTCCATCAATGGCTCGTATTCCCCCTTTATTATTTCCTCGAGCCTTTTGGATAATGTACAGTCCAGTCTTTGCCCCTCTGCCACCACCATGAGCAGAAAGAGCGACGCTCTTTCCTTTGATTGAATATATCCTATCGCCTTGTCCTCCCTTACCTATTTGTGCCACTCTTACAGGCTTGTTGAATATCATCTGTCTTGAAGACTTTACAAAATAATCTTTGGCACAGCCATGAGAGTAGGTGGCTGTTACGGCCAAGGATTTTGTACGTTCTGTATATCCTTTTTCAAGTATGTCTTTGAGATAAACTTCTCTATCTTCTGGCTGTGTAACATTCTGTATGTTAGTCCAAAACAACCTTTTTCTTTGCTGTGCTGAAACTAATGCGGCGTTTATCATTATTGGCTCGACTCCTAGAGTTTTAGTAATAAGGTCTTGTGCATCCTTGTGCATACTTGCAACATTTTCAAGTATGAAATATTTAGGCTTCGTCTCTTTAAGAATTCGCACATACTCCCAAAAGAGCCCTGAGCGTTCACCATCTAATCCTTTACGATTCCTCTTCGCAATAGATAAGTCTTGACACGGAGATCCGCCGATGAGTAAATCGAATTCTCCTTTATTTCCACAATAGTGATATTTCTTTACATCTCCCAGTTGTAAAATTAGTGGATAATTCTTTTGAGAAATCTGAATGGCATATTTATCTATTTCCAGAGCGTAATAATCTCTAACCTTTATACCAGCTCTTTCAAGAGCTACACGAGCACAGGATATTCCATCGAATAGTGATAGGACTTTCATTTTATTTATATCTTATAAGTTCAACATACTTACCATTAAATTCACACTTATCTTTTCGATACCAACTCACAAGTGCCATTTCACCATTAACCGTAAAGTGTTCAATGGGCGAAGTGTCTGCATATACCCAACCTATATCTTCTACAAATATTGCTTCAATGATTTTCATTTTATAAAGTTAGTTTTAATAATCTCAATCGTCTTTTTCAGTAGTTCGACTGTCTCTACTGGGGTTCTCCACCGTTCTTGAAACAGAGCGAATTTAATCGGTGAGGGAGTCACTTCGACATTCTGCTCTATGTCTAGGTTTTCATAGTCTTCTTCACCGACCACTATGGTAGTTGAATACTTTATGTTGTGGGGTTTGAGGATCATATATTTAATCTATATCAGTTATCCAAGTGCCAATAGAGTCAGTCTTTTCACTTCCTAGAATAATCAAGAGAGGAAAATATACTAACATATATGGAAAGAATAATAATACTTTTATTTTTTTAATCATGTTATTGACAGTCTACTTCGGGAGGGAAGTGTCCTCTCTCCCTCGGTAGAGTTACTTTATAATACAACACCTTTCCGCACTTACACTTGATGAGCTTATCTCCGTCACTAGGGTCTGTTTTTGGTATAGGCCATGTGAGGTGGACAATACAGTGGTAGATTAGTTTTAGCATTTTCTTTTAATTATTAACACTTCTTTTGTTTCCATAACTTCAAACACTTCATTCCTATGACTGCCAATCCAGCGAGCGAATGTCTGGAGAGTAGTTTCGTCTGAGGACAAAGAGCTAATGGACTGAGGGCTAGCACTAGAAACTTTAAGGGCTGAGGGCTTGCGAAAGAGGAACCAGCCGCGCGGGTAGTCGAAGTAGCTCACCCCGTGCAAGTCGGCTCCGCGCTTCGCGTCGTGCCACCACACATAGCAGGCCTGCTGGTAGTCCTCGAAGGTACACGGAATGGTGGCCACAAGAAACCCATAGTCATTATCAAACTCTCTTACTAAATCCAATTGAGCTAATTGAAATACATCACGAGGAGTACTCAAGATGAAATTGTTTTCTTCAGCGTACTTAAGAGCTTTACTGAATGAATTATCATTACCAAAATTTACTGCAATAAACTCTACAACTTCTTCTCGGCCTTTAGGATACGAGTCACTTATTTTCCAGATATCAGAATCCTTTGACGTATCTTTACAGAGTGAAACAGCGTCTTCCCAGGATGGGGTACCGTCTACTTTTATTGTGAACTCTTTTGTTTTCATATATTGAATATTACATTTCTACAGAACGCTACTAATGATGTCTTCGTAGGCTTCCAACAATTGACGTGCTTCAATGGTGGAACACCTACAGGGACATACTTCTCCTGATACTCACAATCTTTTTGCGCAACGTACTTAATCAGAGTGTGAATATCTCTAGGGTACTTTGTGGGGTATTGTTTTGATGATAAGGTTTTCATATTATTTGAATAATCTCTTAATCTTCTCCATGTCCTCTTCCAAAGATTTTACTCGGGACTCAAGGGTCGAAGGGTCAGAGGGACTAAGGGTTGGGTTGCGGAGCAAGAGCCGACTACCAGCAAACCACGCGTCGGAGTTGTCGAGCTCGTCGACGCGGGCGCTCCACTGGCCATCGTCGTGGCGACTGGCGCAGAGCATGTATTCTTTTGAAATGGGAAAGAAGTTTGCATATCCATCTGTGCCTATACCGTAATCTTGTGGACTTTCCAACATCATCTCAATCTGTTTCAAAGAGAAAATATGCTCATCTTTCACATCTTCATAACCTGTAAACTCACGCAACATATCCCTGAATGTTTGACTTGATTTTGTCGTAAATGAGACAGTCTCTCCACCATCGACTGCAGGCATTATTTTCTGCAACAAGTTATCTATATTACTATCTCGATAGGATATATTCTTCCCCTTAAAACATTCTGATGGGCTATATGGTTTTTTTGTTGGTTTTAGTTTCATTTCTTTTTATTTCTATATTCTTTTAAGTACTTCTCCCTACACTTTGCACACACTGCTTTTCTTTTTTCTGTCCACCTAGGTTTCTCTAACTGACCGTTGCACTTGTCACAGAGTTTCATGTTAGAAAAAAGCTATATCAAACTCCTCTGGTAATTTCACTTCCTCGTATCCGTCCTCACTGTCTACTAGAACGTAGTGGTATCGACCTTTCTCACTCCACATTACGTCTTTCCTTTCTCGACCTCGCTCTTTGAGCCATTCGTTTGCTCTATTCATAACCAACAATTCGTTTATTACATATATCATGATTTTTGAGTTAAGCGGCGCGCTTCTAATGTAATCTCACCATCTATAAACTTATCTACGATCTCTCTTATCAACTGGCTAACACTGATGTTATGTTCTTTTGCCTCACGTTCAAGCCAACCGTACTGTTTTTCATACAAGTACAAATGTGCAATTCTTTTTTTATTCATATTGTTATTATTTAATAATGCTCCCATGTGACTAATATAGCATACTATGGCTATATGTACAACATAGTTATCAACAGTCTATAATCACAGGCTTTTTCTTTGGTTCCCACATTACTATCTGTCTCTTTACAAAAGAAGGGAAAAGATGAGAAGCAAATTCCTTTTTAGCGGCGCGAACTTGAGTATCCCAATTATTCTTATCTCCAGTAGTCATGTGTTTACTATTCCAAAATATAATCTCAATACCATTCATAGAAATTCCATCGCTGGAAAAGACATCTCGCTTTACATAAATAATCTTTCCAGGGGCTATCATACGACCACACATAAATTCTGTGATCTGAGTCTCATACCCAAGTTTCTCAAAATATCCCTGAGTCTTCTTCTTATAGTAATTACCTCTTGATGTTGTTGATGCCATTTTATTCTTTAAATTTCTTTTCTAAATATTCAAATCTCTGTATCCAATCGACTTTAGGATACTTTTGCAAATCAGCGGGCGAAGCTCGGTGTATCATTATCCAATCGAACTTATCTTTGTACTCTGTTATGTCTGCGTTCTTATTATGGAAATCACAAGCTGGCAAAAGACACCATAACTCATTTACGCGGCCACTTCCACCGTAACGAAAATTATGATGAATCTGAACTCTCCCGTCACAATTCTTATCTGCGATACAACACTTCTTATAGAATGGATCTATATCAAACAAGTCGCGTATCTTTTTTGGTATAGGTTTAGTTAGTGCCATTTTTAATAGTCCAGAATTTTTTTTCTACATGCTTATCATTCACACACCAGTTTTTTACTTCAAATGGCCCAGTGTACCCAGCATAGGCGGCCGCTTCTAAAAAAATCTTTCCGAAATGGAATATTGTCTCTGCTTTTCTCTTATCAAACTGTAAAGAAGTCCCACCTGAGAATTCATTGAACGAAACTCGACTTTTTTCTTTATCAATATTTACAGACAATTTACATGTTCCACTAGAGATGATTACATCATACGGAACTACAATAGGAACAAGTGCGGATTTTTCCACTTGGTATTCTTTTCCATTTTCATCTTTAACTTTTATTATCATTTTTTTTAGTTTCCCCGTGAAAGTTACGAGCCTTTATAATGCGATTATAGCCTATTACCTATGCCAGACGTACTAGATGACCTTTTTCACTTTCTCATCGTTCCTAGGCTTACCAAGCACGCAGAAAGCCTATCTAATGTGTCTTGGTCAATCCGTTTTATCTGGCTTACAAGCATTTCTAGTCCTTTTTCCTCTTTAAGACCACTTCGTCTCCTCTGTTCGATTATGTAAAGTATCGCTCCAGACAGAGTTACATGATACCTTTCTATTTTTTTACAAATTGTAATGTACTGTAAACTATCGACCCAAATCTCCCACTCAAGAAAAGTTAGAAGTCTTTTTCCCATCTTCGCCTCTTTCATTTTTTCCTGTTGTTCTTTTGTAATCTTTTTCATTTTGTTCTCAATCCACAAACTTTACATTGCTTGAAACAAACCTCCTGCATTTCATGTTCGCACTTGTACGAATCGACCCCCGTACGTTCTTCTCGGATCGCCACCTCAAGTTCGTGGCGAGGGAGAATTTTTGTTTTACCCATCCATTCTTTTGCCTGTGTTTTATTTTTACAGAATGGAATTATCGAGTAAAGCAAACTCCAACCTCCAGACTCCACAACTTCTTCATTCGAGAAACCCAACTCCAAAATAAACTTTTCATAAATCTGAATCATCTTGCTCGCTGTTGCGGGAGATACTTTTGCCTCCTCAAGAAACTCCTCAAAGTTATCATATGAACTTTCATAGAGTTTATCGTCTCGGATTTTTTTAAGCCTCTCTGACAAGACAAGGAAAGATTCTTCAATAGTTTTTACAAGAGCAATCGTTGACTCTAGATAAGTAGCTGGTTTCATATGTGAACTATATCATAATCTTATTTTTCTTTCTGTGGATAACTTTTTTCTTTTTAAAAACAACATCTTCTAATCTATTTAGCCTATCGTGGATAATTGATATTTCAATTGGTGGTTTTTTCATAAGATTAAAAATTTATATTTTCAGCTGATATAACGAACTTTTCTAGGTCTTTATCTTTCCAGTCTCCCTCATAATACTTTCCATCTTCCTCCTTGTAAAACATTTTTACATTACCCGTAGTACCAGAACGGCGATTTGCCTGAACCGAAACAAGGGTGTTGTTTGTTTGTATTATTTCTTCATGTTCACGCTTAGTCTCTCTCCAAATCAATATCGCGGTATCTGCTTCTTGTTGGATAGAGGTACTTCCTTTTAGGTTTTCAACGGAAGGTTGCATTGTCATCTTCGCCTGACCATTTAGGTGACAAACAATAAAAATACAAACATTCCATTTTCTAGCAAGAGAACGGACAGCACGAACAGTCTCACCGATCATCTGATGATGATCTTTCATCTGAAGCGGAACAATAAAATCCAACTGGTCGATGATTACTACCCGAGTATTGTGTTTTGCAATACCTTCTACAATCTTACTTTCAACCCATTCAAGGTTTACTTTTGTAATTGTTTTTGGAGCAAACCAATAAGGTATATCTTGTTTTCGCTCATAACACTTTCTCACAAGGTCTTCACTTCCTTCTTCCAAAGGAATCCAAACTGGGTTGTGTTCTTTTATCCTTCTAGTCAAATCGAGAAGCCATGTTGTTTTTCCATGCTTTGTGTAAGCTGATATTACAACCAGCTGGCGGAGTCTAAAACCTCTAAGTATTTTATCTAGTTTTTCCCAACCCGAAAAAATTTTCATCTCCTCTGGCTCATTTTTTATTCTCTCAAGAACATCGTAAGAGCTTTCAAGTCTATCTTCTCCTGCATATATTTTCGCAACCTCAATTAGTCTTTTCATTCCCTCCTCTCTTTTCTTGTCGTCATCAACTTTAGACAAATCTACTTTTATATTTTCCAAATATTTTTTTACAGAGTCACTAGCAATCTTATCTTTCTGGTTATTAAAATCATCTCGGCGTTTCTTCTCCGTCGAAGCAATACTATTAAAAGTTGTTTTAAGTTCATAATCCGAAAGAGGTGGTTGGAATGTTCGATTGATTGTTTCAACAACAGGAAATATTTCTATATTCCATTTTTCAGTTGGTTCATAGCGTATTAGCTTTCCAATAACACTCGCCAATGTAGCATTACGAGAACCTGTAGAAGTTCCTATCGCAGAAGAAATAGAATACGCTTCTTTTTTACCTCCATTCAAATCAGGAAATTTTTCAACTGGGAAAATACTAAACGGCAATGCTTTGATCACAGAATAAGAACCGCCCATTCTTACCCCTGTTTCTTTATCAATGTAATCTGTGACAGAAGGTGGAGCAACAACATAACCACGGTCACTACGAATATCAATTCCTTTTAATATTTCAGTTCTATTTCCTAATCCCTCATGATATTTATAATACAAGTGATAACCGCCATTACCAGTTTTTATCAAGGTGGTGTTTTGAGGAAAAATATCTAAAACACCGCCCTTTCTAACATCGACATCTACCACAGATAGACCCGAAACCTTTCCCGTGATTATTCCAATATTGGCCTCTGGCCACTTTGTCCACCAATCAGTTACTTCTTTTTCAGTTGGCAATCTATCCATAAACTCCTTCCATGTCAAAAGAAGTGGTTCTTTGTTTTTTAGAAGGGGCATAACACTAACCCCTTTTTTTAAGTAAGCAAGAGCTTTTTCTTTCATTTTAGTGTTTGAGTTATTTTTTTAATCACAGTAGACATTCCCCAGTCATACCCCAACGAAGAAGATTCTTTAACACAAATCTCCATAGCTTCTTTTATTTGATCGGAAGAATAGCCCTTTAATTCAGAGGCAAACCTTCTATCCTTTCCTAGCTGAGAATTAAGTTGTTCATAATTTTCAAAGTTATACCCTTTCCTCAACCAAACTAGGGCAACTATCTTGTCTATCTTACTTTTGCTGTTAGAAAGTTTCTGTATTTCAAAGTTTATATCCTTAATCCCACCGAATGAAATCGACGTTTCTGTGATATTTGGCCGTTTCCACCGATTCTTTAACTTAGCAATCTCCTGTGGTTTTAACTGCCTTTCACCTTCAAACCAAGTTTTTTGATGATTCCCATCAGAATCGGGCGTTTCGGAAACATCCTCCCTACAACCATTTAAACTCATGAAATCTTGAAACGAGGGCGAAGTTTCAACTTCGCAAGGTATTGTTGTAGTCTCTGAGGTAGTCTCTGAGGTAGTCCCCCAAGGTTCTTGGGGTACCAGTGACCCAAGGTTCTTGGGGTACTGGTCGCGTGAAACTAGGGTTGTCTGCTCTATATCCTGCTCTAATATATCCCAATTTACTGAGTAGTAATTCTTAGCTGGAAGACTTTTTTTCACTATCTTTATGTACTTAGATGCGTGTTTCCTTGCTGTATTTAGTTCATACTCACTCATATACAAATCATTACACCATTCTTGGTTAGTTTTATAAAATTCTCTTCCCATTGTTGTCTCCCAGTAAATTACTTGAGATAGGAATATTGCCCCACTATAACTATCGGTTAGTTTGATATAAATCGGGTGAATTACAATTGGAGTCTGACTGAATTTTACGATGAAACTTTTGAAATTTAATTTACTCATATAATTAAATTACATCAGTTACATCTACCTTTTTAACCATAGGTTGAATGTATTTTATTAAAGAATAAATATCAGATATTCCCTGTAATATATCTTTATTACACCATTTTTTTGTTTCAATATGTCTAGTCCAAAATTCTAAGGTGTCTTGTTCTAAATCTATTTCATAAATATATTTACCAGTATTTATATTTATAACTAATCTATCCCACTCTATTTCTACCTGATCATTTACCTTTGTAATGAATGTCATATAAAACTATTTATAATAAAAACCAATTGGGTGAATAGAAGTTAGAACTTTGCCTCGACAGGTGGAGGTGGAGCTTTTAACTCCTATTCTTCTATTCACTCAACTGGTATTTAATAAAGTGATTCCTGCCTACTCTATAGCACTGATTGTTCTAATAATCAATACCACCCAGTAATCATATCACATTTTGTGATTATTTTACAGTGTGGATAACTTCTTTTTTATCTCACTGTAAATCTTTTCTGAAATCTCTTTGTTGTCTTGCAAAAACAAGCGGGCGGATTCTTG
>Ga0222712_10005263_pt1 | contig 13208 bp, 25 predicted proteins | sample C33_657DmetaG_FD_165043 | JGI IMG/M metagenome (GOLD analysis project Ga0222712, IMG submission 165043) | Estuarine water microbial communities from San Francisco Bay, California, United States - C33_657D | ecosystem: Environmental > Aquatic > Marine > Unclassified | place: USA: California...
GTTTTTCGGTCCCTTTTTCGTTTATTTCTGGAGCATGAAACCATGATAACCATTACCCACAATCGCGCGACTCTGACCGTCCAACCCGAAAACGCCGAAAGCACGCGCGAGCTTTTAGCCCTGATTGACAAGTCCAAGGGGCGCAAAGGGCGCAAGTTTGCCAAAAGCAAGCCAGCAAAACGCGAGCACGATAGCAGCAAGCGCAGTTATCCCGCGTTTTACGCGGGCATGAGCACGGCCGACTACATTAGCGCTTATGTAAGCCTGAATCGGTATCTTTTTGTTGGCAATTCGACAGACAAAATCCTGACCTATGAGCACGCCGACCGGCCAGCGCCCATGTTGGACCCGTCAATCCCGGAGGTGGAGGAACTATGCGAACAATAACGCACCTGTACCACCACGGTGCGATCGAGCTTGACTGTGAGCTTGAGTATGACGCCGGCCAGCGCGCCACATTGACAGACCCGCCGTTTTCGCCGGCCGCCTATCTAATTACGGCCAAGGTCGGAGGGGTTGATATCCTGCCTTTGCTCAACGACGACATAATCGCAAACATAGAGGAAAGCGCAGCATGGTCTATGCAGTAGTGGCCCTCTTGTTGAGGGTGATTCTAGGTAAAAGATAAGGCCCCAATCGGGGCCTTTTTTCATTTCACTCTAACCATCGTCGGCGCCGGGCTATCCTCCACCAGCCGGCGCAGTTCCGACTTAGACCTGCCGGCCAGTTCAGGGGCGCAATAGACGTGCTTGCGACTGCTCAGTTCCTGCGACAGTATGCGGCCCATATCAACCCAGCCAGCCTCTTTGAGCGCGTGCATAAGCGCTGCCTGGGGCACCTTCACGCCAGCCGGCGCCTGGCCGGCCAGCCGATCGCAAAGAGTATAGAACGGCGATCCGATAGCGCCCTTGGCGAACTCGCCGGTTCGGTTTCGGATCTGCTCGATCAGGTAAGACTCGGCCGTCGAGCGGCCATGCTCGACCATGATGGCCTTCGCTTCGGTTTCGGGCGGGGCTGCGCCTGGGTTAAAGTCGGCCACTGAGCGTTGAGCCAGCCAGTTAGCCGCCACGGCCACGCCGCCGGCTGCATACCAGTTCCAGATCGCCCGGCCTTGGGTTTCAGTCATGCGCGGGGCCTCGGAGTAGGTCACGAACCAGCGCCGATCGTCCGAGGGCAGCGACAGGGGCACGCGCTCATTCGAAAAGGCCAATACAAAGACCCGGTTTAGACTTTGGTATGGGTGCAAGCCCTTGCGGTTGACTTGGAGGTACTCTGGCGGCGCTGCGATGATGGGTTTCAGGTGGTTTTCCAGCGCCCGACGATCCTTGGCCTCGGCCTGTCGCAGTTCTTCAAAGACCATCACCTCGGCTTCGAGGGCGTAACCCCACTGCGAGGTGACCTCTTCGTTACGCACGACGGACACATTAGCCAGTGAAGCGCCACCGATGGCCCACAGGAACGGCTGCCACATGGTGTCCTTGCCTGACCCCGGATGGCCGATATGCAGCACGGCGTGGTTGATCTTGCGGTTGGGGTTTTGCAGTTTGTACGCCATCACGTTGAGGACGTGCTCGCGCTCCACAGGGTCCGGGATCATGCGCTCGACGTGCCGCAGCCAAGGCGAGGCGTCACCCGGCACGGTCGCAGGGCGCCGGTTCACCCATCGGTTGCCGTAGTCCTGCCCCTGCCGCTCGACCAGCACGCCCTCGCCGGCCGCATACGTCACGCCGGCCAGGGTCAGGGCGCCCTTGGCCTGCCGGTTCTCGTCGTAGCAGACCGACGCCTCGATGCGGCGCTTGGTTTTACTCGGGTGGATCGAATAGCAGGCGACGTGCCGAAACAAGGCATTGAAAGTCTGGCGGGCGATCTCGGTTCGGCCCTCAAGGTCGAAGTACATATCGCCTTCTTGAATGTACGCAAAGCGCTCGTACCAGCCCTCGCGCTCGACTCGGTCGATCTGGCGCTTTTCGGTCGCCTCGACAAGCTGCGCGGCCACATCGGGAAACGCCTCGTTGGGCGTGAGTTTCGCAACAGCGCCGGCCATCGCATCGACCAGTAGCTCATCGCGCAGGCCCGGGGCGTGCTTAGGCCCGCCGTTGGCCGCCACCCAGTCGAGAAACGTGCCGCTATCTAACTCCGTGCAATGGCCGTGGTAGCAGCAGTAGGCCCTCATGGCGGGGTTGTAACGGCCCTCGGGCGATCCGTCGGTATGCTCGGCATGGTTGGGGCAGACCACGCCGGCCCAGCCCTCTCCATTTGTGCGGCGCAGCACCAGCCCTTGGTCCGAGAGCCACGCCATCACGTCGTCCTTGCCGTCGTCAGCCACTTGAATGGGCCTAAACGCCTCGCTGGCCTCGCCGGGCACCACGCCCAAGGCCTCGCAAATAGTGCCTAGTGTGTATTGCCTAGCTGGTGTGAATTCGACCAGCCGCGAGACAAATCCCTCGCGCCCAGGCTTGATGTTGACCGAGCCGGGCAGGCGAAAGTTGCGAACCGGGTTAAGCGCGCCAGCGTCGGTGTAGCCGGCCTCGGCAATCGCCGTGATGGCCGCGCTGAACTCGGCCTTGGTTGGTTGCTCCTCGGTAAACGCATAGCCCCATTGGTAGTTGCCGGGGCTGGTCTCCATGATCCAAGTCGGCGGTAGGGGCGGGGTTTTACTCTTGGTCCCGATGTCGTCCAGCACCAGCACCAGAACGTACTCGCAGTTGGCGGCGCTGGCGCTCGGACGCTCGCCCATGCGGTCGAGAATGAACGAAGCGGTGTTACCGTACCACGACTCGCCGGCCTTCATGCGGTGCGAGGGCAGGAACGCTGGCCATGTGCATTTAGGCAGCCCATCGGCGTAAGCGCCGCCCTGTGGCTTTTGCCTGACAATCAGAAACGTCTCGCCCTCCGGCGCCAGACTTGACATATACTCCAGAAATTCCATCGCGTTCTCCTTGGGATTTGCGCCCGGCAGCCACCGGGCGTTTTCTTTTAGCCTTTACCATACCTCGTCATGGTATTGGCCTCAACGGCTAAGGGCAGGCCCTCAGCCCACGCCGGCGGGGAGCACATGATACGCTCCATCGCCTGCTTGACTTCTTCGGGTTTATCTGTCTCGACGACTGCTTCGTCGTGGACATGGAGCGTAATTTCTAGCCCCTCGGCTTCCATTACGCGCAGCGCATGGCGCAGGATGTCGTTGGCGGTGGCTTGGGTGATATTCTCGCAGGCCAGACCCTTCCAAAGGCGGGCGCGAGGCCACTCTGTGGCGTCTGCGGCTGGTTTCCACGCTGCTTTGGCGTAAGTCACCCCATCGCTTTCCAGCCGAGCGTAGGGGTAGCATAACACGCGACCCGAGGGCAGCGCGTACCACAGGTGCAGACCGTCAAACAGGTACGCCACGCGCCCTGCGCTGAACTCATGGCCCTTGTTCCGCATCGCCCTGGTGTATGCCTCCTCTAACTGCTGCCAGAACGGCACTGACCACGGGTTAGCGCGGCGCCAAGCGTCAACGATGCGTCGGGCCTGGGCCTCCTCGATATGCACGCCGTAGGCGCGGCCCATCGCAGCAAACGCCCCGACGCCACCGGCAAAGCCGAGCGCCAACTCCTGCACCTTGCCGACCTGCCGCTGCTCGCCAGTGACGTCCTCATATGCCACGCCATAGGTCGCAGCGGCGTTGACTTTGTAGGGGTCGAGCTTCTTGCGGAAGACGTCCAGCTTGGCCTCGCCTGCGCTGCTGGCGGCCAGCCAGGGGTTGACGCGCCCCTCGATGGCCGACCAGTCGGCGACGACGAAGTGCTTTCCCTTGGCCGGTATCAGTGCGGGCCTGAGCATTCCCCGTAGAACATCTGTGACGCGGCGTCCGAATCGTGGAACGATATCGTGGCCTCGGACCATAGCGGTTCGTACCGCATCAGGTTCCTTAGCGCACTTGCGAGCGAAGTTATGCACTTGAAGTCCATAGCTCGATGCACGACCAGTGGCGGCACCCCCAGCGAAGACAAAAGCGCCACGGACTCGGCAATCCTCGTCGTCTGCCAAGTCTGCCATGCGGCTGAACTTCGCAACTGACGACGCCCAGAGGTCGTCGGCGCACTGTATAACCTCGGCAACAGCGCTCGGTATCTCATCAGGGTCTCCCATCGCAAGCAGGTTTGCTCGCACAGTCTTGTCAATCGAATACTTGCCGTTGACGAACATCAGCTTCTTGGCCTGCTCGCCAACACGCGCCAGCACCCACTCGCGCATCTTAGGCGAGCGTACGCTGGTGATCTCGCCGTCGGTGAGTTCTGCCACGCGCTCCTCGATCTCGATCAGTTCGGCTTGGGCGTAGCGCATCGCGGCCTTGGCAAGCGGCACGTCCACCAGCACGCCACGGTCGTTGATGCGCTCGTTGACGTGGTAGTCCAGCAACTCGTCAGCAGACAGTGGCCGCATGGCCTTGCTGATCTCGCGCATGGCCCGCACATCTTGCTCGCAGTATTGGATCATCTCGGCCAGCAGCGTTGCGTCCTCGCGGAAGCTGCCATCGGCCTGCGGGATCGACAGCAGTCGGATCAGTTGCGCGCCACGGTGGTCCTTCTTCATGCTGGCGCTGGCGAACCGGCCCACGTCCTCCAGCGAGCCGGGGGCGCAGTTGGCGCGCGCCTGCGTGGCGGTGCAGACAAACTGCTCCAGCTTGAACGGTATCTGCAAGACGTACCAAAAGATCAGCCGCTCGAAGGCGGCGTTGTGGGCGTAGATGGGGCCGGTATGCTGCCGCACCGCATCAGGAAAGGGCTGGCCGGGCAGCCACGTCACGACCTCATCGTCGTCGAAGGCGTAGGACATCATCAAGACGTCAGTCGAGGTATCCTGCGCGTAGTTGTAAACGCCTTTGGCGCCGAGATCGACTCGACTGCGCGTCTCGAAGTCAACCCAGAGGATCACCCCCATTGCGCCGCCATCGCGTCAGCGATGCCCTGATAGGTGGCCGATCTGATCTTCCAGCGGTCCTTGCTCGGCGGCAGTTTGTTCTGGCCGCTGGCGGTCTGGTTGCCTCTGCGCGTCTTGGCGTCGCCTGGTAGCATATCGGTCGGCGTGAGCGGCGGCAGGTTCTTGAGCCACAAGCAAGTCTTTTTGCTTGCGTCATGGCCGAACCACCACGGCTGAATGATCTGGTCTGGCTTGCGGATGCGGCTGCTGATGACGCTGATCGGGTTTTCGATGGCGATGCGCTCGACTGGCGCGGCCATCAGCCGACGCACGAAAGCCAGCGCGTCCTCAGTCAGTTGCGGATCGCGCAGCCCCCGCGTCGTCCAGTGCATACCGCTGACGGATAGATAAGTGCAAGGCGGGTGGGCGACCATCAGATCCCAACCGTCGTTGATGATGTCGAACACATCACCTTGGTAGTGTGGCCCTGGCGCATCTGTCGGCAACAGATCGCAGGACATCGCGTCATGCCCGCGCTTGAGGAAAGCGTCACGCACAACGCCTGAGTATTCACAGGCTATGAGAACTTTCATGAGGAAAGGCGGGGCCTACTTGCGTCTGCTGTGTTCCAGCCACTTGCGTGGCACAGCATCCGCTTTCGGCCCCTATTCTCAATCAGGCCGCACGACGACGACGACCAGCAGCGGCAGGCGCGGCTTCAGGCTCAGATGCGCCCTCACCGTCCATGCCGACCCACTCCACCACCTCGAACACGGGCGTAAAGATACGGCCGTAGCTCTTGTGGGTGTAGTGATCCTTGCCGAGGTGGATGATGGCCACCGGCTTGGACTGATCCTTCTCCACCTGCGCGGCAATCGCCACAGCCAAAGCCTGCACAGCCTTGCGGCCACCGACCGAGGTCGTGGTGAACCGCGCTTCCATGCCGGCGTCTTCGCCGCTGATGCACTTCAGACTCAAGCCCGTCTGCGGCTCCCAGCCCTTCTTCGCGCCAGGAGGCGCAGCGTCCAACTCAGGCAGCGGCTCGGTGACAGGCACCAGCTTTTCAGCCAACACCTCGCCGTCGCCCCAGGCAATGAAGCCGTGAACGAACGAGAAGGGGTTGACCGCCCAGCGGGCGCCGTCTTCAACCTCAGTCTGATCAGCGCCAAAAACCCAGTGCCCCGTGCGGTCCATCTTGATGATGGCCGTAGTAGAGGCGCTGACATCGTTGGCGATGGTGCGGAGCGCAGTGGACAGGGAAGTGACAGCGGGCAGATTAGCGCCAGAGAACTTTACGATATTGGACATACAAACTCCATTACAGTTTAGAAAGGGCCTTTGACAGCCCGATGAACGACTGCACCGCTGGCCGGGGGTCATCCTCCGGGGCGAGCGTCGTACCTGACGACTCGGACTTGATCAAGTCCTCGGGCAGTTCGCTAAAGCGCTTTTTGAGCGCCTTCTCGGCCTGCGCCGGTGACATGATCGAAGTCTCGACGACGACAGATTCTTTCAGACCCATGCCTAAGAGTGCTTTACGCGCCTCCTGTTCATCGGTCCACTTGCGTCTTGCTTGCTTCTGTACAAGTTTATACCCCGGCACCGGGACATTTTTCTCAAGCATCCCGAAGGCCAGCGCACGCAAGTCTTTGATCCAGTCTTCCAAGAGGTCGGCATTTTTCAGGTATTTCCCGAGCGTGTCAACATCCAGATTCACAAGTTGTTGTTTGAGCGCACGGTCCACAGCGCCTGTCATCTGCGGGCAGATCGGCTTGGCCGCGCACCAGCGGCAGTGGTCGCCCTGCGCCAGAGGAGCATCGTCGCGCAGCGCGGTCTTAACGGCCATCATCAACTCATGCTCGAACTGCTTGACGCGGGTGACGGTGGTCTTCCAGCGCCGAATTGCTGGCGGCTGGACGATGATGCACTCGACCTCGGTTACTCCTTCGAAGGCCCACTTGGCTGACTCGGTACGCATCGCAGCGGCCGCGTAAAACAGAAGTTGGGCGTTTTCCTCGGCTGCGACTGGAACGCCTGAACCGAACTTCCAGTCAAGAATGATGGCTCGACCATCAAGGCGGCCAATAAGATCGGTGCTACCGAACACGCCAGGCAGAAGATCGCCGAACTCGACGCGCGTTTCCACTTTGTATACCAACTCACCGTCGGGATCGATCTCGTCGAGAGCGTCCATTGCGGGAACAATTTTTTCATCGTATAGCTCCTGTGTCAGTAGTTGATCCTTGTGTTTGAACATGCCTGCGCGCACAGTGCCATCAGACAAGATGGTGCTGATGGCCTCATGTAGCATACTGCCCTCGTCGGCGTACTTGCTCGACGGCTGCGGGGGCATTTTTTGCACCAGCTTGACAGAGCCGGGGCAACTGATGACGCGCTTGGCGGTGCTACCGCCGACGATTGATGAGTGCTGCACTGAACTCTCCTTTAGTTGTTGAGCCGTCATCATAGCACAGAAAAAAATAGTTGTGCAAAAGTTTTTTACCCGCTATGATGGGCGCCCAATCAATCAACTGGAGTACCGTATGGAAGCAATTCGTATCAGCATCAATAGCCGCGACGCGGTGATTGTGGACATTTGCCATGATGGCTTTTGGATGCACACTTTTACCTCTAACGGAAGCATGCACGTTACGCTGACCAAAGAGCAGGTCAAAGAGTTGATCGCTGCACTTGAGCAGGTGATCGCATGAACAACCCGTTTGATCTTGACAACTACAAGCCACAGATCAACCTGAAGGACTTGGAAAAATCCCGGCGCAGTGCATATCAGTCAAGCCGCATCGTCAATGAGAAGCGCAAGCAAGGGGTGGAGCCTAGTGCAGCATATGGCGCAAGTTATGGGGGCGTACCGCAAGACTACGCCACAGAGATGCCTGTGATGCCGATGCACAAGCGCAGCGTGCAGAGGAAGGAGAAAAGGAAATGACTGACAGAGAACTGATGCATGAAGTGTTGGAGGCGCTGGAGAGTTTGCACCGGACAGGTGACACGCAGGTGTTCGACATGTGCGCTGCCCCCGTATTAATCCCCGCTCTGCGCGAGAGGCTGGCGCAGCCAGAGCAGGAGCCTAATTACTGGCTAGGTTATGGATTGCAAGCGCACACAGAAAAGCCGTTTGAAGGGGCAACACCTCTTTACACATCCCCACCACAGCGCAAGCCGCTGACGCATCCACAAATTCACGAATTCGATTGGCCTGATGGCGTGTCATTTGAGGACATCCTATTGTTTGTCCGAGCCATAGAAGCCGCACACGGCATTAAGGGGAAAGCATGATCGAGCACACGCCGGGGCCGTGGAAAGCCATCTATGTGGGCTGCAATGATTGGGACTTGATCGGACCAGTCACAGAGCAAGACTGGAAGTTGGCCGCTGCCGCGCCTGAACTGCTGAAGGCGCTGATGCGTTTGATGCGTTCTTTTCCAACAGATACAGATTTACTTGAGGCCCAATGGGATGGGCATGAAATTGAAGAAGCAATGAGCGCCCATGATGCAGCCCGTGCCGCCATCGACAAAGTAAAAGGGGAAAACACATGACGACACACCTGACAAAAATCTGGTGGGACTTGAACAAGCACAAGCTGGTCGAGCAGGCAATACCAGAGGCCGAGATTTACAAGCGTGATTGGGTTGGGCTGACGGATGAGGAGATTGATGCAGAGTGGCGGGAACTGGATGGAGAAGCCTCGGCCCTGTTTAAGCACGTGATTCGCAAGTTTGCCCGAGCCGTCGAAGCCAAGCTGCGGGAGAAGAACACATGACCGAACACATTTTTAAGCTCCACGCCCCGCCACCACCACCACCAGTAGGCGGCTATCGCTTGGGAGAGGCGCCCGACTACGTCCAATTTAATCTGACGAAAAAGCCCTGCTGGCTGCACCGCATGGGTGTACGCCTAGTGCTAGGCTGGAAATGGGTGGACGCATGACCAGAGATGACATCATTAATATGGTGCAAGAAACAATCATTACTTGCCCGAATGAAAACCCATTTGACTTTCATCTTAATACGCTAGCGCAGATCGAACGCTTCGCTGCCCTTGTCGCTGCTGCCGAGCGTGAAAAGGTTGCTGCATGGATGATGCAGCGTAGCTACGCTACAGGCCACGGCGACACCATTGAGGACTTGAGCAAGGAGCTTGAATGGCAAGTTGCAGAGCGAGAGCGTGAGGAGTGTGCCAAGTTGTGCGAGGAAGAAGGTTTGCTGTGGGGGCAGCGATATGCAGCCGCAATCAGAGCAAGGGGGAACACATGACCAAAGAAAAGATCATCGAGGTACTCAAGATGGCGCAGGACGCGCTGCACATGGCGACTCTACCTTTCCCAATCGACGAGATCAAGACGCAACGAGCGCTTGAGGCGGTTGAGAAGGCGCTCGATGTAATGCCGCTGTTCGATGATTGGGACGATTTCAAATGAAAGAGTCCACCATCGAGAAGTACTTTGTCGCCCAGGTCAAGGCCATCGGCGGCATGGCGTACAAGTTCACCAGCCCCGCGCACCGAGGCGTGGCCGACCGCGTGGTGTGCCTGCCCGACGGCAGCACATGGTTCGTGGAACTTAAGGCGCCAGGCGGCCGGCTGTCAGAGCTACAGAAAATATTTGCAAAGGACATGGAGCGGCTGATCCAGCGCTACGCCTGCCTGTGGTCAAAGGAGCAAGTCGATGACTTCATTAAGACCCTATCAAGAGCAGGCGGCTGACTTCCTGTTCGAGCACGACCGCGCCATGATTTTGGCGCCGGTCGGTGCCGGCAAGACGGCGATCACGCTCGCGGCCATGCGCGACATGATCCGCGACGGACACGTCAGGCGGTTCCTCGTTGTCGCCCCGCTGCGGGTCGCCACCAGCGTCTGGCCGCAGGAGCAGCCCAAATGGGCGCCTGAGCTAAAGCTGCGCGTGGCCGTTGGCACGCCCCAGCAGCGCAAAACGGCGATGGACTACTGGTCGGAGATCGTGGTGACCAATTACGACAACCTCCAGTGGCTGGCCGAGCAGAACCTGACCACGTTCGACGGCATCGTGTTCGACGAGTTAACACGCCTGAAGAATCCAAGCGGCGCTCGGTTCAAGGCGCTGCACAAGATGATCGACCAGTTCCCCATCCGCTGGGGCCTGACCGGCTCGTTTACCAGCAACGGCCTGGAGGACGTCTTTGGGCAGTGCAAGATCATCGACCAGAAGTTGCTGGGCCGCAGCAAGGGTGCGTTCCAGCAGCAGTACTTCTACCTTGTCAACCGCGAGTACGGCGACTGGCAGCCGCGCCCAGGCTCGCTAGAGTTGGTCATGGAGCGGATCAAGCCGGCCACCTTCGTGCTGGAGCCGGGCGAGTACAAGGACAAGTTGCCGCCGCTGCACACGGTCGAGGTGCGGATGGACTTGCCCGACCGCAAGCCCTACGAGGACATGAAAAAGGACTTCGTGACGCGCTTTCCTGATGCGACTGCGGTGGCCGTTAACGCCGCCGTGGTGACGCAAAAGCTGTCGCAGATGGCCGCAGGCTTTGTTTACGCGCCAGAGCCGGTCTGGTTCAGCGGGCACAAGTTCGACCGGCTTGAGGAACTGCTGGCCGAGAACCAGCAGGCCAACACGATTGTTTTTTACAATTTCGTAGAGGAGCTACATGAACTGCAACGACGTTTTCCTCACGCCCGAACGGTTGACAGCATTGATGACTGGAACGCCGGACGAGTACGCCTTCTATGCCTGCACCCCAAGTCAGCCGGCCACGGACTCAACCTCCAGCACGGCGGCCACCACATCGTCTGGCTCAGTCTGCCCTGGTCCCTCGAACTGTTCGAGCAGGCCAACGGACGCCTGCACCGATCCGGGCAGCGCCACGCCGTCTGGTGCTACATCATGATCGCCAACCAGACGGTCGATGAGAAAATCTGGGCCGCGCTCCATGACAAGCGCGCCCTAAGCGACATTGCAATGGAGAGTCTGAAATGACCGAGCAATTGATGACACAGGAAGAAGTGGCTTTTCGTTGGAAGGTTAGCGAAGCAACTCTTGAGCGAGACAGGTCACTCAAGCAGGGAGTGCGGTATCTCAAGATTGGCGGCTTAATCCGCTACCGGCTGCAAGATGTTCTTAACTACGAAGATACGTGTGTGCGTGAACCAAAAGGTAAAAACAATGGATGACGGCTATTACTGCGTGATCTGCGGACGGTACATTGAGGCAGTCGATGGTGTGATCGTGCATGACGACATACCGCACCCGCCAGACATGACATTTGATGAAGAGGACAACCCGCAATGAACACAACCCGAGAGAAAATCCGCTCGACGAAGGCGCAGTTCCGCATCGCCGTCAAGCAGTACAACCAGGCCGCCCGGCTCATGGAGCGGCTCAAGAAGTCCTTAGAACAACTGGAGAAGAAAGATGCACTGGCGCGAGCTAAACAAAAAGCTAAATTTGCTCACTGAGCAGGAGGTGCTGGCGCTGCTGGAGGCCGAGCGCCAAGGCGCGCGCCGCGTGACGTTCCTTGAGCGCCTGCACCAGCGGTATACCATGCTGCGTGCAGCGCGAGAACGAGTGGAACTACTAAAGGAGGCTATCAGATGAAAGCGCGTATCCTAGACCCTAAATTCAAGTACATCAACGCAGCCGCGACCAATGTGCAGGACACTTGGCGCAAATTTGGATGGAGACCACTCAGTGAAATGCCCGATTTGCGGAACGTGGACCGAAGTAAAGTTGACGCGCCAGAAGGACGGGTTCGTCCTACGATCGCGCGTGTGCGGTAATGAGCACAGATTTTCAACCGAGGAACGACATGTACCGTCTAACCAGCACGGAGGGGCCAGATTTCGCAACGTGGAGCCAGGCGAATCTGGCGAAATTCGCAGCGGAATCCTACGCCAAGATACGAGAACAAGAGGATATGCTAGATCATCTTAGGCTTGATCTACGGGCGGCGCTTGAAGCGTATCGCAGCCTATTGCGAAAGGAATAGCGCGCGCTCGGCTTTGCGTCGCCTGACGAGTCCGGGCAATTCTTTGCCGCCGCCCTTGGTCCACTGCATGAACGCCTCGGCGGCGGCTTCCCACTCGCCTCGATTGGCCTTCATACGGATGGTTGATCGCTGGAGGTTGCCTAGCCCGAAATTGTAGGAAATGCTGACCAGAGCATCAAAGCTGCCTTGACGGCCAACAACGCCGGGAATAAGTCGTAGAACACCACGTTCAAAAGATGCGACATCTTGCGCGAATAGTTCCTCGATCTCTTGCTTACTCCAGACACGATTGTCCTCCGGTTTGAGCGGCATCTCTTTGCGGATCATGGGTATGTCTTTATCCGGCACACGCGCCATCGGGAGCCTGATCTGGTCTTGGTACAGCACATGGCCATAGCCAATCGTCCAGATGTGCGCGGGGCATAGATAGGGGCGCGTTCTGTACCCCTCAAACTGGTGCATCAGGTCAGCGCCAGCTTTGCTCAGTTTCACTTCTTGCTCCCGCACTTGTCAAAGTGATAGCGCCGCATATTACCGCCACCACCCATTAACCCACAATGAGGGCATTCAACCACCTGACGCTTGCCCTTGCAAGCGGCGCTTAGTTTGCCGCGATATTCTGGGTCAGAAAGCCGCTTTGCGGCTCCAACAGCATACGGTTTTCCGTCTCGCTTCGACCCCTTGGTCTTGCCGTATCTTGCCTTTCGTTCCTCTGGCGTCAAACGCTGCATTACAGTCTTCATGTGCCAATCAGATCTACGGGCCGCGCTGTAATCGCCCCACGCACCTCCAATAGCCGCTGGATTGGTGTTAAACAGCTCACCCATAAAGCAGTCAAGAAAGGCTTGCTCTAACTCACGCGCCTGCATCCCGTCGTTCATCGAAGCCGGTGTTTTGACAACAAACTGATCTGCCCCATACTTTAGCCAAGCGTTTTGTAGGTACGCGCAATGGTGCCTTTCATAACGCAAGTCAGTCATATGCTCTTTTATTCTGCGCTTAATGTTGATAGAGCTACCAACGTAGGCGCGGTTTGTTGGCACATGAACGATGGCATACAAACCAATCATTTTTTCTGCCAACCGCGTGATCCAAACCAGTAGCCAATCACACCCCCCAACATCGCCATCTCGTCGCTGGAGAAGATCAGGTCGGAGTACTTGATGATGTCGTCTACGCTCTTAATCAACTCAGGGTGATGCCAAACATATAGCGCCATGAAAAAGTTGATTACGACCAACTCCAGCACGAAGATGTACGTCACGGTCGGGCGCACAGTGCCGACGTAACTGGCAACCCACTGAGACGCTTTTTCCAGCACCT
>Ga0222712_10005265_pt1 | contig 13203 bp, 7 predicted proteins | sample C33_657DmetaG_FD_165043 | JGI IMG/M metagenome (GOLD analysis project Ga0222712, IMG submission 165043) | Estuarine water microbial communities from San Francisco Bay, California, United States - C33_657D | ecosystem: Environmental > Aquatic > Marine > Unclassified | place: USA: California...
ATCTTACTAAATCCATTTTCTTTTTTTATTTCTATCAATCCATCTACGATATCTCTCATTTGTTCTAAGTGAGAAATTACCCATATGAAATCGAATTGAGTTTTTAAATACTGCATCATCATAAATAGAGATGATAAGTTATCGGAATCCAATGTACCAAATCCTTCATCGATTACTAAGAAGTTTGGACGAGGTAAATTACATACATTGATAAGTGCAACTCTAATAGCCAATCCACTCACAAATTTCTCCATACCACTACACATCTCTAATGGCCATTCTTGGTCATCATAAACAATTTTGGCATTGATAGATTTACCATCCACATCCATTACAACTCCGAAATCTACAACTTGCGAAAGAATATTATTTACTTCATTTTCAATTACTGGCAATGCTTTGGAAATCAACTCATATGGTATACCATCTCTTTTGACTGCATCTAAATAATAAGTGTATAGGCGATTCTTTTCTTCTAACTCCTTAACATCATTCATCTTACCTTTTATCCCCTCTATAAACGAAGATATGGAAGAAATAGCGCCATTCACACTTGCTATATCTTTAGTAACTTTTTTAATTTCACTTTCAATCTCCCCTTTAGTTCTTTGTAAACCAGAAATAACTTCATCTATTTGTGCATTACGCTTAATAGTTTCCTCATTGTCGTGATATTTTTGAATATTATCTTTTACCGATTGTAATTGGTGTTCTAATAACTCTCTCTTAGTATCAAACCCCAATGATTCAGCTTCTGCTTTTTCTTTAATAACAATTGCTTTTTGATACTTAGATTTTAACTCACTCAATGTTTCCCATTGTTCTTCTACATCAGCAATCTTACCTGCTTGCGATATAAGAGCTGTGTGTAAAATGTTTAAGGTTTCTAATTGATTACCTTGTTCATCTACTTTTTTTTGTGTTTCAATTGCATCCTTTACGAATACATTATTCATACAAAAATTACAATTTGGGTCATATTCATGTTGTTCCAAATGTGAAAGTTTCTCTTTGTTATGTTCAATACCCTTTTCTAATAATTCAATTTGATGAAGCGTATCATTTATCTGGTCTTTTAATAAATCCCATTCTTTTTTAGCTTCTTCTATTGGTAATCCATTGATTGTTTTATTATCTTCAATGGATTGTGAAACTTCCGATATTAGATTAGTGTACTCTTCTATTTTAGCTGCTTTTAATTTCTTTTCTGCAAGGATGTGTAAGATATCTCTACCCAAATCACCTTCTTGCTTTGTTAAAGATTCTAAATTTAGATTACCATCTATTGGAGTTAATTCTCTACTCAATCCAACAATTCTACCACCTATATCCGTAGCATCATCATTTAATCTACCTAATTCTTTTTCTAAATCTTTTAATTCAGCTTTCTTATCTTTTAATTCAGTTGCTTTATCAGCCAATTCAGATGTAAAATCAGTTTTCTTAAAGTTCTTAATTAAAACCGATACTTCTTTGATATCTTCGGTTGCTGTTTCATATAATTTATCGAATACATTTAATCCCATAAATTGAGCTAATAAATCTTTTCTTTCTGATTGAGATTTATCAATGAATAGGGCATTGTTACCTTGCAACGATAATGCAGTTAGTACGAAATCTTCATACTTACCAACATATTGCTCAATGATAGTATTTGTATCTCTTCTTTCCGTTCCGTTTAATGAAGTTTTAGTATCACCATCTTGTCTCCAAAATTGTACATCTACTTTAACATTCTTTCCTTTGTTAATAGTTTTTGCAGTTCTTTCAATGTGGTAATCTATTCCATCGATTTGAAAGTGTAAATGGCAAACGAAATCTGATTTACGATTGTTTAGAATATTAGCTGCTTTGTAAGCTCTACTACTTTTGTCATATAAACAAAATGATACTGCATCAAATAGGGATGATTTACCCTGCGCATTTGGTGCAAATAACCCCATCAATCCACCTAACTTTGTAAAATCAATTTTGTTATTTTCTCCATAACTAAACATATTTGAAAACTCAAACTTAATTGGTTTCCATTGGATATTTCTTTGTACATCTTCATTTACAATTCTACTATTAATATCTCTATTAATTCCTTCTAACTTTTCTAAATCTTCTTTAACTACAAATGGCATCATTCTCTCAACATACTCATTGATAAGTGAGTTCTGATAATTGATATCCGAAATATCTTCAAAATCTAATTTATTTAATCTATCTCCTGTTTTTGATTTAGAAAGAGAATCGGTTCTGATAATTGTAAAATCTTCAACACCATATCTCATCTTAATTTCAGCCATTACTCTTTTAGTATCAGCAGAATCGGTATTAGATAAACGAACTCTCAAACGAGGTTTCTTTGGCATATCGGATACAATAGGAACTTTCCCATTATCAATATCCATTGTGTAATATCCATAATCGTTATGAATATCAACTGCTTCGTAACCCATTGTATCCAAATCCCAAACAAGGAATCCGTGCTTATCCAATGTTTCACCAAAGTTTTGTTGAACCAAAGAACCTGCGTAAACCACCTTACATCCTTTCGGAGAAATCATCTCTTGTCGTTTGTGAATATCACCCAATAAAGCCAAATCGTATCCATCAAACATATCCGTTGTAAAATGGCGAGAAGATACTACATATCCAATATCGGTTTGTGAATTATCAACTGGTCCGTGAAATAAAGCAATCTTTGTTTTACCTTTTAAAGTATCTGCTTTAGGCCAATTTGCTTTATCATCAAATATACTGAATACTGCAAAATCCACATCATCAATTGTATGTACTTGAGTATCTCTCAAATATGTAAAGTTTGGTAGATTTAAAGCCTCTACAATTGGAGTAAGTACATCCAATCTATCGGAATTATTCATATTACAATCGTGATTACCTGTGATGAGGATTGTTTCACAATGTTTAGAACATTCCGTAAATAACCAACTTATCTCTCTAACTAATTCAGGAGATAATTCTAATTTAGCATGAGCAATATCCCCTGCTAAATAAATGATTGAATCTTCCGTACCTCTTTTACGAATCTCCTCAAACATTTTTTCAAACACTTGTCGATACTCATTGTGTCTTTTCACATTACGGATGTGTACATCGGCAATGTGGTAAATCTTTTTTAATTTACTCATAAACTATTAATCTTATTTAATAATAATTGTTCGGATGAAAACTCTTTAGTTTTCTTTAGTTCTTCATAAAACTTATCATATCCAATTTCAGATGCATCTTTATCTTTCATATGCATCATCTTTACATTTATTCCTTGCTTTCTAAAATATTCTGCTGCTTTTAGTGCTTCATTAATTGCATCGTTATCCAATGAAATAATAATATCACTAACACCACTCATAAAGATTTTCTCAACCAATGTTCTTGATGGAAACTTACCTAATAGTGGAATCGCATTTCTTCTGATTGTAATTGCATCAAAAACACCTTCACATAATATAATTGGTTCATTCCAATTAATTTGTGATTCTAAACAAATTACATTTTTACTGATTGGTGGGTTTTTGTATTTCATTTTCTCTTCTGGGTAATAAGAACGAGAAACAAAGTAGTTTAATTGCCCATCTGATAAATACGATGGTATGATAACTCTTTTTGCATACAAACCTTCGGTACAATATCCAATATTATATTTAATAATTTCCTTCATACCAATTCCTCTTTGAGTTAGATAGAACATAGCATGTTTATATTCAGGATTAAACCCTTTAGGAACTTCATTAAGCGATTTAAATTCTTTTGGTAAGGAAATATATACTTTTGTATCCGCATCCTCATTTTGGGGATTATAATTCGAATCTCCGTATATTTCTCTAATGATTGAGATTGTTTTTCTATCAACATCTAATCTTTTTAATAAAGATGTTAATTTTTTACCACCACTATTACAAGTCCAACAATGCCACTTTTGGGTTTCCGTATTTACTTGTAGTTTTTGTTTGTGATGATTACAAAAAGGACAATAAAATGCAAGTTCATTACCTTTTAAATTGGAGTAACTACCCAACGCATTAGAAAGCGTTGTAATAACTTTGGATTTGTCAGTACTATTCAACACAATACAAATATATGAACAATATTTGATATTTCCAAATATTTTGGGAACTATTTTACTCCTCGAACCAAGAATCTGGTATTATCTTGTCAGCATACTTAATGCCGTTCTTATCACACCAATCCCCATATGTGGTTTTTGATGTTTTAGTGATTTTATTCTTTGAATTGGAGAATACGAAACGAATATCAAGTGTAGGGTTTTGCGCCTTAACTAATAGGTGTTTTTTCCTGTCAGCCGCAACAAATCTACCTTTTGTTTCTACAAAAATACCATTTGGTAACTTAAAATCAGGATTGTAAGTATGTTGAGAAGCAGGTATAGTATAAGCCACTTTTTCGGACTCATATTCAACCTTAATTCCTTTACTTTCGATTTGTATAGATATATTTTCTTCAAGACCCGATTTAAACCCATATTTTCTAGCAACCCAATTGCTAGATTTCTTTGTAACTTTTTTAGCCATTAAATGTTTTTATTTAGCTTTCATTGTATCGGAATACTTTGGAGCGGATGTTACCTCGCCACCTCTTCCGGTTTTAAATTTAGCTGCTGTTAATACTTGCTCATCTACCTGTTTTAAATCATTGGTAGTATAAGGTGTTTGTGATTTGATTCCAGCTTCTTTAGAGATTTTATCTAATCCTAAACTTTTTTGAGCTGCCTTATATAATTCTAAAATCTTTGACATATTTTATTTTGTTTATTAATAAATATCAATTATGTATCAAAACGAACAATAAAGTTCACAGGAAAATCAGGTTCTGATTTAATTGGTTGTGGTAATTTTGCCACAGCAACTAAATCACAATTATCATCATATAATCCTATTGTTGTAATAAATGGTGCTAAGAATGAGCCGGTTGAATCCACCGAACCACTTAAATCACTATGTTCGAATCCACCACTAATAGCAGAATTAACATTTGAACCATATCTAAAATCTAATATAGTACCATTATCTAATGTGGTTTTTTTTCTAATATACCTAACAGGTTGCTCTTCGTTAATTGTTCGAACAATTCCATCGGAATCTGTAAAAGTAGAAGTAATACCCCCCACTTTAACAACTGCTGAAGGATTTTGTGAAATATTAAATTCATCTTCGTTTACGATTAGTAAATATTCATTTTCGTAAATAGTTTCGGTTGATTTAAAATCAATTTGCCAATCGCCAGTTAATGTACTACTTAACGAAGCAGTATCGGTATATACAACCAACCCATGGTCATAAAACACATCACCAACAATTGTAGTTCCATTCATCAAAGAGCCAGAACCATTTTCAACAAATGTAGTAGATGTTACGCTATCGGTTAAAGATAAACTTCCTTTTTTAATTTCTTCTCCAAATATAGATTGCGGAATAGATAATATTTTAGCTTTACCATTAAACGCTCTTTCACCACTTACAGCTGCAGGTTGGTTAGATTTAGTTCCAACTCTATAAAATGGGTTATCTACATTCGAATAAAATAATGAATTTAATTGACCATATAAAGAGTGCTTATTATATGTAACACCATTTCCAAGAGTTACATTATTTGCTTCATCATACAATAATGTATTTTCAGCTTCCATTAAAGTAATATCAGAACCACTTACAAAACTCCACTCTTTGTAGGCTTTGAATGGTCTAATACTAACATCAGATTTAGGTATTCTTTTTAACATATCGTATATAAATATTCAGAAACTAAAAACCCACCAAAAAGGTGGGTCAGTAGTTTATTAGTTATTTCCGATTAGAAATCCAACTTTACTTTTATTGCTACCTCTTTATCAAATGATTTTTCAATTGGTTTAGAGGTTTTTGCTACTGCTAATAACTCATTTGCATCATCGTAAAGACCTACTGAAGTAATATACACTTTAGGGTCTCTTTCAAATGTTGGTTGAACGAATTGTCCAACTGAACCAGTTACGAATGTTGGGTTATTTGAGAAGTTAAACTCTCTATTGTTTGCTCTAACAAAATAATGAGATGTAGAAACATTTTCAGTTCTACGAGCTTGGAAATCACCACTAGCACTAATTGCTTGGTATAATTTCATATTGTTAATAGCGTTATTATAAGTGTTAGCTGCTGATGCTGATGAGAAAGCTACACCTAACCCTGCGGCTATTGCCATTGGGTTAAGTAACATTACACCCGCATCTGGGTAGAATAATCCCCAACCTTGTCCATTAGAAGCGGTTACAGAACTAATAGTTCCTTCATTAGCAGTTCCAATGTTTAATGCTCCACTTACCATATTAAATACTCTACCACTTGCACCAACAGCTTCAGTTTGACCTGAATCATCTATTAATGAAATAATAGTAGAACCATTTTGTAAATTTAATTGAATATTACCTGGGTCTAATTGTTCTTTATATCTAGCTCTATTTACATTGATTGCAAATATATCATCTAAATCTTTTGCACCTGCAGTAGAACCATTGTATACACTAAAGTATGTATCACCACTATCCAATAATAAATTACGGAATTGTGAGTAAATAGCTTTAGTAGGGAGTGTTGAACTATCAGTTTGAGTTAATGTTGGTGCACCACCACCATTAATATGACCATATGCAATTGAGAATTGAACTTCTGCTGAAGAAGATGTTGCGTTTTCATTATAAACATCTAAGTAATATCTTCCACTTGCAGATGAACTTTGAGCAGATGAAGTGTGGAATGTTTCTAACGAACCATTATCTCCACTCCAAATACCAGAAGTTACAACTTCAGTTCTATTTGTTACTTTATCAATTGAACCGAACTTTTTATAAATACCATTAGTTACGGTAGTGATATCGGTGCTGATTTGCTCACCCTGCCCCAAAAATTGGTTTACGATGTTTACTAATTCGTTAGTATCAACGGGAGTGCCAGCGGTGTTTGCTGCACCTGCCAAGTATTGTGATAAATTACTTGCTAATAGGGCTCCTCTATTATCTCTTATTACTGCCATAGTTTATTTATTGTACATATGTTACGGTTACTGGAATCGTTTGTGAACCACCCGTTTCGTTACCATAAACAGTTATTGTTGTTCTGATAGACGAAGTTAAAGATGGATTTGGAATAAACTTAAATGTTAATCCCTTTGCTACTGCAGCTGTTGCTGAAACATCATCACCAATAAATACTGGAACAGTACCTACATCAGATGTTACACCTTCACCTACAATATCACCTGCATTTTTATTAGAAAGGATAATTGTATATCCTAATCTTCTATTTCCTGCTGGAGATGTAGTTGGAGATAATGATACCTCACCACTTCTCTGATTAACTGCAATGTTAGGAACACCAAATTCAACCACAGGAATACGAGTTGTATTCTTAGGTAGTGTTACCAATTTGTATTTCATTACTTGAGTTTCATCAGGAGATGCTTCGATAACTGGCATACTCTTAATTGCTGCATCATAAAATGCCGAACCAAGCGGATGAGCCGGTTCATACAAAGAGTAATCAATTTCATCATCTGCTAAAGCGAATTGAGTGATGTTCAATCCCAATCCTGCTGCAAGTTTTTCTCTACCTTTTTTTGTTAAGATAGCATCCACTGTTAATTCGGTATTACTTAAATATCCCATTGTTAATTTATTTCTATTTTAATAATAAATATAGTTTTTATAAAAATCCGTTATTCTACTTCCAAAATTGGTTCACTTGCATCTCTACCTGCTTTATTTACTCTTAGAGTATTAGGGTTAGTAGTAAATGTTTCAACTGGTGATGTACCATCTAATGTGGTAGCTGCAGTATTTTTTGAACCTCTAAAGAAAGAATTTTCTAATCCTCTTGTTAAATCTGAAGTATTTCTGAAGTGAGTTTTTAAATATCCACTCACAGGAGTTACTTCTATTATTTTAGCGTCTGTAGTTGGTAATGAATTTATACTTCCGTTTGAACCTGTAAATGGTTGAATGTTTACATAAGATTCATAATAAGTTTCAGTACCCAACGCTGTATACAATCTATCACTAGCACTTCCTGTTAAATAAGTATAATCTCTAGTCTTCTTTTCTTTAATAATACTTACTTTAACTCTTTCTTTTATACGATTATTATCTTTATCAAAATATGTTCTAATCGCAGAACCACTTTGTGCAAATAAACCAAATCCAAGTAGTTCTAAATCAGATTGGCCTACTACTATGTTTGAATTTATAATATCAATTTCACTAAGTATAGTAGGGTCACCTAAACCAGCATCAATTGTTCCTTGATTTTGATAATATTCAGAAGTTAATGTTGTTTCATCTGAATTTATTGTACCATCATATTGATAATTATCAGCTGATAAACTTTCTCCTAAATTAGCATCAATTGTAGATTCTTTTTGATTATTTTCACCACTTAATACATATTCAGATTGAGCATTTAATGTTACTTCTTTTTGAATATTTTCGGAAGATATAATTAAATCATCTCTATTATCTATTTCGGCTTCATATAAATTAGCCTCACCTGTTGGTTTCTTATGTTTATGTTTACTTCTTTCTAAGAAATGTGGTTCTATTAAAAGACCAGTAGTTGCTTTAACTCTTGCCGGCAACATCTTCTTAATATCATCAAACATAGATTTCTCATATAATTTGATTAAGTTGATGTATGCATAAATATCTCTACCATCGAATCTTTCAAAGTAATATTTTCGTAAAGTATTTAAACGATTGTAATTATCTTTGTATCTATCCGATGGGTCACCAATATAGTTATCTAAATTCAATCCACCCAAAGATTTTGCAATATCAATGTTCAACTCTTTTGTAGGAGAGAAGAATAAACCAACTCTATTAGAATCCGTAGGAGATTGGTCAAATGCTTTTTTAGTTGCTCTACTTTTAGATGAAAGACTTCCTATCAACTCTTGTGATTCAAATCTAACCTTATTAGTTGAATAACGAGATGAACCACCATCTGGTATTTCTAACACCACACTTCTATCGATTGCTTCGAATTGATATGGGTATTCTGCTATATTTGCAAATCCACTTACACTTGCTGAAAAAGAAGCGGATGGATTTAATGAATATAATTGTGTAGCACTTCCGCTTTCATAACTTATTCTATCCGCACTTCCACTAAAATATATGTTTGTATCAACATTTGGAAGAGTATTGAATACCGCTAAATTCTTAGGATATTCAAAATCTAAACGGAAATACAAATCATCGGTAGAAGCAGATACATGATTACCATTAACCATTTCAGGAAATGATACATGCTGATAGAATACATCGGATTGTAGTGGTGTACTCCATAAACGGAACTCATCTACACTACCAACAAAGTTATTTCCTAACTTTATTTTAGAACCACTATTCCAATTACTATTAGTTGCTAATACACTAGCTGAATTTGATTCTTGAAATATACTTCTCTCTTTATCAGCTTGTCTTAGATTCAATTCAAAATTATGGTAGCTACCACTAACTTCTCTACTAACTTCTATACCAAAAAACTTTTCATTAAATATTGGTAATCTAGATGATGTTAAACTATTTGAGTTAGAGTAATTAAATATTACTTTACCATAATCATCACCCGTAGACCCACTTATTGTAATGTTCCAATCACTACCTGATATTATTTGATAATTACCACTTGTAGATGGCTTAACAAAGAATTCTATTGTATCAGGTTTTCTATTTCTTTCGGTGTTTTTCCAATCAAATTCAATAGTTGAACCATTTATCATAGTTAAGGCAGTTGTAATGTTATCCATTACTAACTTACTCTTTGAATTTGCATTATCAACTTCTGGTCCACCAAATTCTAAAATTGAAAGATTTGATGATGGGATTCCATAACAAGCTAATAGTGCATAAACACCTCTTCTCGTTCCTTTATGTTTCAATAAATAAGGTAAGTTATTTGCAATTCTTCTCCAAACATCATATGTTCTTTGTTTAGCAGGTGTTAACTCTTTTGTGTTACCATCGGAATCCACTCCAAACACATAGTTCCATAATTGAGAATTTGTTGCTAAATTTTTAGCATCCCAACTAAATGATTTTAATGTTTCAAATAATAATTTATCAGAAATACCATCTTTAGCTTTATATCCCAATCCTCTACTTTTTTCAATAGATTTTGTATGGAAATATATGTTATCAAAATGCTGACCTATCATTGAGAAGAATAACAACAAACTTGCATTCTCATCATTATTTACAATATATTGTGGAATGTTATTTTGAACCCAATTAAAGTTTTGAGTATCAAAATCTTCAGCCAATGTTATAATTGTATCATACCAATTTGAAACTTCAATAGAAGTACTTAATTCTTTTGTATTTCCATTGTAAGGCCAACTTAAAGAAGATGATGTATATAAGAAATTTTCAAATCCATCAAACCCACCCAATAATTCCCTTTTCTTTGAATTAAGTCTTTCTATTTGTTTGATACCATCTGCTGAGCCTGTATACAACCCATCTCCAATTGAACCAGTAGCATATGCTGATTCTAATGATGCATCATACGCTTCTATTAATTGTACTTTATATACAAAATTATCAACTCTTTCTTTGGCTGAACTAAAATGTACAAAATTATTCCATTTTATAGAACCACTTTGTAATACATCACCACTACCATATTCTATGTTTAAATCGTTTGTATTTACTAAAGAACCACTTAAATACTTTTGAATAAGGGTGTTTGATGATGTAGAACCACTTAAAATCATATTATCTAATGATTCGTAATTCGTAGATTGTCCGCTTACAAAATCAATATCAATACTAAAATTAGGTCCTTTTAATGGAGGACATCCAGGCCCAGCTTGCTCAGTAAGAACTACCGTTTCAATTAACGGATTTGTCATCAATTTGGTTATCCAAAAAGTTGAGTTAGCTGTTACGCTTGCATTTAGTGGTGAATATAATTTTAATATTATAGATTCAACTTCATCTTCTTTTTTTACATATTCATTACCTAAAGCATCTACTGATTTTTTAGATAGTGTCCAATTATCAATTTCCCAAGATGAAATTAAAGTTTGTTCATTATTACCAAAGTTAGCAAGATGTGTTAAATACTTACTCTCTTTTTCAGGTTCAATTATTGATAATTTTTCTATAAATGCATCAAATATAGCTTTACCAAAAACATCTTCATCGATTTGTATAGATGGTAAAATTAATTTGGTTACAACTTCATAATCGTTACCAACTAACTCTTCAGCTCCACCTCTATTATAAGGTTTTAATACAATACTAATATTATCACTTCCAGCCCAATTCGGATAATTATCTCTTAACTTTTTAAGGTTAATTTTTAAATTACCATTTGGAGATTGATTGTTAAATAAAGGTGTTAAACTTTTATCTTTTAATCTTAAAAATATATCAACCGATGTTGCTGAAAATGTTGAATACTTTAATTCATACTCAATATTAAAATCAGAAAACGATGGGATATCAATTAAATCAGCATAAGTTGTTTCAGTAATAGATGGGTAATCGTTTACTGCCGTAAATGTCACTAATGCTTCTATTCTATTACCTGTGCCGTATCCATTACTTACAGGTACTAATATTATTCTTTTTTGTCCGTATACCTCTTGAAAATCTTTTTGGAAATATATTGTTACTTGTTTATCTGCCGCCGATACACTTAATGTTTTATCAGGAGATAAATAAACTAATACACTATCCGCATTTTGTGTAGAAAATGGTATAGATATACTTTTTTCAGTATCGGAATCTTTTACTCTAACATCAAATTGTGTATTATCTAATACAATCGATGGTTCTGCAAACCTAATTACTTTTTCAGCATTAGCAATAACAACTAAACTATTTCTAAGTTGAGATGCGGGTACTGAGAATGCAGTTGGAACATTTGTTAATGCTCCGTAATTAATTTGAGCAGGATTACCAATTTGGGAAGCTAGTCCGTGATATATGTTTGTAAAAGATATTCCATCTGGTAGTGAACCATTTATTTGAAAGTTAACACTACCATTATTAAGAACATTTCTATCAATTGTATCAATAACATTTGCGTTTGATAAACTAATTGTTCCCGTTTTTACAATATCATTTGTTTGTGAAACGATTTGATATGATAATGTTACCGAATCCCCTAATTCATTTTTTAAATTACTACTGAATACAATTTCGTATTGTGCTAATGGATTTGGCTCAATTATTTGAGTAGCAACTGCGGTTGGACCAGATTGAATTGGTTGACCTATTGTAGATGTATTCTCTACATTAAAATTCAAAGTGATTGCACCATCGGTAAACCATAACTTTTGTGCATCACCTTCTGACCAACTTCCATTTCGGTATGTATATTCTCTTATAACGATACCTTCCTGGTAAAGAGAATCATTCACCGATATTGGTTCTTGAAATCCATAATTAAAATTCCAATCGTATGCGTTATACCCAGACATATAACTATTTCCATTCATACCACCAAACATAGATGATGCTGGATTTACAAATGCTGTAAATGGGGTATATGTGGTAGTATTGTATGGTTTCTCAAATACTTTTTCGATTGATACTTCGAAATAACTTAAAACTTGTCCATTGTTTAATCTGGCAGTATATGTTCTCTTAGAACCAAATCTAATAGAAGGGTTATGTATTACTCTCGCACTTGGGCCAATACCCTGCGAAACACCATCTTCTAACCATTCAACAGAAGTTCCATTTTTTGAAACAAGATTTACTATTAATGGTTTAGATGTATCGCTTTGGGTATAACTTGGTGGTACGAATGTAGTAGAAACACCACCACCTCCGCCTCCGGTTGCATTTAAAACATCTAATGGAATACCATCAGTAGTATTTGGTTCTCTTGAAAGTGAATCTATCGGTGCTTCCGCCATTTAATCTTTTTATTATAAATATCTTACATAAAATTTTGTATACTCTCTCTATCAACTACATCAGCTTGTCCACCAAATCCTCTACCTTCTTCGTAGTAACTTCTGCTACCACCTCCGCCTCCGCCACCACCACTATAAACTGGTTGTTCTACAATAGGAGTAGGTTGTTCTATAACGGGTGTAGGAGTTGGTTCAGGCAATGGTTGAGGTGTTGGCTCTGGTTGTGGTTCTTCTTTAGGAAGTACAGGAGCCGGTGTAATTACAGGTTTAGGAGTTTCT
>Ga0222712_10005266_pt1 | contig 13203 bp, 11 predicted proteins | sample C33_657DmetaG_FD_165043 | JGI IMG/M metagenome (GOLD analysis project Ga0222712, IMG submission 165043) | Estuarine water microbial communities from San Francisco Bay, California, United States - C33_657D | ecosystem: Environmental > Aquatic > Marine > Unclassified | place: USA: California...
CTTCGTATGCTCTTGGAGATTCACCTTCTTTTGCTAGAAATATGATGTTCTCCATAGCAGTCTTACCATTTTCAATGAGTCCTTTTAGATTGCCTCTAGCATATTCATAATCGTCTTCTACATTTTGTCGCACTTCAGGTTCTGCTGGTTGCGTTACTGCAATAGCATGATTGACTGTAGGAATTACAGTCGCTTGAACATCTAAAATATCATTTAATTTATCATCAACAGTTTTCTTCATGTTATAATATGTCCATTGCTAGTTATAGTTTGTGTCACATCAAATTCTGCATTACCAGTGAATGTTTGAGTCGTAATGATAGCTTTATCGATTGGACTTTCAATCGTATTGATATCTGCTCTAGCAATGTATTTAAATTTCTTAACAGGACCAAATAGATATCCTTTGATGACAAAATCTAATTGCCATGTTTGAACTCTACGTGCTTCGAAATCTCCCTCATAAGAATCGTCTGAAGTAACAGACAATAACTCAATCGGTACGTCCATGTTTAAGTTTATCTCAGGAACCATTTTCATAGTTACTGTAAAATCAGGTGTGAAGAATGGTACAATTTGTTCTACAATTTGTGTGCCATCTTCAGTATTTTTAACTAAAACGTGCAATGAAAAATTAAAATCATATGGTACTGGAGAATACATGTAATCAAAATCTAGCCCACCAGTGTTTATACCACGTGATATTTTGTGTGCTGTATTGAGTTTTCTCTGTGGTGCATATGTCATGCTAGTGAATTCAAATCCAAGGCGTGGCAATGTAGCAGAAACCTCACGATTCAGCGTTGGATCAGAAAGAACTCTCTGAATAAATTTTTGTTTTGGTCCATATTCAATAGGCACATTAAGGGTTTGAATCTTTGTGCCTGCGCTATTAAATCTTTCGATTTGAATTTCGTTGAATATATTACCAAACATAACCACGTAGCGTCTTAACGTTCCGTGATAAAAGTCGTGTCCGAACATCATATTAGAAAGTCCTTGTCAATGAGAATGGGTTTTGTTCAGAGAAATCTAGAATATCATCATCGATAATTTCTTTTCCGATGTATTCGTTATCTGCGGCAACTTCGGCAGCAACAACAACATCAGCTTCGTTGATAATGAGTGTGCCGTCTTCAAGCAATAGGAAGAATCCTTCTTCTTCAAGCATCTTCTCATTATTAACAGTTGACATACTGTACTGAGTTTCAATGTCATCGATTGCACTAACACCAGTATCAAGTCTTTCGCTAGAGTATTCTAATCTATCACATCTCATTTCGAATGTGTATAGTTTACCTAACTGGAAGAAGTTTTCAATGTTTTCTGTGAACTTGATTTCATATATGTATCCAAGCATTGGTATCCAAATTAAGTCACCTTCTCTTGGTCTTAGAATCGCATCATAGTCGTATGATTGTTCATCTAACAATTCATTACCATCTTCTAACTTGTATGTGTATCCATACTCAGTCATTAGAAGAGGCTTGAGTGATTGTAAGAATCTTTTTTGTGCTACAACGAATGTAATTGATTCGTCAATTTGCAATCCAAACTTAGATAGAAAATCTTCTTGTCCCTGAAAGCCATCAAAACTTTTAATGAACATTTCCATCTCTAAAGCATCATCAAATAATACAGATGCATCTTCACCAAGAAGTCTGTCTAGGTTTACGTGCGTTCTTGGAAGATAGTATCCATCAACACCGTAAATCTTAATTGATTCGATGATAAGGTCTTCGACAAGATTTTGCTCCTGTTTTACAGGAGTGTATTGATTGAAGAATCTATTACGTGCCATTATTAGCCTAACATATCGGTAACTGGTAGAGAATAAGAACTAATCATTTCCTCTTCCATTGCGTCAATTTCTTCCTTTGCTTCGTCCCAAATCTTTTGTCCGTTAAACGATACTCCGCCTGGCATAGACATACCCTCAAACTTTTTCAGATTTTCACCCCATTGTTTTTTAATGAGTGCTGTGCAATATCTTTGCAACCATCTGTCATTGTACATGTCAGTATAAACATCTGGATCAATTTTCTGATATGCTTCAACAATCATGTATTCGCCTAGCACAATCTTTTCGCCCCAAGCAATGTCAACATAAAGTTTATTTGAGTGACGTTGAAATCTAATGCCTTGCTTACCCACGAACAATTCTTCGGCTAAAGCAACGTTTTGCAATGCCATGTAGTACGGTGCAAAAGGTCCTGTATTGAAAGCGAACAAATCGTTCAACGCAATCTGATATCTCAAATTGAATAAATTGTTTGTTGAATAGCTGTTTCCGATTGGCAGAATGTTAACAATGCCAATCACAGAATCGCTTATGGAAAGATATTTATTGTCAATGTCCGTCTGAGTTACTTGATGCGCTAGGTAAACTTTTTCTGTTGCGTCAAAATGATAATCGTAGTAGTATGAGAATGCCATCTCAATGCAATCTTGAACTTGATCTTCATCTACGTTTATCTCTAAGAGAGGCGCACCTAGTCTTCTAAGACAGAAATCTTTGAATTCATCTCTTGTTGCTGGTTTGCTTGTACTCATTTATGCCCCTTAATATGTCTTTACTCTATTTATCATTATCAAAAATTGCATTCCGATGCGCTTGATTTGTTGCACTAAATAAAGTATAATGTAATAACGTGAGGTGAATATATGGAAAGACTTGAAGGTTTTGTGAAAAAAGGTTGGGGACATGAATTGATCTGGTGTACCAACGACAAATACTGTGGCAAAATGTTGTCATTTGATACTGGTGCTAAATTCAGTATGCATTTTCATGCAGTCAAAGATGAGACTTGGTATGTATTGAGTGGTCGATTTGTTGTGCAATACATCGACACAAAGGATGCATCGGTCAAAGACACATTCTTAGAAGTCGGAGAGACATGGCACAATCCTCCTTTGTTGCCACATAGAATCATTTGTGTTGAAGCAGGAACTATTATTGAAGTATCTACACCAGATAGTGTAGAAGATAATTATCGTGTTCTTCCGGGAGATAGTCAGGCTAAGGTGCTATAATGATTTTAGTCACTGGCGGGTTTGGCTTCATTGGCTCTAATTTAATTAGAGCATTAAACGCAAGAGGCGTAACAGAAATTGTAGTCGTTGATGATTTGACTGACGGCAGTAAGATGATGAATTTGAATGAAACTACATTTAGTGAATACTATGATGTAGACACATTCTTTGATGCATTCACAGAATGGAATGAAGTAAAATTTATTTTCCATGAAGGTGCAATTTCATCTACTAGAGAGATGAATGGTACTTTGATTATGAAACGTAACTATGACTTCTCAGAAAAACTTTTGAAGAAAGCGTTTGAACACAAGATACCATTTCAGTATGCTTCTAGTGCAAGTGTGTATGGAAACATGCCACATAACTATCGTGTTCCAGAAACGTCTCCTATGTTTCCTCAAACGCCATATGCGTTCTCTAAATACTTGTTCGACAAAAAGATCAATAAGCTAATGGAGTCTGAGTACTTCAGCAAATTTGAATTTAATATTCAAGGCCTGAGATACTTTAATGTATATGGGCATAATGAAGATCACAAGGGCGACCAAGCAAGTCCAATCACTAAGTTCACTAAGCAAGCAAGAGAAACAGGCAAAATAAAATTGTTTGCTGGTTCAGAAAGTATGTTCAGAGATTTTGTTTTTGTTGAAGATATTGTACAAGCTAAATTAGAATTAGCATTCAATAAAATGAGTAGTGGAATATTTAATCTAGGCACAGGTCATTCAGAATCTTTTGCTAGAGTTGCTGAAATCATCTCCCATAAAGAAAATGCTAAAATAGATATTGTTCCGTTTCCAAAAGAATACGCAAACAAGTATCAGCATTGGACTTGTGCAGATTTGACTAAATTAAGAGAAGCTGGAATTAAAACACATTTCAGAAGCGTAAATGAATATTTTAATATTGTATAGGAGTTGATAATGGGAAGATTTTCTGTAGATAGAAGCATGAATGTTGATGGACAGTTTTCATCACCTACTATGCCACAAACACCACAGTATGGTACGCCATACGGACAACAAAACTATGGTGCACCACCGCAACAAGGCATGATGCAACAGCAACCAAACTGGCCAACATTCTTTCCTAAAGAAACAATTGGCATTGACAGAGGTGCAATTTTAAATGACACTAAGCCAATTATCAATACGTCTGACATTGAAATTCTTCCTGGTGCATTAGACGCAATTCGCACGATTAGATTGAAGGGATATAAACTTGTAATCTTTTTCAACGAACCATTGATTAGTCAAGGTAAGTTATCTACACAAGCAGTAGACGCAAACGTTCAGCAGTTAATGAATTATTTTGGTCAAGCTGGAATCTTTTCGATTGATGGATTATTATATTCAACGTCCAATATGAAAGACGATAACTTCGCAATGCCAAATAATGGTATGATGAAACGTGCTGAGAATGAAATGAAAGTTGCATTCAAAGGTGGTTACTTTGTAGGTAACAAGTTATATAATTTAAAAGCTGGTGACTCTGTACATGCAAAACCTATTCTAATTAAATCTCCAGGATATGAAGCCGAAGAGATTAAACTAGATACTTTTGCGAATAAAGAGTTAAAGAATAAAACAAAGACGTTTAACTCTCTACTAGATTTTGCAAATTCTCTCTCATAAAAAAAGCACCTTTCGGTGCTTTTTTTTACTCTTCAGTTGCTGTTTCTGTTTCAACTTCTTCAGCTTCAACTTTCTCAGTTGGATCGTCAATTGTTTTTTCGACAAGAACATCTAACTCAGGCAAATAAATGTATTTCATCTTAGAGTTGTAAATTGTATTCAATGCATCTTGTAGCGTTTCAACTAAAGGATGACCAGCAAGATTAAATGAAGTATTAAAGATAACTGGAACACCAGTAATGTCTTTGTATGCTTTAATCAATTCATAGAAATGCTTGTTGTTCTCTTCAGAAACAGTCTGCACACGACAAGTATCATCAACGTGTGTAACACAAGGAATCTCACTCACCTTGTCTGCGGCAACGTTAACTGCATACATCATAAATGGAGACTCTTCAAGTCCTGCCATGTCAAACCAATCATTAACGTCCTCTAACAAACAAGAACCTGCAAATGGTCTAAACCACTCACGTCCTTTGACAACGTTTACTTTGTCTTTACCATCAGGGTCTCTTGCATCATAAAGAATAGAACGATTGCCCAATGCACGAGGACCAGCTTCAGAACGTCCTTGAAAGATAGAAACAATATTTCTATCAGCAATTAATTGTGCAACTTCTTCTTTGGTAGTAGGAGTTACTTTAATAGCCTCTTTGTTTCCGTCTAAAATATACTGGAGCAATTCTTTTGGATACTCTGGTCCGTAATAAATGCTCTTCTGTGGACGAATAGTACTATCATTTTGTGAAGTGTGCCATGAAAGTTTTGCAACACCAATTGAAGTGCCAGCGTCATTTGCAACAGGCTCAACATAGATGTTGAGATGCGGAAAACGTTTTTTCAAATAATAGTTTGCAACACAATTCAAGCCATAACCACCAGCAATGACAATATTTTCTGTACCCGTAACTTGAACCGCATAATCAATATAGTCGCCAAGCAATTCTTGTGTATCATTTTGAATGTGCCAAGCAAGATTCTTTTCAACATTTGTTAATGCTTCGGGATTTTTATGCCAATCTTTGGGATTTGTATATTGTCTTAGGTATGGGAATCTTCCTTGATCGATGTATGCGCCTGCTGGATATGCAGGAATGAAAACATCTTTAGATCCTCTATTTCCGTTAAACAATCTAGGAATATTGTCATCATATTTACCATATGGCGCAAGTCCCATTGTTTTACCAGCTTCAATGAAACCAAATCCCAAGTACTGAGATACTGCTTCATACGCTTTTGTGATAGTTGTTGCGCCACCATCAAAATCAAATACATTAGTTTGAACTTTTGGTCCTGCATTGTTACCATAAACTCTTCGAACTAAAGCAAATTTTCCTGGATATTCACAATGCCAAATAGATTCTGTTTCATATCCTTCGGCTGTAAGATTTTCATCTTCATCATCCACTTTTTCTTTCTTAAGTGATCCGGCGCCATCTACAATAATAGCGACTGCTTTTTCGAATCCAGAATTATAAAATGCAGAAGCCGCATGACCCAAGTGATGTTCGTTTCCGAGTTTCTGCACTCGTACATTAGGGTAAAACTTACGAACAAGTGCAGTATACGCATCTTCGCCAGTCCAAGGAAGTTTGTGTTCTTCTTGGCCAGTACCAGCAATGACAAGTTCATCAACGTGCCATTTTTGCATAATGTCCAACATGCCTCTGAAAGGATTACCATCGTACTTATCACGGCTCAATCTTTCCTCTTCGACATAGTATACGACTTCACCATCAACTAGCAATGCCGCAGAACCATTATGACCAGGATTGATACCTAAAATATTATAACTCATATTATTTTCCTACCTTTTTTTCTATATCTTTAACAATTGACATAAACAAATCATCTACATCTTTATCAGACAAGTCCATGCACTTGTCATTATATCTATCCGCTAAGTGAGAGTCTAACCCCGAAATGCGAATTGGAGAATATTTCTTTTCAACTCCAGGTCTTTCATAAATGTTGAACCAATCTGGATATGATACATTCTTTGCGAATGTTGAACCAATAAAAACAGTTCCTGGTTTATCAAATGCTCTTGCCATGTGCTGACCAACAGAATCACAACCAACAAAATAATCGGCAGCCTCAATGACAGCAGACCACATTCTCAAATCCATTTCAGGTTTAAAGGTGAAGTTGTCATCTGGCTGATGAAATGGTTTTTCTGCAAACAAAATAAGATTGTACTTTGTTGAAAGTTTTCTGACTAAGCGCAAGTATGCGTGTGAATCAAGACCTCTAGAAGAGTCATCAATAATATCAGCACGATCAACTCTAGCACTTCTACCATAAGGTTGAATGATGAGTGTCTTGTCTTTTTTCTGTTGCATCTTTACGTCTGCAATTAGATTAGCCGCATTCTTTTCTTCTGCTTTGCTAGTGTATAACTTGAGTGGAGGTAAATCAGAATGGTCATGTGTGCCATTGATTTCAATGTCGAACGCTTCCGACAGAGATACTTTTTGATTATAGTACTCTGGAACTTTATATGGTTCTGGACTGATTGATTTGTCTGCGCCTTTAATGACTAGATCAAAGATACCTTTTGTATCTGCACTAAATGTAATGTCTTGAAGCAATTGATTGCCCCAATAAAGATTGTCCCAACCCATGACAACAATTTTTATGTCATCTTCAGATTTTTTGTTTTTTACTAATTTTTCAAGTGCTGGTAGTGCCGCAATTGCTCTGCCGGCACCGCCATCAATATAAATGATTTTTTTCATATTCTCTCATAATCCTTTCACAGATGAATAGTGTTTATATCACACTATACTATATATGCGTCAAAATGTCAAGTTTTTAGCGTTTTATGTTGGCCAGTTGAGTTCCGGTAATTCAGATTCAATTTCAGAAAAATTTACAATCTTTTCTCTGTTACCATCATTCACATCATCGATGATTTGGTACAATGCAGTCCATGTGCTATCTCTAGCTTCTATTGCATATGTACCCTCATTCTTATACTTATCAACTGTCGAACTTATATATGTCGTTGCAGAATTGATATTTTCATATCCTCTTGTTTGTGCAAATGCATCTAATCTTCTTTGTGTCTCTATCTCAAGATATGGAAGCATAGGCAAATCAAGTACGCCATCAATGTATGTGTACTCGAATGCCCTACTTTCAACAAAGTCTGATGGAGAAGGAACCCATTGCTGAGGTCCTTCATACCCATCAAATGCTGTCGCTATGACACGATTATTTTCTACAATAAGTTTCATATATTACACGTTATATATTATGGAATATGTCTTGCTTGACATACATCAAACAGCAACACAATCCAGATGCGCTTGGACATGCATTACCATTTGCATAGAATCCACCACCACCAGATACAGTACATCTGAATGGAACTAAATCAAAATATGCAACGTGAATACTATTTTGTGTATTCAATGCACCACCAGAGCCTCTAGTCAGTCTTGTGTATCGTATTGGATAGCAAACTCCGTCGGCAACAAACTGACATGTTTGTGAACCAGTAGATATAAGTCTAAATCCAGCCTTTTTCGTGTCGTTCGTGTTCATATAGCCGATGCCTTGATTTGCACGTGTATCACAACTAGAACCCAAAGCAATATCCATTATATAACGAGCATTCCAAAAAGACTTACATCCAACCATTTGAGGGTATGAATTCAAGCTGTGTTCTCCCGATACGGATTCCATATAGTCATACCACATGCAGTTGGGACCAGACTGATTGCATGTTCTTATGAGGTTCGAATAAGGACTGATGGTGCAATATGTGAAGCAACTACATCCTCCACAAAAGCCATCACAACTGTAACCCTGACAGTTTGCTCCACATATATAAGGGAAACTAATTGCCATTGCACATTGATACGTATTATTAGCTTCGGCTGTTGTGCGGTGATGATTACCCCATCCTGGACAACCACAGCATACTGGACAGCAATAACGTGATGGTGTCTGACAGCATGGGAAATGACCACCAGCATCGTGATAACGAACGTGTTGTCTTACGAAGCCCTCTTCACGGGTTAGCTGACATAGACAGAAAAGACATGATGTTGCATATCTACCATCATATCCACATACGCAACAATGTCTCACATTACAGCAAGGACAGCATGGTGAGCAAGGAACAGTAGAACCTGGAGGGAAACACTCACATGTCTGGTTCCAACAGAACGGACCATCTAAACATATATCATGGTGCGGTGTTAGAATATAACAGAAATTATATAATGTCGTATCTTGATTTGCTGTTGGCGGAACATAAATTGAACAATGCTGACATGGCTGGAATCCAGAAGCATATACATGAAACTGAGTTGTTACGCCCACAGTATTCGCAAAGCCTGGATTACAGTTATGGAAGTATCCATCAACACAAGTACCAAATCTACCAAAATATTGCTGTGCATCGCTAAACTGATAAACGCAGAAATCGCCCAAATCTTTAACGCAAAACTGGCTTTGATCGGAGCGGAATGGACATTGGCCAGTAGGCGCAAAACTTGTGTAGCAAGTCAAACATGCTGTAGTATTGCAACAATATCCACCACCCTTAACACACGCCGTCTGTGCTGTCATATTAGGATATGCGGCAAAAGACAATATGGAATTTGACGATCCATATAAGTTGATTGTTTTCAATCCAGCATAGTCGGCAGTATAAGCCTGTGCCGATCCATAATACCCGCCTGGTTGTGATATTCCACTACACATATTGTCAACGCAACAACAGCATCTACCAGAGCAGAAAGAACACCACAATGTTGATGCACAAAATGCGCTATCATTTACGGCATAAAATGGAGTTGAATGGTGCATAGAATCTAAACAACATACCAATGATCCAACAACGCCATCCGTATTGAGTAGTGTCACGTGTCCAGATTGACCAAATGCATTTTGACAACCATAAGTGGACGTGCAGAAGGAGAACATAGAAACACCAGCGCAAGTACCTCCATCACACCCATTCGGTGCGGCAAAGCAAGCGCAGAGAAAAATTCTCGGAGGAATCGATCCGTGTAATGCAAGTTTGTTTCCAATTATTTTAGCATTTGAGAAAGTGAAGTTTGTCCAAGATGAAGAACTACCACCCAATACGCTATTATCAATCTCAGAACCTTGCATTGTGTTATTTGCTTGAGAGCCATAGCACCAAACATTCACACCAGCAGAACTTGAGAAGTATCCGCAACCATATGGCAATGCTTCAGTTGACCCACGGCAATTATTGCAGTTATAGTAAAATTGCCCACATCGAGCAGGTCTAACTACAGCACAAGTAGTGTATGCGGCACTGGCTGTACCTCCATACATCATTGCAAATGATCTCCATCCAACAAGGAATGCTTTAGAGTCAGCAGTACATCCTGAATTTTTATAAATTAATGTGTGAGATGTTGCGGCAGAATTAACACCCATTCTTAGGCATACCCCACCATGAACTTCGCCTACGCTGAGATAAGGACTATACTGACAGTATAGGCCTGATCCCGATCCGTGTCCTTGGAAGTAATCTAAGTAACATGTTCCCCAATTGTTATGTGTTCTAGCAGGTAGTGAGCAACATGCGTCAAGATTTGATGCTGGTGTGAAACAGGTAACGTTTGATGGTTGACAGTTAATAAAGTTGTCACAACTAATTCTGACGCAATCACCAACTTTACCAAATGAGAACATCATAGCATATTGACCAGGTGTCTGGCAGCAAGTTTGATTGCAAAGTCCTAATGTAGTCTGATATCCATCAGTTCTCATTGGGCTTACGCCAGCAAAATATTCATCACAGAATGCAATTGTGTATAATGGCAATGGAACGTCTGGATAGTGAGTCCATGTGTCATAATTTGGTTGGCTGTTTGCGCTATGAATGCAAACTCTTGAGTGACCAGTTTTAAAATACGCTGGATTGCAACATGCACCAAAACTAGTTCCGCAATCAGAAATAATCCAACCAGTATAGATGTAGTTGCAACATGCAAAACTACTTAAACCGTATCTAACTGTAAATTGACAGCAACAGTTTCCACAAAGTTGTTGGAAAATACATGCTGGAAGTGGAACGCATAAACGATTGAAACTTGCACCGTTGTCGGCTGTGTAATACAGCGAACAATTCAATGTTAGACCAGAAGTATTTGCGGTTGTTCTATCGATAGAACAGCAATAGCAATTCTTGAAACATGCAATACCACTACTTTGATTCCAGAATCCTGGAGAGATTAATGTTAATCTGCAATCTGCATGGGTGATAACGTTATAGTTACATTTTGACCATCGACCAAGGTATTCAACTTCAGTATTTGAGAGTTGCGATCCATTTGCAATAGTGAAAGGACAAATTCTTTGTCCGAAGCAACTGTGAAAATATGTTAATGGTAGATTGGAATTATTTGCATAGTTTCCGTAGTAGCTGGTACCACCACCAGCAATAATTTCAGTTTTAATGAGTTGTACTGCTCTGCAAGCGTTCGTTGCGCCTTGATTGCCTGGAATACAACTCTGATAAGTATTTGAACAGTCGCAAAGATAATAAAGACATGATCTTTGTCTAAAGCTGTTCAATGCATTAACTTGATCCATGAAATAAGTATTGCCTGAAGCAAGGCGTGTAATCATACACGGAACACCATATGTGCTACCATACCAACACACAAAATTACAGCTTGTAAGTCCTAAGCCGCAAGCGCCCTTGTTAACAACTTCATTAATGGCGCAAACACTTTCGGTATACGTACTTGCAGGTGCCGCTAAGTTCCAAGCACAGCAATTTAATGTTGGAGTACACATCACACACGCAATGTCTCTATTGAGAGTTTCTAAGAATACTGTATTTCCAAAAGCAGTTGGCAGTCCAGATGCAACCAAACAAGAGAATGCAGTTGCATCGCCCAACCAATATGCTGGACGACCTGGTGTTCCAACAGCTTGTTGAATTGCACATGCAGAACCTCTAAAACATGCAGACACACATGAATTGCATGTTAAAAGTTTTGCAATTTCTGTGTTTGATTGAACAGCAGTATTTAAAAATGCTGTGCAAGATGCAAACGCACAATTCAACATGCATGGCGTATTACCAAAGTGTGTGAATGAATTTGTTGCTTCTGGAGTTGAAAAACTCATCATGTGATTGTAGTAGCAACTAGAACCCAACATATTATTACGGGATGTTGAAGTCTGATACAGTACACAACCAGCAACTGGATTTGCAAAAATCGCATTCATTGCATTGTTTGATCTGAATGCAGTATGTGATGCAGTATTAGACTGTCCAAGCATACACGAATATGAAGGAGATGACAGCACTTGGGTTACATCTGCTAATCTTCCAGCATCCGACAGCAATGTATCAAGACATGCGGGTGTTGTATTCCCTGTCGATATTGCATTTAAAACTCTTATACCTCTTACCACTGGCATGGTGTTCTCCCTTTGCTTATTTCTAGTATTCTATTTATAGTCATCTATTTATACCTTTTGAACATGAATTTTCCACTTGCAAACGCTTGCGTAACAGTATCCGCATATGCATGGACTACATTGTCCACAAACACTTGGACCTCCCCAAGCCTGAATACACCATGCTGGACTCGTATATTTCATATACACAGTTCCCGCATAATCTCCGCCACATATTGGATATATTTCTACAACATCATTCTGATTTGCACCAGGAAGATTAACGCATTGATACGCATAAGTGTTTATCGAAACACCGGCGAGTTGATTTACAACTTCAAGGCTATAGTTACCACCATTTGGTTCAAACTCATTGAACGCTTCAATTGTATCCCAAATAGGTGCAGAAAGAAGCCAAGCGCCTGTTGCTGTTCTGAATGAGGTTTCGTCATCATCAGGTTCAGATGAACCTAAACTGAACACAAAATATCCTAGATTTTCTATGAATGCTTGTGATCCGTTTGTTGGTGTTGTGCTTCTAAGATCATTTCTGCTATCATATGCATAATTGGTGATAGCATCTACTGATCCCCAAGTTGATGGTTGTCCTGCGCCTTGAGACTTTAAAACTTGTCCTGTTGTTCCTTGCCCGCCAGACACCAATGAAATAGAGCAAACGTTTGCTAGATTTCTACTGTCATCAACGACTACGCAACTTCCGACTTTAATTGCCATGTTTTATTCCTTATTGTCTTATTTATAAGACTTGAGTTGACGAATCTCTTCTTTCAAGTCTTTAATTCCTTCTACCAAGAAGGCAATCAAATTTAAATAATTAATACCCTTTGTTCCGTCGGGACGAACTCTGACAACTTCAGGAAGAACTGATTCGACTTGTTGTGCTGACAGTCCATATGATTTTTCTTTTGTGTCTATCCAATTGAATCCGAAACCTTCTAGTTGCGAAATGATATCTAACGGATTTACAATTGGTGTAAAGTTTTCTTTTAACGTAATGTCTGAAGAAGAGTTATAATCAGTTGACGTTAACAATCCAGAACTTGGATTGAAAGTTAGTTTTGACGATGATGTGTTTGCGCCAACAATCGAACCACTTGTCACACTAGTG